>Ga0209634_1000941_pt1 | contig 21947 bp, 23 predicted proteins | sample LinPmetageLP40_FD_184043 | JGI IMG/M metagenome (GOLD analysis project Ga0209634, IMG submission 184043) | Marine viral communities from the Pacific Ocean - LP-40 (SPAdes) (version 2) | ecosystem: Environmental > Aquatic > Marine > Oceanic | place: Pacific Ocean | collected 2010-08-26 | reverse complement strand
GGTCAAAGGTCTGGCTGTCGTTCAGGAATTCGACCGACAGGGTCTTGCCGTCCTTGCGCCTGATACCATCGGCCCCGACGATCCAGCCCGCCTCCTCCAGAAGGGCCGACGCCCGGCGCAGGTTGCCCCGGTCCAGCTGTCGCGTGCCCGACACCGGCGGCAGCACCGCGTCTTCTGTCAGGATGGCCGCGTCCAGAAGACCCTTTTCCACCAGCGGCGTCAGGATCGCCAACTCCCCCTCGGACGGCGGACCTTCAGCCCGCAGGTCGGTGTTCTCCCAAAACGAGGTGATGCGGTCGTAGATGCCGTAGAACAGCGTCTCGTTGGACCATTCGAAGTTATACATCAGGCCGATCGCCTCGCGGACGCGGGGGTCCTGAAACGTCTCGCGGCGCAGATTGAAGATGAAGCTCTGCGATGTGGAAATGGTGCCGTCGGGCAATTCAGCCTTGATGACCGTGCCGTTCTGCACGGCCGGGAAATCGTATCCCGTGGCCCATGTCTTCGACGACGCTTCGTTGCGGAAGGTGTAGTTTCCGCCCTTGAAGCCCTGAAACGCGGCGTCGTAATCCGCGTAATACTCGATGCGAATGCGGTCGAAATTATTGCGACCGACGTTCAGCGGATGATCTTCTCCCCAGTAGTCATCGCGGCGGCGATAGGTGATCGACCGCCCGATATCCATGTTGTCCAGGATATACGCCCCCGACCCGACCAGCGGCTCCAGCGTCGAATCTTCGAAGTCGATGCCCCGCGCGTCGAAATCGGCCTTGGAGAATATCGGCAGGCCGCCCACCGTGGCCGGAAGATCGCGGGTCGGAACGCCATCCTTGAAGACGAAGCGAACGGTCTGCGGATCGATCACCTCGGCGGTTTCCACCTGCGTCGACAGGACCGCGCGAAAGCTGGGCAGGCCCTTGTCGCGGAACGTTTCGTAACTGAATACGATATCTTCGGCGGTCAGGGGCACGCCGCTGCTGAATGTCACGTCCTCGCGCAGGGTGAACGTCACCTCGCTGCGATCCGCCGGATAATCCATCGAGGTGCAGATCAGGCAATAGGCGGACCCGATCTCGTCCGAGGTGCCGCTCAGCAACGACTCGTATGCAGCCGACGACAGTCCGGCGGCGCGGCCCTTGGGCGTGTAGGGGTTCATGGAATCGAACGACCCGAAGGCCCAGACGCTGATCTCGCCGCCCTTGGGGGCATCGGGGTTCACGTAATCCAGATTGGTGAACCCCGGCTGATACTTCAACACGCCCCCCGGAAAGGTCGAAATGCCATGATCGGGTGTCGCGTCCTGCGCGAACGCGGGCAAGGCGGCAGTTACAGCGACAAGCGCGAGCCGTCTGATCATGATGAACGCTCCCTGGTTTATTCAATGCAACAGCTAACGAGGCGGGGTGCCGATATTCAAGGCCCCGAACCACACATGCCGGTGACTTTGCGCGCGATCCTGCTGCGAATCGTCGTTCGTTTCCTCCAGGCCACCCTTGCGTGAAATCCACCCGCGCGATGGTGCAGTTCTTTTCGCACGAAAAAGACCCGCCGCTTCGGACGGGCCTTTGGCAACCGGATCGACTGTTCCGCTACTGCTGGGTGGCAAGATAGGCGATCAGATTCGCCCGATCCTGAATATCCGTCATGCCGCGATAGGCCATCTTGGTGCCCGGCGCGTATTCCTTGGGATTGAGAATGAAGTTCGAGAGATTCTCGGGCGTCCACGCGCCCTCCATCGTCGCCAGCGTCTCGGAATAGTCATAGCCATCGGCCGAACCCTTGTCGCGACCGACCACGCCATACAGATACGGCCCGGTCGCGTTCGCGCCCTGCTCCAGCTTGTGGCACGACGCGCACTGCCGCCAAAGTTTCTCGCCGTCTGTGGCAGAGGCATTGACGTAGACTTCCTCGAAGGGAACCTCGGGCGCGGCATCTGCGGCGGCCTCTGCTCCGGCGTCCGCGACTTCGATCCGATAGCCCTGCGCGACTTCCTCTTCGTCGCCCTCTCCGGGACCGACGTGATACAGGGATTCACTCGCCCATGCACCCAGCAGGAGAACCAGAAGGGCGCCGCAGATTGCACCAACGGTTTTGGTAATCGTCATCGTGTCCATTTATGGCACCTCTTCTTCTTGGTCGTATGTCTACGTTCGGGCATCTTCGCACGGGTCGCGGTCATCTATGTGGTTTCATGGTCCGCGCGCAAGAGATACAGCCTGCGACCATACGCACCATCCACATTCCGGGGGACGCAGATCACATGGCCACAATCGCATTTCAGGGCGAACTCGGCGCCTATTCGCATCAGGCCTGTCACGAGGCGCGCCCCGATCACACACCCCTGCCCTGTCCCACATTCGAGGATTGCATCGAAGCGGTCCGCGAAGGACGTGCCGATCTGGCGATGCTGCCCGTCGAGAATTCGACCTATGGCCGTGTGGCCGACATTCATTCGCTGCTGCCCCATTCCGGTCTGCACATCGTCGAAGAGGCCTTCGTCCGCGTCCATATCAATCTGCTGGCGGTTCCGGGCACTACGCTGGATCAGGTGAAAATCGCGCAGTCGCATACCGTCCTTCTGGGCCAGTGTCGCGATTTCCTGTCCGGTCACGGCATCCGCCCCCGCGTCGGAGCCGATACCGCCGGATCGGCGATGCAGGTCGCGCAAGCCGGCGATCCATCCGTGGCTGCGCTGGCCTCCGAGATGGCGGGCACGATCTATGGCCTCGACCTGCTGGCGCGGCATATCGAGGATCACGACCGCAATACCACGCGCTTCCTGATCATGTCCGCCGACCCGACGCGACCGGCACCCGGCTCCGGCCCGATCAAGACGACATTCGTGTTCCGCGTCCGCAACATTCCCGCCGCACTCTACAAGGCAATGGGCGGTTTCGCGACCAATGGCGTGAACATGACCAAGCTGGAATCCTATATGGTGGACGGATCGTTCTCGGCCACGCAGTTCTATTCCGACATCGAAGGCCATCCCGACGATCCCGCCGTCGCCCGCGCGCTGGAGGAGTTGGCCTATTTCACCTCGTCGCTCGATATCCTCGGTGTTTATCCCGCCGATCCCGACCATTTCGATGGCGGCGCGGGCTAGGCATACCATCGCAGATTGACGCTGGGTAAGCGCGCTGACTCATGCTACGATCCGACCTGCGGAACCCGTCACCAAGCCTGCGTGCGACAGGACGTCGAATGGCACTCGAAATCGTCGGTTCCGGCTTTGGCCGAACCGGAACCATGACCACAAAGGACGCTCTGGGTATCCTGGGCTTCGGACCGACACACCACATGGTCGAAATCCTGGAGGACCCGTCGCAGATCGGCCTCTGGAAGCATCACATGGCCGGACGGCCCGTCGACTGGTCGGCGGTGTTCAAGGGCTACCGCTCGCAGGTCGATTTTCCGGGCGCGGCAGTCTGGCAGGACTTGCTGACAGCCTTTCCCGACGCGCGGGTCATTCACACCGAGCGCCCCGAGGACGCCTGGTGGGCCAGCTTCAACAAGACGATCGGCAAAGTTTTTCGCCTTGCCGAGACGCTGCCGCTCCCCGATCCGATCATGGATGTGACCGTGAGCTTCCGGGATGGCCTGATCGGGCCGCTGCTCGGCGATTATCGCGACCGCGAAACGGCAATTGCCGCCTACCGCGCCAACAACGCCCGTGTGCGGAAGGTTGTGCCGCCGGACCGGCTGCTGGTGTTCGACGTGGCACAGGGCTGGAAGCCGCTCTGTGCATTCCTCGACGTCCCGGTGCCGGACACGCCCTTTCCGCACCATAACGTCCGGGGCGAGTTCTGGGACCACTTCGGAGGTGAACCTGACGAAGCCTGACCGGGGAAATCAGCCCTTCGCGGCTGACTTCTCGATCCGTGCGGCAAAATCGGATATCCGCCCCTTGTACCGCTTCGCCAGCGTCTTGCGGGCCAACTTGGCGGATTGCAGCATCAGCCGCGCCGCCAGACTGCGGGCGCGCGCTTCGGTTGTGACGGTCAGGCGGGTCAGGCGCGGCCCCAGTTCGGCCAGATCGACGTCGATATTGACCTGCATCCCGTCCGTCGCCGCCTCTGCCGTCAGCCTGGACCATGTCTCGATGGTTGCAGCGGTCACCGTCACGTCGCGCTTCTTGCCCATCACATCGGCCTTGCCTGACCAGACGGTGCCCTGCGCGGGCGGACCCGGCGGCCTGCGCTGGATTGCACCGATACGGGCGCGGGCGCGGTCCTCGAAAGCCTCCAGATCGGCCACGTGGGACCAGACCAGAGCAATCGGTGCGGCAACGTCCTCGACAGCGACGAACTTCATGAATGGTCCTCTTGCGGCAATCCGGGGCGGGCTGACGCCCTGCATAGCCGTCCGGCCCGACAGGTCAACGCCATCCCGGGCCGGACGCATCAATCCAGCGTATCGGCCAGCCAGTTCTGCAACAGGAAGTGTGCGATTGCCCCTTCCCGCGCAGGCAGGATGCGGGCGTGATTGCCGGCAAGGACCTCGGCCATGTCCTCGCGGCTCAGCCAGATCGCCTCGGCAATTTCCTCGGGGTCGATCTCGATCTGCTCACTGATCGCCTCGCCATGCGCACCCAGCATCAGACTGCCCGGAAAGGGCCAGGGCTGACTGGACAGATACGACACCGGGCCGACGCGAATCCCGGTTTCCTCCCAGACTTCGCGGCGCACAGCGGCCTCCAGCGTTTCCCCCGGCTCCATGAAACCGGCCAGGCAGGAAAAGAACCCCTCGGGCCAGGCCGGGGACCGCCCCATAAGCACTGAATTGCCGCGTGTTATCAGCATGATGACAACCGGGTCGGTGCGCGGAAAATGCATACGGCCGCAGCCCGCGCATCCGCGCATCCATCCGGCTTTGCCCGCGTCGGTCGGTGACCCGCAATTGGCGCAGAACCCATGCGTCCGGTGCCAGTCCAGCACGCCCTTCGCCGTCGCCGCGATCTCTGCATCCAGCGGCGACAATCGCGTCATCGCCTGCCGCAACTCCGCGAAGGCCGTGCCGTCCGGCAGGTCCGCATGCGTCTGCTCGGATGTATCGGTGAACCCGCCCAGCATGTCGGACACGTCCTCGACACGAAGCGCCGACACATCCCGCGCAAAGATCGCCGCCCCGTCGATCCGACCTATCAGGACCGGCGTGCCATGGTCCGTGAAGGCTGGCCCGCCGATGAATGCCAGCCCGTCCCGCGCTGCATTCAACAGCGGCTTGCCCCGCCACAACGGCAGTGTGCGGACAGGCAGGGCGGACAGCATCTCCGGGTGGCGCCGCAGGTCCTCGGCCCGGTCCAGCCCGCCACCGCCGAAGGTCACCGTTTCGGCATGTTTCATGTCGTCGTCCCCGCACCAGTCCGCGCCGGGTCTGCGGCAAAGCTCCGGCGCTGTCCAGAACCGCGCGGACCCTCGACCGGAGATGGTCCAGACGCATTCAATCACCCACAAGCGGCTACGATGACATCTCAGCAGATCCGAGGCTCTGCTCTTGCACCCTCGCCGCGTCCGTCCTATCTGACCTTCGAGAGGTTGGCACGGGCAGGTGCTTCGCCAACCTGGTCAGGACCGGAAGGTAGCAGCCACAACGATTACCACTTGGGTCGTCGTCCAGCCTCTCACCCCACGGAACTTTGCCAAGGGCGAAATCTCCGTCTTAACTTTCCAGCACCAGATCCATACGGTCGCCCGCCACGCAATACATCCGCCATCCCGCCGATGATCGCTTGGCCACCCTCCCGAAACCCATTAGCATCCTGACGATGCAGGATAATGCCACCGACGAGCAGGATACCGAGACGGAATGGGCCGAACACCGGACCGACTGGGCCGAAGATCGCACCATTCTCGCGAATGAGCGCACCTTCGCGGGATGGATGCGGACCGGCATGGCCTCCATCGCCATCGCGGTCGGTCTGAAGGCCGTGTTCGGGGCCGCCGAACCGACATGGCTGCCCAAATCGGTTTCCATGATCTTCATTGTTGCCGCTCTTCTCATCTTCTGGTCCGCTTGGCGCAACGCGGGCAAGGCGCAAAACCGGCTAAATGCGCATAACGCGGAATGCCAGCCGACCCGGACCTTCGCGATCCTCTCCACGATTTTCTCGATCGGCGCGGTTATCATCGGCGTTGTCCTCTGGATGCTCTAGCCCTCGGACCGATCCCGCCCTAGATTGCGCCGACCTCGGAGGCCCGCATGAGCGACACAGAATATCAGGTGCTGGCGCGCAAATACCGTCCGGCCACGTTCGCCGACCTGATCGGACAGGACCCGATGGTCCGCACCCTGCGCAATGCCTTTGCCGCCGACCGTATCGCGCAGGCCTTTATCCTGACCGGCATTCGCGGCACCGGAAAGACCACCACCGCACGCATCGTCGCCAAGGGGCTGAACTGCATCGGGCCGGACGGAACCGGCGGACCGACGACCGACCCCTGCGGCGTGTGCGAGCCCTGCGTCGCCATCTCTGAAGGCCGCCACGTCGATGTGCTGGAAATGGACGCCGCGTCCAACACCGGCGTCGGCGACATGCGCGAAATCATCGACTCGGTGCATTACCGCGCGGCCTCCGCCCGCTATAAGATTTATATCATCGACGAAGTTCACATGTTGTCGAACAGCGCGTTCAACGCGTTGCTCAAGACGTTGGAAGAACCGCCAGCGCATGTGAAATTCATCTTCGCCACCACCGAAATCCGCAAGGTGCCGGTCACCGTCCTGTCGCGTTGCCAGCGTTTCGACCTGCGCCGGATCGAACCCGAAGTCATGATCGCCCACCTGCAAACCGTTGCGGGCAAGGAAGATGCCCGGATTGCCGACGATGCGCTGGCCCTGATCGCGCGGGCCGCCGAAGGATCGGTCCGCGATGCGATGTCCCTGCTGGATCAGGCGATCAGTCATGGCGCGGGCGAAACCACGGCCGATCAGGTCCGCGCGATGCTGGGGCTGGCCGACAGGGGCCGCGTCATGGACCTGTTCGACCTGATCATGAAGGGCGAGGCGGCGGCGGCCCTGATGGAACTCGGGGCGCAGTATTCCGACGGGGCCGATCCGATGGCCGTGCTGCGCGACCTGGCCGAACTGACCCACTGGATCAGCGTCATCCAGATCACCCCCGATGCCGCCGAAGACCCGACGGTCAGTCCCGACGAACGCGCGCGCGGACAAGCCTTTGCTCAAGGTCTCCAGATGCGGTCGCTGACCCGGATGTGGCAGATGCTGCTCAAGGCACTGGAAGAGGTCGGAAATGCCCCCAACGCGATGATGGCCGCCGAGATGGCCGTGATTCGCCTGACCCATGTCGCCGACCTGCCCAGCCCGGACGATCTGGTTCGCAAGCTGCGCGACACTCCGATGCCCCGGAGCGATGCCCCCGCGCCGCGCCCTGCCCCGGCGGGTGGCAGCGGCCCGGTTGCCCGTGGCGGTGCGGCACAGGCCCATGCCATCGCGCCCGACGCCGAACAGGCCCTCGCCCGGTTTCGGACATTTCCGCAGGTGCTCGAACTGATCCGCGCCAACCGCGACGTCAAGCTTCTGGTCGAGATTGAAAATTACGTTCGTCTCACCCGCTACACCCCCGGTCGGATCGAGTTCGAGCCCGCACCGGGTGCCGCATCCGACCTTGCCGCCCGGATCGCCGGTCGGCTGCAGGGCTGGACCGGAAATCGCTGGGTCGTGTCTCTGGTCTCAGAGGGCGGAGCGCCTACCATCTCCGAAGTTCGGGACAGCGATTTGCGACAGGCCGAAGCAACGGCGATGGCGCACCCGATGACGCAGGCCATTCTTCAGGCGTTTCCGGGTGCGGAACTGGTCGAGATCCGTACGCGCGATGCGATGACGCAGGACGCCGCGCAGGATGCCCTCGCCGAAGTCGAGGACGAATGGGATCCGTTCGACGAGGATTGAACGTCCGACATGGATCAGACCCGGATCACCCGCAGGTCCGACCTCGGTTTGCGACATGTTTCTGGCATGTGGCGTGCAACCGAATCCCCTCTTTCTCCGTTGACCCCGCGAGCGATCCAAACACCGGAGGACGACATGCCAGAGAGCTTTGTCACAGGCATTGACCAACAGACCCAGGAACAGATGTGCGAATTGCTGAACGCGCGTCTGGCGGACGGCATCGACCTGCGGCTTGCCGTCAAGCAGGCGCATTGGAACCTGCGTGGTCGGGGATACATCGGTGTGCACGAACTGCTGGACGAGGTCTCGGCCCGGCTGGGCGAGGGCACCGACATGATGGCGGAACGTGTTGCGATGATGGGCGGTTTCGCCCGCGGCACCTCGCAAGTGGTTGCAAAGCAAACCGATCTGGACGCCTATCCGGTGGAGTTGACGGCAATCGAGGATCACGTCTCCGCCCTGGTCGAACGATTCAAGGCCTATGGTGAATCCCTGCGCAAAGCCATCGACTCGGCGGGTGAAGCCGGTGATGAGGACAGCGCCGACCTGTTCACCGAAGTCAGCCGTCTGGTCGAAAAGGACACCTGGTTCATCGGTGCGAACGCCGCCGACTGACGACGGTCAACCCGCAGAAGACCCTGAAGATGGGCCGCCCCTTTCGGGCGGCCCTTTTGCATTCGCGACGGTTGCGGGACCCCCGGCAGATCGCTACCTGAAGGAGAACGCGACTTTACGGAGAAACGGTATGTTCAAGGGAATGGGCGGCCTCGGCGACATGGCCGGGATGATGAAGAAAGCGCAGGAAATGCAGACCAAAATGGGCGAAATGCAGGACGCATTGTCGGCCATCACGGTCACCGGTGAATCCGGTGCCGGACTGGTCAAGGCAACTGCCACGGCCAAGGGTGAGCTGGTCGGTCTGGATATCGACCCGTCGATTTTCGTGCCATCGGAAAAGGAAATGGCCGAAGACCTGATTCTGGCAGCGATCAAGGATGCACAGGCCCGCGCCAGCGAACGGTCGCAGCAGGAGATGGGCAAGATGGCCGAGAGCCTTGGCCTGCCACCGGGCATGAAGCTGCCGTTCTGACGTGGATGGCACCCGCGATATCGAAGCATTGATCGACCTGATGGCCCGCCTTCCGGGCCTTGGTCCCCGATCGGCCCGGCGCGCGGTTCTGCATCTGATCAAGAAGCGCGATAGCCGTCTTCTGCCGCTGGCGCAGTTGATGGACGAAGTGGGCCGGACGATCCGCACCTGTCTGAATTGCGCCAACCTGTCGACTGGCGACATCTGTCCGATCTGCCTCAGCGAAAAGCGCGCCAACGGTCAGATCTGTGTGGTCGAGGATGTCGCCGATCTCTGGGCGATGGAACGGGCACAGGTGTTTCAGGGCCGCTATCACGTTTTGGGCGGTACCCTGTCGCCGCTTGATGACATCGGACCGGACGATCTGCACATCCCGAAGCTGCGTGACCGCATCGCCGCCGAGAATATCCGCGAGGTCATCCTGGCGCTGAATGCGACAGTGGACGGCCAGACCACGGCGCATTATGTCGCGCAGGAACTTGCCCCGACAGGCGTGGCTCTCAGCGGCCTGGCACAGGGGATGCCTGTCGGCGGTGAGCTTGACTATATGGACGACGGTACGCTTCGCGCGGCCCTGTCGTCACGCAAGCCATATTAAGACGGTATCTAGCTTTCGTGCTTCGTGTTAAAAAATGCAAAGCTGATCTGCAAATTTGCAAATATGAATAAGTGTGGGGACTGAACAATCCCGGAGTTTGGTTGATATATTTATGAACGGCGCTTCATTCTGGAATTTGCTGACCCAAAGAATATTCAGCATCTCGGGCTGGGCTCTGCGTCCACGTCTGGCTGACAACATTGTAGAACCCGCGTTCAACGCTCCTTCGCGCCGCATGTCATCAAGCCCGGCGCAGGTTTCGCAAGCGGCGACGCTTGCCCTTATGGATATCGACGATCTGAAAGGTGTGAATGTCACGGCAGATTTCGATACCGGTGACCGGCTTCTGAACGAGGTGGACGATATTCTGCGCCGAGCGCTTCCCTGCGGAGCCGGTTTCGAGCGTCTGGAGAGTGGCCGCTTCCTGGTCTGGTTGCCCAAAATGTCGCTGGAGTGCGCGGCCAGGATAGCGGAACAGATGCGACTGCTGGCGTGTCAGGCGCTGGTCGATGGCCCGAGCGGTCGCGTTGCACGCACCTTGTCCGCCGGACTGGTTGCGACGTCATCGAACGAAAGCAGGGCCCGCGCGATCCTGCGGGCCGATGTCGCGCTGGCAAACGCCAAACGTATCGGCGGCAACAAAACGGAAACGACGCCGAACCTGCCGATGCCGTCGTTGGTACCGTCCCGCGAGCAGATCGAGGAAGCGATCACGACGCGCGCGCTGGAATATCATGTTCAGCCGATCTTCGATCTGCGGTCCATGGTGCCCGCAGGGGTCGAAGCCCTGCTGCGCTGGAACCGCCCCGATGGTGCGGTGCTGGGTCCGAACGGTTTCATGGATACTCTCAACCGTATTCCGGAAGTCGGCGCCGAGTTGTTCCCTGATCTTGCTGTCGAGGCAGCGATGCCATTCGCCACGGGTGCCGCCCCGATCTATACGACGTTCAACATTACCGGCGCGGTGCTGGACGGGGTCAACAGCCCAGGCTGCCGTTGGCTTTCGACGGTTCTGGAACGTATTCCTGCCGAGAACCTCGTGCTGGAAATCGTCGAGACCGCCGTGATCGTGAACCCGCAGCGCGCCGCCGATCTGATCGACCGCCTCAGGGCGAGGGGAGTACGCATTGCGCTGGATGACTTCGGCACCGGCTTGTCCAACCTCGAACGACTGCGGCGATTTCCGGTCGATATTCTGAAAGTCGACCGGGCCTTCGTCGATGGCATCGGCGGGGATGGCCGGGAGGAAGCAATCCTCGCCAGCCTCGTCGCGCTGGCGGGCGGACTGGATATCGACGTCATCGCAGAAGGGATCGAAACCGAAGCGCAGGCCCGGACCGTCGGCGATCTGGGTATCTATTACGGTCAGGGCTATCATCTGGGACGACCCGCGCCCGCGTCGGATTGGGCGACCCGGATGGCCGAAGGGTTCTAGCCGCCTTCGGATATCAGCGCATCGGCGACAACAGGGCATTGCCCAGCGTACAATCGCGGATGACATCCGCTCCACAGCGTCGCGGGTCTAGATCCTTGGTCAAACAGACGCGCACTTCCTGAATCCGCCCGGCGCGACAGGTGATCGTCACTCCATCGGCGGACAGGTCTGGATTGGCCTCCAGAAAAGCCTCTTCGATCACACGGGCAGGCAGGGTCACTTCGCGGCCCAGATCGCGGATCGCGGCGGGCCTGTTGACTGCGCCGTAAGCATCCCGCGCCGCAGCCAGATAAGCCGGCGCAGTCAGTCCGGAACAGGTACCGTGCTTGCGCCATTGATAAAATGCCAGCCCGGAACTGCCCATGATATCCTCCATCGCCTCGGTTTCACCGCGCGTCGCTGGCCGGGCCGCGGTGCGGCAGAAGCTGGGCCAACCACTCTCATATTGCGGCCACAGACCATGAAGCGTGAACCCGAACCCGCGCCCGGGATCGCATTGCGGCGATCTGCGAGCGTCCCCGTCCAGCGCGCACCAGGTCGGCGTCCACGACAGCGCCAGGACATAATAGTCGAAATCGCCCTGCGCATCGCCCTCTGCCCAAGCCGGTACGGCCATTGGCGCAGTGAGAATCAAAAGGACGGCAAGCAGACGTTTCATCTTGGGTCTTTCCCATTGGCGCGACCCGGCCTATATAGCGTCCCAAGTTCCCCGAAAGCGAGAACAAGCGGCCCCGGTCGCAGCCCCTGATCCGGGCGACGCTAAAGTCATGTCTGAAGGAAGCGATTCGATGAACAAACCCATCATGGCGAAGGCCACGGCCGTCTGGCTGGTCGATAATACCACTCTGAGCTTCAAGCAGATCGGCGATTTTTGCGACCTGCACGAGTTGGAAGTCCAGGGCATTGCCGACGGCGACGTTGCCGTTGGCGTCAAGGGTTTCGACCCGATCGCCAACAACCAGTTGACTGCCGAAGAGATCGAAAAGGCCGAGAAAGATCCGGTCCACAAGATCCAGTTGAAGTTCAATGCCGCCGCACAGGGCGAAGAAAAGCGCCGGGGTCCGCGCTACACTCCCCTGTCCAAACGTCAGGACCGGCCCGCGTCGATCCTGTGGCTGGTGAAATTTCACCCCGAGTTGTCGGACGCGCAGGTCAGTAAGCTGATCGGCACCACCAAGCCGACCATTCAGGCGATCCGCGAGCGGACGCACTGGAACATCCAGAACATCCAGCCGATCGACCCCGTTGCCCTCGGCCTGTGCAAACAGACCGAACTGGATGCCGCAGTCCAGAAAGCCGCCGCCAAACTGACAGCGTCAGGTGAAGTGATGAGCGACGATGAGCGGCGCAAGCTGGTCTCGACCGAGCAGAGCCTTGGCATGGATACGGACGAGCCGAAGATGCCGTCCAACATGTCCGGCCTCGAAACATTCAGCCTGTCCGGTCAGGACGACGAGGACAAACCCGACCGCCGCGACGTGCGCGATGCCGAAAGCTTCTTCAACCTGCCTGAGGGTGAGGACGACGAGGATGATGACGAAGACGGCAAGAAGAAAAAGAAGCGTTGACCGCTATCGGTTCTCGACCGTGATCAGCCGCCTCTCGGGGCGGCTTTTTCATTGGGGGACCAATCAAGATAACCGCGAAGGACCGGCGCACCCGTCAGATGGATCAGGCGTTCAGCGACTCGATATAGGCGCGCAACTCGGAGCCTTCCTGTCGCGCTTCGCGCAACCCATCCATGGCGGCTCTTGCCTCGGCTTCCGATGCGCTCAGCTTGGTCATCAGCTCCTGCTCCCGGTATTGCAGATAGGTGATCGCCTCGTCGCGTTGTTCCTCAGCGTCGTGCAGCGACTTGGCCATGTCTTCCAACTCGGCGACGTCGGACACGGTCACGCGGCTGAACCGATAGACCAGCCAGGATGCGAACCATCCCAGCACGAAGGCGACAAACAGGATCACCGCGATCGCGATGACGAATTCGGTGCGGTTCATTCGGTGGCCCCTCCCGTGGGCGTGGTGTCGGGCGGATGGTCGGCGGCCGCACCGTCGTGCGGAGGCGCTTCCTGGGCAGCAGCGTCAGGGACGGCAGCGTCAGGGGCGGCACCATCTGCTGCGGACGGGGCATCCCCTACCTCAGCCGTGCCGGTCCGGCGATCGAACAGGGTGAAGGTAATGCGGCGGTTGGCCTCGCGTCCCTCCTCGGTGTCGTTATCGGCGATGGGCTGCGATTCGCCATAGCCGTTCGCGATCAGCTGGCTGGGGGCCACACCCCGCCCGATCAGCGCATTGCGCACTGCATCGGCCCGCGCGATGGACAGGGCGAGGTTGGTATCCTCGCGCCCCTGGCTGTCGGTATGCCCACCGATTTCGAACACCGCGTTGGGGCATTCGTCCAGCGTATCTTTCAGGCTGCCCAGCTGTTCGTCGCCGGCTGCTTCGATGACCGCCTCGCCGGGGGCGAACGACAGCTTGTGTTCAACCAGTATCGTGTTCAGGCGATCGGCGCATTCTGCAGGCGAGGGTATGTTCAGCAGCGGGTCGAGTTCCGCGTCATACCGGACCTCGACGCGGAAATTCGCCTCGGCCCCCAGCTTGTCGGACAACAGACCGGAAATTTCCGCCTCGGCCCGCGTATTGCCGGTGACGCCCCGCAGAACCACCAGGTCCGGCTGCACGATCACCGACCCGTTTTCCAGTCGCGACAGGGCATCCATCCCGGCCAGCACGCGGGCGGGCCAGCCGCGCGGCAGACTCGTGTCCTGACGGGTCGCGATATAGGTATTCGACGAGCCGAACAAAGCGCGACCATAGCTGACGACGGCGGCCTGCTGCGCCTCGTCGTACAGCCGTCCGCGCAACTGCACCTGACCTTCCGGCGCGAGGGTGGCGACGAATTCGGGTGTGCCGGTTTCGGCTTCGCCCGTACCATCGACCTGTGTTGCCTCGGGCAGGACGGCGGACAGGACGAAGAGATCGGGCAAGGCAGCAGAGAGTTCGGCCACGACGGTGTCGAAAGCCGGTTGATCCGTGCCTTCGCTGGCGATCAGCGATACGTCGGCATCCGACAGTGTCAGCGCACCTCCGCCCAGATTGTTCAGGGCAGCTATCCCCTCGGCGGCGGCGACCGACCAGCCGGCCGATGGGACGCCAAGTGCGATCACGCAATCCGCCTCGCCCGCAAAACCCGCTGCAACGGCCGCATCCAGAACGCGGGTCCGGGCTTGTTCGGTATCGACGGCACAAGCTTCAAATCGGGGGGCACCGTCTGGCGGCATGACAAAGCGCAGCGTGAAAGGTGTGATCACCGGACGCGGTGCCCCGATGTTCAGCGACAGATCGATATCGGCTGGCTTGTCGCGGGTAATCGCGCGCTCCAGCGTGATCCGCTCCTCGTCGCTGTCGGCAACGGCCGTGACGACGACACGTCCCGCATCGACCGAGACCTTGGCGCGGGGCAACTGATCCAACGCGGACATCGCGAAGCGAAGCGACTCCTCCCATCCGGGCGGAACGGCATAATCCGCCGTCTCGACCATGTTGGTGACCTCCATCGGCATCGCCCTTCCGGCGCGCGCCAGCAGAGAGGACAACAATTCAGGGCCGCCATTCGCCGGGACCAGCCCGATGACCGAGACATCGGCATCGTTGCGCAGGATTTCCAGCGAAAAACGGGGTGCGGTCACCGGGCGGCTGGCCTCCACTTCCATCGCGTCGATGATGCGGCCCGGATCGACCATGGCACCCGCGCGGGTGATGGCGCGAAAGCGCGACGGTTCGTCCGGGGCAGTGCCAGACAGGATCAGCTGCAACCCGTCCGTATCGACTTCGGCCCAGTCCAGCCCGGCGGCGTCCAGTGCCCCGGCCACCACGGCGCGCGACGACGTTTCAATGTAACTGGCCCCGAACCATGCTCCGGCGACTGCACTGGCTGCCGCAAGACCGAATGCGATGGTGGTTGCGATTGTGCGCTTGGCTGACATGTTTATCCCGAATTTCCTGCGCCTGACTAACGGCCCTCTCGGGCAGGGGCAATCACACCAGGGCCGCCATGGCAAAAAACGGCAAGGGGATCAGCCCGGTTGTGCGATTGGCCCGAAACAATCGCAGGCAAAGCGCGGCATCGGTGACATCCAGCCGCATCATCTGCCAGGCAAGATGCCATCCCATCGCCCAGACGCCCAACAACGCAGCCATCGCCGAAACCGGCGGAAGCGCCGTGACGATTGCCGCCGACAGCAGGATCACCGTCGACGCAGCGAAGCCGCGCATCCACGGGCCAGGGGTATCGCCAAAGCGCCGGGCCGTGGATTTGACACCGATCAGGGCGTCATCCTCAACGTCCTGATAAGCATAGATCGTATCGTAGAAGAGCGTCCATGCAATGCCACCCAGATAAAGCAGAATCGGCGGCCATCCCAACCCCCCGGTGTGCGCCGCCCATGCCAGCAGCGCTCCCCAGTTGAACGCCAGGCCCAGGAACACCTGCGGCCACCAGGTGAACCGCTTGGCGAACGGATAGATCGCGACCGGGATCAGGGACAGCAGCCCCAGGATAATGGCCGTGCCGTTGAACGTCAGCAGGATCGCGGCGGATACCACGACCTGCACCGTCAACCAGATCAGCGCGCCGCGTACCGTCACCTGCCCGGACGGAATGGGTCGTGACCGGGTACGCGCGACCGCGGCGTCGATGTCACGGTCGGTCACATCGTTCCAGGTGCAGCCCGCACCGCGCATCAGGACCGCTCCGATGGCGCAGCCTACCGCGATCCAGATGTCAAAAGGTCGAAATCCGGTTGCCGCCACCGCCAGGGCCAGCCCCCACCAGCACGGCAGCAGCAACAGCCATGTCCCGATCGGCCGGTCGGCGCGCGACAGTCGCAGATAGGGGCGCGTCGCCTTCGGGGCCAACCGATCGACCCAGTTGCCCTTGACGGCGTCGGCCACCTGTCCTTGATCGGACGCATCGGTCATCGGAAGGACCCCTCTCTCATGGACAGCAAAGTCAGGCTGCACATAACCGGACCCCTGCACGGGGGACAACAGGCGGTGCTGTCGAAGGATCAGGCGCATTACCTGTCGGGCGTCATGCGGCTTTCGCCGGGCGACACGATCACCGTATTCGACGGCGCGTCCGGTGCGTGGCGGGCAACCATCGACGCGGCGTCCAAGCGCGGCGGCACCCTGACGCTGGGCGACCGGGTCGCGCCGCAACGCGATCCGCCCGACATCTGGCTGTGCTTCGCACCGATCAAGAAAGCGCGCACGGACTTCATCGTGGAAAAGGCGACGGAGCTGGGCGCGGCACGCATCTGCCCGGTCACGACGCGCTACACCAATTCCGAACGCATTCGCCGCGACCGGCTGCAGGCTCATGCTGTCGAAGCCGCCGAGCAATGCGGCGGCACCTTTGTGCCCCCGGTCGACGAAATCGTAACGCTGGCGAAGCTGCTGGACCACTGGCCCGACGACCGCGCGCTGATTTTCTGCGACGAGGCGCTGTCTGACGATCCCGATTGGTCCGGCGAGGGAGAATCGGCCCCATGGCCCCGCGCTCCCGCCGCGATCCTGATCGGCCCGGAAGGCGGCTTCGCTCCCGCAGAACGCGACCGTCTGCGCGCGCATCCGCAGGCCATGGCCGTGGGTCTGGGTCCGCGCATCCTGCGGGCGGATACGGCGGCAGTGGCAGCGCTGACGGTGTGGCAGACCACGCAGGGGGACTGGACGTGATGCTCGCGTCTGAGTCGCATCGCCCGGCGATCGAAGCGATGTTGGGCATAAGTCCGGAACTGGCGATGTTCCCGCTCGGCAATCTGGTTCGGTACGGGATGGACGGCGGGCATCCACACGCGATGTCCTTCTGGCTGGATGGCGCGACATCCCCGACGGCAATCCTTGGCCTGACGGACGGCGGCATGGTTCTGCCGGTCTGGTCCGGTGCCTTCGATCCGGCGCGCGCGGCGGAACACCTTTGCGGGCAGACTCTGACGGGCTTCGCCGGGGCCGCATCGCCGGTCCGCGACCTGATCGCGGCGGTAGGTCTGTCGGGCGCCCCGGCGGTCCTGTCGGAGGACGAGCCGCAGTTCCTCGCCCATCTGAACACCCTGTCCGTGCCCGACCGCCCCGGCACGCTGTCTCCGCTGACCGTGGACGTCGCTACGGCCGTTGCGTGGCGGCAAGCCTATGACGCGGAACTGCATCTGGGCGCTTCGTCGGTCGAAGACGCTGAAGCGCAGGTTCAGCGCTGGATCGCCGAAGACACGCACCGCTTCCTGATGATCGACGGCATCCCCGCCGCCATGACCGGCTTCAACGCGGTGCTGCCCGACATTGTGCAGGTCGGCGGCGTTTATACCCCGCCTTCTGCGCGCAACCGCGGGCTGGCGCGCCACGCCGTCGCGCTGCATCTGGCCGAAGCACGGGATGCGGGCGTGACCCGTGCCACCCTGTTCGCAGCCACGAATGCGGCGGTCGCCTGCTATCGCCCGCTGGGGTTCGAGCGGATCGGCGATTTCGCCCTCGTGCTGTTCGACGGAAAGGTTGTGCCATGATCCGCCCCGAGGTCGCCGCTCTGATGATCCGCTGGCGCGAGGCGCTGATCGGCGGGGGCGCGGTTATTCTGGGCCTCGGGCTCTGGATCGCATCCGGCGGTCTGATCGCATTTTTCGGGGCGGTCGCCATGACGGTCGGCGCGTTCCTTCTTGTGTCGGGCATCCGGGCCGCAAGATTCCGTACCGCAACTCAGTCGCCCGGCGTCGTCGAGGTGGACGAGGGACGCATCACCTATCTGGGGCCGATCCTCGGTGGCAGCGTCGAGCTGGACGAGTTGACCGAAGTGGCCTTCCTCCGCACCCGCGGGGGCGAGGCGTTCTGGCGCCTGGCGCAGTTCACTGGCCAGCCGCTGATGATCCCCGAAGGAGCTGCCGGGTCCGACAAGCTGCTGGATGCCCTGGCCCCTCTGCCGGGGCTGGACACGGGTGCCATGGTGCGGGCCGTGCAGTCGCATGCGCCTGCGACGATCACGGTCTGGCGGCGGACGGGTCACCGCGCCTTGACTTGACCCCGTCCGACCCTCATCCCCGAACCGAAACGGCAGGAGGCCGCGCATGTCCATTCCCCAGTCCGGCGGCGGCCAGATTACCGACCATTCCCAGCTTGCCGAATACCTGGCTTCGGGGTGCAAGCCCAAGGACCAGTGGCGCATCGGCACCGAGCATGAAAAATTCGGTTATTGTGAAGACACCCTGAAGCCCCTGCCCTACGAAGGCGAGCGATCGATTCATGCTGTCCTGTCAGGACTGCGCGACCGCTTCGGCTGGACCCCGGTCGAGGAGGGCGGTCACCTGATCGGTCTGGAAAAGGACGGGGCCAACGTCAGCCTTGAACCGGGCGGCCAGCTGGAGCTTTCGGGCGCACCGCTGGAGAGCATCCACCAGACCTGCGACGAAGTGAACGTCCATCTTGCCGAAGTGAGGTCCGTCGCCGACGAGATCGGCGTCAAGTTCATCGGGCTGGGTGCCGCACCGATCTGGCGGCACGAGGACATGCCTTTGATGCCCAAGGGGCGTTACAAGTTGATGGACGCCTATATGGGCAAGGTCGGCACGATGGGCCGGGTGATGATGCGGCGCACGACGACGGTGCAGGTCAACCTCGACTTCGCGTCCGAGGCGGACATGGTGCAGAAACTGCGGATCGCCATGGCCTTGCAATCGGTGGCAACGGCGCTGTTTGCCAATTCGCCGTTTTTCGAGGGCAGGCCCAACGGCCACAAGTCATGGCGCAGCCGGGTCTGGCGCGATCTGGATGCCGACCGCACCGGCATCCCTGCCTTTGTCTTCGAGGACGGCTTCGGGTTCGAGCGGTGGGTGCAATATGCCCTCGATACGCCGATGTACTTCGTCTACCGCGACGGCAAGTATGTCGACGCATTGGGCATGTCGTTCCGCGATTTCCTCAAAGGTGAATTGCCCGCGCTGCCAGGCGAAAAGCCGACGCTGTCGGACTGGGCCGATCACCTGACGACGCTGTTCCCCGAAGCCCGCATCAAGAAATACATGGAGATGCGCGGTGCCGACGGCGGCACGTGGCGGCGGCTCTGCGCCCTGCCCGCGTTCTGGGTCGGGTTGCTCTATGATCAGTCGTCGCTGGACGCGGCATGGGATCTGGCCAAGGGCTGGGATCACGAAACGCGGCTGGCGCTGCGGGTCGCGGCCAGCGAAGACGGGCTTCAGGCCGAAGTGAACGGCATCAGGATGCACGACCTGGCGCGCGAGCTGGTCGACATCAGCCACGCCGGTCTTGCCGCCCGCGCGATGCCCGGTGCGGGCGGGTTGGTTCCGGACGAGACGCATTTCCTGAACGCGCTGAAGGAATCGATCGAGTCGGGGAAAACTCCCGCCGACGAGCTTCTGGACGATTACAACGGTCGCTGGGGTGGGGATCTGACGCGGATTTACGCCGAACGCAGCTACTGACGGTGTGTTGCCCGCCACGCGGTCTTCACGGACGGCAGGGACGGAAACCCTTCCAATACCCGCTGCTTTGCCGGTGTGTTGGAATTGCCTGCCACTTTGTGCCGTCAGGTCTCGGGCACCAGGTCCAGAACGAACCGCACCACCCTGGCGGCGGGCATTTCGCAGGGTTTGAGGCGGGATCCCGATGCAAGACGATACAGGTTCATGCTGATATAATCCGTCCCATCCAGCGCATGGGCGACCAGCTTCTCCGAAGCGCCTCCGACAAACAAACTACGCGTCACCAGCCAGGTCTTGCCTAGGGCCTGTCCCCTGAACGTGCCCAGCGGAAGCGCCAACAGCGCATCTGCCACGGCGTCGGGACCGGAGTCGGGCCGGTTGGGAATGAGATCAGTCAGAGTGAATACCAACCTTTGCCAAACAAGGCCGCTTATCCCGATGCGGTCCAGCAACAAGCTCCGATTTCAAGATCCATCACCCGTTGCACCTGCGCGCAGTGCTGGCGGGGATGACGAAACCAGCACGTGTCACAACCAGAAAGTCACTTCAGACCGATCCGGGGCTCCTCACCGTTCAGGATGCGACGAATATTCGCACCGTGACGATAAAAAATCAGGGTGGCCAGCGCGATGCAGAACACTACGGCCTGCGGCACCAGCCACAGCGCGAAGACGGGGGCTGAGACGGCGGCGATCAATGCGGCCAGCGACGACATGCGGAACGCGGCGGCGGCAGCCAGCCACGTCAGACATACGGCGACTCCAAGCGGCCACGACAGCGCCAGCAGCGTGCCGAGGAAGGTCGCCACCCCCTTGCCGCCCCGGAATCGCAAAAAGACCGGGAAGCAATGCCCGAGGAACGCCATCACTCCGGCCAGCTGCGCCGCGTCTTCCCCGACCAGCGCGCGCGCCAGCAGGACAGCGGCACCGCCCTTGCCCGCATCGCCCAGCAATGTCAGCAGCGCGGCGGGTTTGTTGCCGGTGCGCAGAACATTGGTCGCGCCGATGTTGCCCGATCCGATCTTTCGCAGATCCCCCAGCCCGAACAGCCGCGCCATGACAATACCGAACGGCACCGACCCCAGCAGATAGGCCAGCACGGCGACGACCAGCAGGGAAAGGGGGGCGGATGCTATCCCGGGCGTCATCAGGTCGCCGACCGGTCGTAAACGCAGGTGCCCGCGACCCAGGTGGCCAGCACACGTCCTTCCATCCGCGCGCCATCGAACGGGGTGTTCTTGGACTTGGAGGCAAGGGTGAAACGGTCCAGCACGAACGGCGCATCCGGGTCGAACAGCACCAGATCGGCGGGTGCGCCCGCGTCCAGCGTTCCACCTTCCAGTCCCAGCCGCCGGGCAGGGTTCATCGACAGGGCGCGCCACAGTTCCGGCAGCGTCAGATGGCCCGCCTTCACCAACCGCATCGCCGCGGGCAGCAGCGTTTCCAGACCGACGGCGCCCGGCGCGGCCTCCTCGAAGGGCAGGCGCTTCGATTCCTCGTCCTGAGGGGTGTGCATGGAGCTGATGATGTCGATCAGCCCATCCGCCAGCGCGTCTGCTACGGCCATCCGGTCGTCCTCGTCCCGCAGGGGCGGCATCACCTTGAAGAAGGTGCGATAGTCCGCGACGTCCAGCACATTCAGCGTCAGGTGGTGGATCGAGGTGCCCGCCGTCACGTCCAGTCCGGAAGCCTTGGCCCGGATCAGCGCTGGCAAGGCCGCAGCCGTGGTGATCTGGTCCATGTGATAAGCGACGCCTGTGGCCTCGACCAGGGCCAGGTCGCGGTCCAGCCCCATGCGTTCGGCCAGGGGCGACACGCCCGGCAGCCCGCGCAGGCTGGCGAATTTGCCGGACGTAATGCAGGCCCCGGCCGACAGTCCCGGATCCTGCGGATGACCGATGACCAGTGCACCCAGCGACCGTGCATAGGTCAGGCAGCGTGACAGGACCTTGGTGTCGGCAACGACATGCGTGCCATCCGAAAACGCGACCGCACCGGCATCGCGCAGAAACCCGATCTCGACCATCTCGCGGCCCGCACGGCCCCGTGTCAGGGCCGCAATGTGACGGACGCGAACCGGCGAATGACCGGCACGTCCGCGGGCATGTTCCAGTATTTCGGGACTGTCGATAACGGGCATCGTATCGGGGCGGCAAACCATCGTCGTCACACCGCCGCGCGCCGCCGCGATGCCTGCCGTACGGAAACTTTCCTTGTGTCGTTCACCGGGTTCGCCGACCTTGACGCCGATATCGACAATACCAGGAGCCAGACATTTTCCGCGACAGTCGATGACCTGTGCAGCCGGGCCGGGGTCGGTGATGCGGCCATCCTCGATCCGCAATTCGCCATGGGTGTCCGCGCCCGTGACGGGGTCGATCAGGCGGGCGTTGGTCAACAGGATCGAGTTCATGCCACCCGGTTAGCCAAGAGG
>Ga0209634_1000940_pt1 | contig 21959 bp, 23 predicted proteins | sample LinPmetageLP40_FD_184043 | JGI IMG/M metagenome (GOLD analysis project Ga0209634, IMG submission 184043) | Marine viral communities from the Pacific Ocean - LP-40 (SPAdes) (version 2) | ecosystem: Environmental > Aquatic > Marine > Oceanic | place: Pacific Ocean | collected 2010-08-26 | reverse complement strand
ACGAAAGACTTATCTACAGTTTTTGGGTGGAAATGTGACCCGAAAGCATGCGGCCAAGATCCCGGCTTGCCTGCTGCTGCTGCTGCTGCTGCTACTGAAAGAGTCACTAACTGTAATTCGTACGATAGAAAAAAGCAGCACCACGAACGCAGATTTTGCCTTAATAATAATGTTTACCATATGGTCTATAAGAATGGTGAATATACAATAGGGATTCCTGTGTAAGAATGGTCAAGGAAATTGAGAAAGGATTATTGGGAAATTAATTTATTATTAAATCACGTCTAAATGCGGTTCTTCCAATATGTATTCGACCGTGATTTAACTGCCATGCTTGGTCACAACACGATACACCACTATACCAAGTATATAATTTACATTTTATAATATCTAATAATGACATCCATTATAATTATCTTCTTTTTTTAGTTTCTTTATTACAATATCTTTTGTATAACAATATGTCTAAGCATTATTATGATGGTTTAAAGGGTTTAAATACCATTTTCTTATGCATTAATTATTTAATTAAATAAATTTAAAGTAAACTTTATAGAATATACTAGATGATAGATTTAATATACGATTCACGAGAAACTAAAATAAAAGAATTATTAGAAACAAATCCACATGATTCTATAAAATTATCTTCCGAATATTTAGATTTAGGCGATTTCATTTTCAAAAAAGATAATGAAGTTGTATTAATTATTGAACGTAAATCAATGAATGATTTGTATGCGTCTATCCAAGATGGTAGATACAAAGAACAAAAAATACGACTATTAAATAATTATCCTTTACATAAAGTTGTATATATAATAGAAGGAACAATTGATGGTAAAACAAAATTTTTTAAAAATTCAAAAGTTATAACAGATGGAGCATTGTTAAATATGGCATTTAGAGATAAACTAACTGTAATTAGAACATCTAATATAAACGAAACATCTAATATATTGTATACATTAGGGAAAAAAATAATTAAAAATCCAGAGTTTTTTATTTCTAACAAAGAAACATCAAATACTACTTATTTAGATACTATTAAAATTTCAAAAAAAGAAAATATGACACCTAAAATATGTAATATAGTACAATTATGTCAAATACCTGGGGTTTCAAAAAATATAGCATCAAGTATATTAGAAAAATATGAATCATTATCCAATTTAATATTGGAATATCAAAAAATAGAAACTATTAAAGAAAAACAAGAATTAGTAAAGGAATTATCAAATAACACACGAAAAATAGGACCAGTTATTTCTAAACGAATTTATGACTATTTATTTTATTAAAGTTCGAAAATTCTACTTATTATTAACATATAGGTAGCTATCATAAACCCAATACCATAATTAAGGGATATATTTCTTAATGCTATTAATGTAGTATTATATTTTAATAATTTATTTTTACTAACATTTGTTATTATATATATGGGTGAAATAATACCCACCCCAAATATTAATGTGTATATCATAAATAGTAATATATATTTGTATATTTTTATTTTGAAGAAATTTTTAGTTGCTAAAGCTATAGCAAATGTAGCTGTAGATACTTCAATTGCTTTTCTATTTATCATAGATACTAATGTTAATATATTATCGTCATAATCACTTACAGCTTCTTTTTTTTCTTTTCCAGTTAATAAATAATTTATTAATATGATAAATATTACATAAACAAATCCAATTAGAATTAATGGGTATTTACTAATTAATTGAAATGGAACTAAACAAAAAAATAGAATAATCCACAATATAATACCACTTATATTTATAATATTAATATTTGATGGATCCATATATTATTATACTATTTTTTTTATAATTGACTTAACCCATATTAAACTTCCAATATCACCTATTATAGCAAAAAATAATAGTATAAATTTTGGTAAATAATTATTATATTGGTTAAATAGTTCATAAAGTGTTATATAATGATAATATGGCATAATTAAACATCTAACTAAAATAAAATTAAAACTAAATATTGGAAAAACATAGTCTCTTATTTTATTATAATTTAAATATTTTGATAAATACCAAGATATTTGTAATGGATTTGTTATTTCTCCCCAAAATAATGTGTAGATTACTAATTTAGCGCCTAATTCATACGAAGTAGCAACATAATAAACGAATAATATTAATATATGGTGTAAAAAGAACATTAATGAGAAATGATGAATGCACATGAAAATAGCATCATATACAAAATAACCAGTTGATATATTTATTAAATGGTATTGATAACTATTAAAACTATCATTTTCTAAATAATTATTAATAATATAGCCAGAATATAAAATAGTTGTTAAAGCATGTGTTAAACTAACAATAATAGATGAAATTGTATAATCATCATAATTTGGAATATAAAAACGTATCACATTGTGAACAAAAAATAAATACAAAATCCAACTTATAATATATATCATTAATCTTAATATATTTATCAATCTTTAAATAATTTATGTCTTATTTCTTTTCCTCTTGAGTGAAAGATATTATCGTTTTCCCATCTGTTTTCCTCTCCATTATCGCACGTGCCCTCTCCTCCGAATAAATATTTTTTTTTTATGTTTTATAGCTATATATAACACTAATACATACAATAAATATACATGGTATTAAACCTCTAAATATATTGTCTATTTTTTTAACAACACCTTCGATTTCATTAAATATTAATTTTTCTTTTTTGGTTAATGTTAAATATACATCGTCATATGCAATTGTTTTTATAACATCATTCTCCATTTTGATATCACTATTCAATATTTTAACTTTATTATTATTTATAACTTTAGTATTATTCATACTATCAATATAACTTTTTGTACGACCATTATTTGCTGCTTTTAATACACTATTTGATACTGCTTCAAATTCAGTTTCATCTATTTCATCTGTTGAAGACGAATCTAAATCAGAGAATGATTCCATTAATAAATCATTTTTTTTTTCCTCTTTTTTTATTAATTCATCTAAATCAAAAAAATCTTTAAATAATACATAAACAAATTTAGATTTAGTTGTTAATAAAGCAAATATTAATCCACTTTCAATTGAACAAATCATAGATGTTACAAAACAACATAAAAAGAAATAATCCATTAATGTATAATATCCAACAACAGGAATTTTATCGGCAAGTGTTAATTGTAATGCTAAAATAGTTAATGGAATAAACACACCTGTACTAGTTCTACTAATATTATTTGGTTTTATTAACATGATAATAAAATTTACTATAACTAATGAAATAGTCATACCCATACTAATATTATAATAATGTGGAAATCGTTTTAATGTAATCATATATTCATTTACTGAAAAATTAGTATTTTGACAACATGGTCGTTGTTCATCATATGTATTTACAACGACATCAATTACAGACCATTCGCTATGAGAAAAAGTATCCAATATATCAATTTGTTTTGATGCATCATCATATGGTTTTAATGATAGTAATTTATTATTATATATCCATGATGAAAATTTCATAGTACATTGTTGTGTATCAAATGGAAAATAAGATAATTCTAAACCACATGAAAATTTAAAAACAGCTGGATTACTCCACATAATTTCACCATTGTTATATAAATTCATTCCTCCATTTAGAGTATAAATATTAGGTAGACTCGCAGCATTTAATAATTCTATATCTGGAACCCATGTATACGATTTGTCTACAGATAAAAAAGTTAAATTAGAAATAGATGAATTCCATTGTAGATTTTCATCAATCCAATTCATTCTAACCCATAAATTTATATCAATCGTTTCTTCCATTTGATTAAATGATTCTAAATTTTGAACACCTAACCCCATACTAACATTTAATGTATCATGATATTTTTTAACTGGGCGAACTTGTTTATTATATTTATTAAATATATTTTGTCGCAATGAATCTTCTTCCCCATCAGAAAATACTTGACTAAAATTTGTTATTAACAATAATAATAAAAATTTCATATATAGTTGTTATTATAACTAGTGGCTTTAAGTTATTTAAAGACACGATTATTTATTTTTTTTTCTGTTATTTAAATATGTCCTCAATATTATGTTTGGGGAATTTTGGGAGTGGTCAAAAGGGTCAATATAAAGTAGCAGAATTAATGGTATATTTATATAATAAATATGAATATAAATTTGTATTAGGATTAGGAAATAATATATTACCAAATGGTGTTAAAAACTTAAAAGATAAAAAATTTATAACACATTTTGAGGAACCATATAAAGAATTATTAACAAAAATAAAATTTTATAATATATTAGGGGAAGTTGATTATATATCGAAAACATCAGTAAATAGTGAATTAAATTATAAAAATTGGATTTTACCAAATAATTTTTATTGTTTTAAGAAATTTATAAATAAAATACCAGTAGAATTTATATTAATAGATTCTAATTTTAATAAAATAAAAAATAAAAAAACTCAAGAAATTTGGGCGATTAATACATTATTAGAAAGTCGTTCACGATGGAATATAGTAGTATCTCATCATCCATGGTATAATTTTGGAGAAACACACACAAATCAAGAATTAAATATATTTTTTAATAAATTAAATAATACAAAAAAAGTAGATTTAATTATTTCGGCACATGAAAATAATCAACAACATATTTATATTCCAAATAAACCGAATATGATAATTTCTGGAGTAGGTTCTATGACAGATAATATGCCAATTTTAAAAATATATGATGAATTAAAATTTACATCAAATGAATTAGGGTGTGTTATGATAGATGTAAATTCTAAAAAATTAACAATTACATTTTATAATGTAGATAAAGAACGATTGCATAGTTTTAATGTAATTAAATATTAAATATTAAATTTTTTTCTATTTTATATTATTAATGATTTACAGTTTATTTTATGATTTTTTTAAAAATCATATAGGTTTAACCGCAATGTATATGTCAACTATGTTTTATATTCCATTAAATTCATTAGCTTTACCTCATTTATATGGAAAATTAATTTCAAAATTAAAGGATGGTGTTATTGATACAGGTGTATATTTTATGGTTTTGTTAGTAATATTATGGACATTTATTCAATCAATAAAATTATTATCAAGTTATTTACATTATCAAATATTTCCAAAATTTACATCCTATATTAGAGGTAAATTAGTATCAATAATAATACAAAGATACAAAACAAATTATGAAGATTTAGAAATAGGTGATACTATTACTAAAATTATAAAAACACCTTGGTTATTAGAAGAAATATTTGATATAGTTGAAGCATTTATATTTAGAAATACTGTTGTAATATTTAGTAGTTTTATATATTTATTTTACTATAATAAAACACTGGGAATAATTTATATAATATGTATATTATTAGTCATATTAGTATGTAAAATATATGTTAGTGCGTGTAAGAAACATGTGATATATGGCGAAAAAACATATGATAGCGTTCATGAAGAAATAGAAGATTTGCTTTCTAATTTAATATCGGTGTATACAGCTCAAAAAACTGATTTTGAACAAAAAAAATTAGATAAATTAAATAAAGAAGTGTATACCTCCGAACAATCAATAAATGAATGTAATAATAATTATAAAATAATTTTTGCTATATTATACATACTTATATTTATAATATTAAATTTCTATTCTATTTATTTATATAAGGATAGTAAAATTTCATTAGAAATATTAATAGCAATTATAATAATTAATTATTCATTGTTAAATTCTCTTATGAATGTTTATTATTATTCTAAAAAATTATCAGATATTATGGGTAGAACAAAAGTCTTTTTAGATTATATTGATAAATTACCAAATAGTTCAAAAGACAACAAATTAAAATTAGATAAATTAAAAAATATAACCATTAGTTTAAAAGATCTTCAATTTCAATATGTTAAAAATAAGAATATTATAAATAATATAAATTTAGAAGTAAAGGATAATGATATAATTGGATTAATCGGCCATATTGGAAGTGGTAAATCAACATTAGGTAAATTATTAATACGATTAAAAAATCCGTCAAGTGGAGGTATTTATTTAAATAATGTGAATATTCATAATTTAAATATAGATAATTTGCGACATATTATTAATTATATTCCACAACATCCAAAATTATTTAATCGTACTTTATTTAATAATATAGTATATAGTATTAAAAGAGACATAACAGAAAAAGATATATACAAAGTATTAGATGATTTAGGTGTAAAAGATGCACAAAAGAAATTTAAATCTATTATGTATAAAAATGTAGGGAAAAATGGTTCAAATTTATCAGGTGGTCAAAGACAATTAGTATGGTTAATTAGAGCTATATTAAAAGATAGTAAAGTTGTAATATTAGATGAACCTACATCATCATTAGATAATGTAAGTAAAAAACAGGTTATTAAATTTATTAAAAATTATTCAAAAGATAAAATAATAATATTAATAACTCACGATAAATCATTACTAAAATATGTAAACCGTATTATAGAATTAAAAAATGGAACGGTACTAAGTGATGTAAAACAAAAAATATCTGATTAATTAAAATTGATTTCAAGATTTAACTAATAAAATAAATATATGTCAATACTTGTATTATTAGAATCTCCTGCGAAATGTGATAAAATTACGAAATATTTAAAATCATTAGGACATAACGTAATTGTTAAGGCGTCATATGGTCATATTAGTGATTTAGATAAAAAAACATTATCAATTGATACTAGTGATAATTTTAAACCAAAATATATACCAAATCAAGATAAAAAGCAAGTTATAGCAGATTTAAAAAGAATATATAAAAAATGTGATGGAATATTGTTAGGTTGTGATTTTGATAGGGAAGGTGAAGCGATTGCATGGCATGTTTCTGAAGCATTAAAAATCCCTAAAAATAAACGGAAAAGATTATTATTTACAGAAATTACTAAACCAGCATTAAAAAAAGCATATGATAATCCAGTAGATTTAGATATGGATATGTTTTATGCACAACAAGCACGAAGAATTATTGATAGATTAATTGGCTATAAAATTACACCATTATTATGGAAGAATATTCAAAATTCTATGAAAAAAGGTATATCATTATCTGCTGGACGTGTTCAAAGTGTTGTTAATAAACTAATTATTCAAAGAGAAGAAGAAATTAAAAAATTTGCCACATCTACTTATTATAAAACAACCGGAAAATTTAGGATTGACAAACATAAATTAGATGCTGAGTTACATACAAAAATTTTAGACAAGGACGTTGTATATGATTTATTAGAAACATGTGCTAATGCTCAATTTAAAGTTGGTAATATTAATAAAACTATATCTAAAAGAAATCCAAGTCCACCATTTACAACATCTAGTATTCAACAAGAAGTTAGTAATAAATTTAGAATTGGTCCAAAAAGATTAATGATGATTCTTCAAAAATTATATGAAGCTGGATTAATCACATACATGCGTACAGATTCAACATTAATTAGTGAAGATATTTTAGATGAAATTGAAATAATGGTAAATGATGATTATGGGTCAGAATATAGTAATAAAAAACAATATTCTAAAAAGAAAAAGAATAGTCAAGAAGCACATGAAGCAATTCGTCCTACAGATATTAAATTAAAAAAATTAGAGGATTATGATGGTGGTGATTTTAATATGGATAATTACAAAGTATACAATTTAATTTGGAGAAGAACAGTTGCATCACAAATGAGTCAAGCTAAAATAGATAATTTAACTATTAATATAGATATTTATGACAATGATAAAAAATTAGAGAGTTACTTTATTTCTAAACATCAAAAGGTATTATTTGATGGATTTACAAAATTATATAAACCATTTAATGATGATGAAGAAAATGAAGATAATACAAATAAATCATTAAACATAAATCTTAAACAAAATATGGAATTAAATATGAAATCTATCTATTCTGTAGAAAAATATACAAAACCACCACATTCACGCTATACTGAAGCGAGTTTAATTAAAAGATTAGATGAATTAGGTATTGGAAGACCAAGTACATATTCATCTATGGTAACAACAGTTCAAGATAGAAAATATGTTGAATTAAAGGATAAAAATGGAGAAGAAAAGAAATATAATATTTTAAAATTACTAGATGATACTATTGAAGAATCTAGTGAAAAAACTATTATTGGTGGAGAAAAGAATAAATTAATTCCAACTAATATTGGAAATATTGTTAATACATTTTTATGCGAACATTTTGAAATTATTCTTAATTATAATTTTACAGCAAAAGTAGAAGAAAATTTAGATTTAATATCACAAGGAAAAAAAAATTGGGTTAATGTAGTTAGAGAAATATACAAAAGTTTTAATGACATTGTTATTAAATTAAATGGTTCAATCGAAAATAAATTAGATAAAAATAATTATAAAAGAAGTTTAGGTGTAGATCCAAATACTAATTTTGAGGTATGCACTTATATAGCTAAATATGGTCCCGTAGTACAACTAAGAAATACAGATGATTTAAATAAAAGTAAATTTGCTCCATTAAAAGATATAAAAATAGAAGATGTTACATTAGATAAAGCATTAGAATTATTAAAATATCCATATGTATGGGGAAAATTCAAACAAAAAGATGTTTCCGTTTGTAAAGGTAAATTTGGAGTATATTTAAAGTATAATGGTAAAAATATATCATTAAATGGAATTACAGAAGAAAATATTAATGAAACATTAATTAAAAATTTGTTAACACCAAAATCGAGTAGTGATGGTGGAGAAAAAAAGAGTGGAACTATTAAAACTGTATCCAAAGATATTATTATTAAAGATGGTCCTTATGGTCCATATATAAATTATAAGAATAAACATAATATTAAAATTTATAGTAAGAAACCAATAAAAGATTTAAATGAAGCAGATTGTATGATGATTATAAATAAAAAATTTAAAAAATAAATTTAACTAAGTATACTGTATTACCAATCTAAATTTGTAATTCTTTTTGATGATTGATTAAATATTGGTTGACTGACAGTTTTGCATTGTCTATTATTTTTTGGATTATGTTTATATGTTGTAGAATTAGTTATATTTAAACTATCATTTTTTAATAAATTATCATTAAAACATTTAAGTGCTTTTGAATCTGTATTTTTAAAGTTTTTTTTTCCACATTTTTGATTATTATAATCTATATTTAATAATCTAGATTCAACATCTATATTATTAATATATCTGTTAGGATTACCATTAACACCTTGTGGCATAAAGTCATTATCACATGAAATAGGTACATCTTTTAATACATTTGTCCATCCTGCAGAATCACATAATTGTTTATCATAATTACAACTAGAAGTATCACATGGGCGTCCTGAAATTAAAGTAACTGGTAATGAACCATATTGTCGTTTATCTAATAATTCTTGATAAATTAATTCATTTTTATCATAATTTAAAATTAATGGTTTTTCTCTAATTCTTGGATCTAAATTAATATTATCACTATTATTTATGTCATAATTAGTATTTATTTTATTCAATTTATTATCTACATTATCTAAATGATATGAACTATTTAAATCAACAGTTTTATCTAAACTAAATAAAGAATTAAATTTAACATCCATTATATATAATATTAGATTTAATTTTTAAAAATGTTGTGATCATTTATAGTATTTATCGGACATGATTCAATATTAGATGCATTTGTTTTTTTTGATAAAAAAGTACCTGATTGTTTTTTTCTTTTCTTACTTTTTCTAACTTTTTTTTTATCTTTATTAAACTGTTTTAATAACCAATTTTTTCGTTGTTTATTATGAAGAATTTCTTTACTTGATGTTATTTGAGCACTATCTTTAGTAGATTTACTACTACTATCTTTAGTAGATTTACTACTACTATCTTTAGTAGATTTACTACCATATTTACGTGATGTTATTTGAGCACTATCTTTAGTAGATTTACTACCATATTTACGTGATGTTATTTGATTACCATCTTTTGTTGATGTTATTTGAGCACTATCTTTAGTAGATTTACTACCGTATTTACGTGATGTTATTTGATTACCATCTTTTGTTGATGTTATTTGAGCACTATCTTTAGTAGATTTACTACCATATTTACGTGATGTTATTTGATTACCATCTTTTGTTGAAGTTATTTGGTTACCATCTTTTGTTGATGTTATTTGATTACCATCTTTTGTTGAAGTTATTTGGTTACCATCTTTTGTTGAAGTTATTTGATTACCATCTTGGCGTGATGTTATTTGATTACCATCTTTTGTTGATGTTATTTGATTACCATCTTTTGTTGATGTTATTTGATTACCATCTTGTCGTGATGTTATTTGATTACCATCTTGTCGTGATGTTATTTGATTACCATCTTTTGTTGATGTTATTTGATTACCATCTTGTCGTGATGTTATTTGATTACCATCTTGACGTGATGTTATTTGATTACCATCTTTTGTTGATGTTATTTGATTACCATCTTGTCGTGATGTTATTTGATTACCATCTTGACGTGATGTTATTTGATTACCATCTTGTCGTGATGTTATTTGATTACCATCTTTTGTTGATGTTATTTGGTTACCATCTTTTGTTGATGTTATTTGATTACCATCTTTTGTTGATGTTATTTGATTACCATCTTTTGTTGATGTTATTTGGTTACCATCTTGACGTGATGTTATTTGGTTACCATCTTTTGTTGATGTTATTTGGTTACCATCTTTTGTTGATGTTATTTGGTTACCATCTTGGCGTGATGTTATTTGGTTACCATCTTGGCGTGATGTTATTTGGTTACCATCTTTTGTCGATGTTATTTGGTTACCATTAATTTGTGTTATTTTTTTATCTCCATCTTTACGAGTAATATATGTATTACCTTTAATTTGTGTTATTTTTTTATCTCCATCTTTACGAATAATAGATTTATTATCTTCTGTTAAAACACTATTTTCATCATCCTTACTAGGAATAGATATAGTATCTTGTTGGATTCGTTTTTTATTATTTTTTTTTGAATTACGTGGTTTCCCTTTTGTCATTATTGTTCTTTTTTTAGAATAAATTTTTTTATTTAAATTAATAGGTGGTTTATTTAAATCAGTTTTAGGCATATCAATATTTTCGGTAATTGTTTTTATAACATCATCCATATTTTTATCATTTATATTTTTATCAGAATTTATATTAATACATATGTGTGGCATTTTATAACATTGACCTTCTGGTATTTCTATTGATTTATTTGTTTTAATATCATCTGTATTTATATCTATTTTTTTATTTTCACAATTATCCATATAATATTTTTCATTTGAATTTTGCAATGTTTTATCATAATCTATTTCATAATTATTTTTTAATTGCTCATAAAAATCATTCTTTTTATTAGGTATATTATTATTATCAGTATTTTCAGTATTTGGCGGGTTCACTGTATTTAGTGTATTAGAAATATTGGATTTAATATTATTTGTTAATTCTAAAGAACTTTTAGAATATGGATCATTTTTAATTTGTTCTAATGACGTGTATTCTTTCATTATTTCACTTTGTTCATTTCTTAATTTTGTAAATTCTTCTTCAGAAATTAATGTTTTATTTAACATACTTTTTATTTTAGATTTAGTTTCATCTAACTCTTTTTTATTAGAATTAAGATTATTACTACCACTAATCATATTTATTAATTCATCATATTTATTAATATAATTTTCACTAGCTTTTTTAGTTTTATTATTTAGTTCATCCATAATATATTTATATATATTTTTTTTATTATATATTATTATGATGGATTTTTCAAATATTAATTTATTAGAAAATATAGATAATACTAATATTGAATTAACAGTTAACAAGTATATCGAGAATGTTAATAGTTCTTTATATCAAAAATATTTAACAGATATTAGTAATTTTTTTAAAGAAACTACTACTAATAATAAACTAAAATTTAATTATGGAGTTGATGAAAATGGTAATTATAACAAAATTGCTCTTGAAAAAAAAAATGAAAAAGAAAATAAGTTAATAAAAAAACCAATATATATTAATATAAAAAATACATTAGAAAAATTAGAGAATGACATTAATAATGAGGAAATAAAATTAAGATATTATAGAACATTATTAATAAATGATGATGAATCTATTAAAACTAAATTTAATGAAATACAACAACATTATGATTCTTTAATTAAAGATAAAGAAATAATTAATGCTTATATAACTAAAGTAAATAATATAGAATTTAATAACAATAAAATAAATGAATTAAAAAAAATAAATATTCAAAAAAATATAGAACAATATGAATTAATTAAAACAATTCAACTAAATAAAAAGACCGACCATAGTTCTTTGGAAAATAATTATAAATTATATATTTCAAATAATAATTTAATATTAAAAAATATTAGTGAAATAAATAGATTAAAAAAGATTACACATGGCAATTTTATAATAAAGGAGGTATTTGATAACAAATCAAGTAAACCAATAAAAAAAAAAAGAAAAGGTGGTAAAAAATCTAAAGAAATTCAAGCAGATAATACTCAAACTGGACAAGGATTAGATGATATTTCATTAATTAATTTAATTCAAAAAGATAAACAACCATTGAAAGAAGATAGTAAAGAGTTAGATATAATGTCATTTGATAATTTGCCTAAAGAGAAAGCAGCATCTCCATGTAATCAATTAGAAGAGATTTCTTTTGATGAATTGATTGAATCTGTGCCTAAAGAGAAATCATCTCCATCTAATCAATTAGACGAGATTTCTTTTGATGAATTGATTGAATCTGTGCCTAAAGAGAAATCAGCATCTCCATCTAATCAATTAAAAGAGATTTCTTTTGATGAATTGATTGAATCTGTGCCTGAAATATCTAATCCTTCATGTAATGAATTAGACCAAGGATTAAAGAAAATATCATTAGATATTGAACCAAATAAAGATATGAATATTGAGGTATTAGATTTAGGAGATGATTTAGAATCATTGCAATTATTTGAAGATAATGATAGTGGTAATGATAATGAAATATGTGTTTTTAATAAATCTGAATTATCAAAGGACCTTTTAGAAGAAGACAAAAATATAAAATTAAATTTAGAAAATACAGATGATTTTAATTTTGATAATTCATTAAAGGAAAAAGAAAAAGATAATTGTGATGAAATAGATTTTAATAAAATATTAAAAAAAGAAGAAGAGAAAAAAAAGGTAGATATAGATATTAACAATTTATCGAAAGAATTAAATAAAAAAGTATCCGACCCAAATATTAAACATATATTTGTAGATCCAAATTTACAATTTTCAAATATACCAAATAGTAAAAAATCGAAAGGTAAAAAGTAAGTTTTTAAATTTTTAAATAAATATTGATAATATTTATGAATATTAGCAATAATATCAAATTAAATTATATTCGACATTTTATATGCAGAAATATAAAAAAAATTAATTTAATAAATAAAATCGAAGAATTTGAAATAGAAAGTTCAGATGAAAGCGATTATGAATATGATACAAATGATTTAGATTCTGATTAATTTATTTTTATATATTATATGATAAATGATAATTATTTTTTATTAACCCTATTTTTAATGATATTAATAGTTTATTTAATACTACCATTACCTAAAATAATATTTAGAGTAAATAATAAAAATGTAAATATTAAAGAATCGGATTGTAATTAATTTATTTAATAATATTAATGATTGATAAAATAATATCAATATTTTTAGGTATTATAATGGGGATTATTATGTATAAAGTATTTTTAAAAAAGAATTCTATTATTTTAAATTATAATTTTGATATTTCAAAAGATGATAAAATTAGAGTAAATAATAAATGTTTTAAATCATCTTAATTCGTTAGAAATGAATAAAGATTTTATAATACTATGTTATAAATGAGCCGTTCAACACCATTATCTAATTTACCTAATGTTAAGAATAACCAAAATCAAAATTCTAATGATGAAAATGAGAATCAATTAGTTAAAGAAATTTTACAAGAAATTGATACTAATAAAAATCCAACAGAACAATTAGATGAACAACAATTGGCACAACAGCTACAGCATCAGCAATTAGCACAGCAACAGCAACAGCAACAGCAACAGCAGCAACAACATCAACAAGCCGAAAATGTAGAACAACATATGCTAGAACAAGAACAGATGCATAATCAAATGTTAAATAATATGAATTCTAATTTAGAACCAGAACCTGATAATTTAGTTAATAAAATAATTAATATGGCAAAACAACCTATTATTGTTGCTTTAGTAGCTATTATTATTTCTGTTCCTGCTTTATCCAATGTAATTGAAAGCACTATTAAATCAAAAGCATCATTAGCAGCATATGCAACTATTATTATTTTAGTTCTCAAAGGTGTAATTGCTGGAGGATTATATTTTGGAATAAATAAAAGTCTATAAATAAAATAATTATTTATATTATATGTATAATATATTAAATCAATATGGTATTAAATTATTAGTTATTATTTATATATTTATTAATATTTATTATAAAAATATTATTAATGTATTAATTTTGTTAATTTCATTCTTAGTATTAAGAAATGTTACAGATGAAAATAATGCTATATTATTTTCATATATACTTAGTTTATTATATGGTATTAGCAAAAACTTTCATTTATTAGAAAATTTTAAAGCAATTGTTTCAAAAAAAGAACCAATTAAAATGGAAACAGAAAATACAGAAAATACAGAAAATACAGAAAATATAGAAAAAACAGAAAATATAGAAAATATAGAAAAAATGAATAAAAAAAAATTATATAATGTAGATTCTATTATATCAGAAGAATTAATAAATCAATTTATAAATAAAATTAAAAATATAGATGATTTATTAGTAGTTAAAAAACGTGTAAATATTTATGATTTGAAACCAACAATAAAGAATATTAAAAAAAGTAAATTAGAAAAAATGAAATTAAATAATAATAAAAGTTTTTTAAATAAACCATTAGTAATATCAAATGATAATTTTATTTTAGATGGACATCATAGATGGTTTGTTAAAAAAGTTTTAATTGAAAATAATAGTAATGGATTAAATGATAGTGAATTGTATAATGAAAATATTAAAATAGTAATGATAGATTATGATATTAAACAATTATTAAGAAAATTAAAGGAATTTAAAATCAAGTATAATGAGAATTATTTATCTAGATCAGTTGTAGATTTAAATAAAATTAAACAAGGTAATAATTTAATAAATAATATTAAACATGATATAAAATTATTAGAAGAAAATTATAATATAATTAATAAAGCAAGATTAGTATAATAAAAATATATTAAATTTATAATGTATGGCACATGTCCTAATGGTTATATATGCATAAATCATGCGAATGCTATTATGATTATAATAGTAATTTTAGCAGTTATGTATATTATAAATAAAGAAAGTTATAAAAAAATATTTTTTGATGAAAGAGAGCAGCAACAATTAGCACAGCAGCAACAATTAGCACAGCAGCAACAATTAGCACAGCAGCAACAATTAGCACAGCAGCAACAATTAGCACAGCAACAGCAGCAAGATAACCATGATAGAAAAGTAATATCAAATCCATTATATCCACCATTAAAAAGAGGGATTCCTATAAATATAGAAACCCGTGAAAGTGGTGGTGATTTCCAACAACTTGGTATTTTATCAAAAGATACAATTAAAGATGATGATTCTACACCAGGTAATAATACTGATAGTGTTATTGTACCATTATATGGTAAACCAACATATAAAGGCTCTAATAAATGGTTATATTATACAGAAACCGATAAATTAAATCCTGTTAAAATTCCAGTTAATTATAAAAATAAAGATTGTACTGATGATTATGGGTGTGAAGAAATATATGATAATGATAAAGTAACAATACCATCATATAATGGTGATTTTAATGCTAAAATATACAAATTGAATAAACCGAGATATATTCCATATTAATTTTTTTTATATTATTTTAATCTTTATTATTATTAAGATGAAAATATTAATATTTTTAATAATAATTACTATTATTTTATTTATAATAATTTATTTTCAACATAAAAATAGTTCATTAGAAACTTTTACAGATAATGAGTCAATATTAATTAAAAAAACGAATAATTTTAATAAAGTTTTTGAAAATAGTAAGTATACGATATGGATACCACAACCAATAAATGATTATTATCCAATAGGAAATTATATTACTTTTGATAAAAAAAAACCAGATATAGCAACATTAGTTAAAAATAATATTGGTTTAAATAGTAATGATAAACCTATAAAATATGAGATAATATCAATTACAAATAAAAATTATGCTATATGGAAACCTATACCAGAAAAAAATTATTTATCATTAGGACATATTTATAGTAAAGAGTATCCATCTAAATATTTAATTAGAACATTACCAACGAAATTTTGTACTAAATCAAATATAAATAATAGAATTATTACAAATAAGATATCATCTATTGACAAAGGATATGAATTATGGAATATACAAAAATCAAATTTAATAGTATGCAATAATTTAAATAATTATAATTTAGATACCATAAAAAATGTGTATTATTTGAATAATGATTATTTAAGAATAGAAGAAAAACTACCTATTAAAACTATAAATTCTTATAAAAAAATATGTTCCTATAAAGATGAAAAATTAAATAAAGAATTTTATGTATGGCGACCAATAGTTATAAATAATTATTGTTCGTTAGGAGATGTATGTTTAACTACTAATATTGATCCAAATGGAAAATTAGATACAGTAGTTGTTCATAAATCATTTTGTAAAATTCCAGTTAATTATGGATCTAAAAGTGTAGCAAAAATTAAAAATATACATTTTTGGAAACCAATACCTCATAATGATCATTATTTTTTTGGATATATTGTTGTAGTTGGTGATGAACAACCTGAAGCAGATAATTTAATATATTCAATACCGTTAGATTATATTAAACAAATATTTACATCAAGTCATAATATGATATATAATAATGTAAGCACAAATAATCCAATAAGTTTATGGACTGATAGTAATAATTTTGTTAGTGTTAGCAACTCATATAATAACCCAATTAAAACTAATTATATTTTAAATACTAAATTTACTAAAAGCGATTTAGATTTAAGTGATACTAAACAACAAATAAATATTAAATATGCTAAAAATGAAAATTTAAAAAAAATTAATAATAATACATTAAAAGAGTTATTAAGAAAAAATATATCTGACAAGATAGATGTTAATGTAAATAGATTAGAAAATATTGATATTAATAATGACAATATTATTTTAAATGTTCAACAAAGAAAATCAGGGTCAAATGAATTAACTATAAAAAAATGTATAAAAAAATTAAATAAATATATAGATGATGAACCAATTAAAATTTATAATAAAGATAAAGATATTTATTATATAACATTATTAAAAGTTTATAAAACTAAATTAAGTAAAATTATAGAATTAGATAATACAGAATTTAATAATATAATTGAATAAAATAAAATTATTATATATATATATATGTTAAAGTTTGATTCATTAGGATCTTGGGGTAAAATTTTACTATTTTTCTATTTAATAATTGCAGGAAATTATATAGGAGAGACATTTTTATGTAAAATACAAGATTTCTTAGTTAGTAGTATCGCAGCACGTCATATAATTGCTATAACAACCTTGTATTTTTTCGTTCTTATAGTTGATGATAGATTTAAAAAATATCATCCATTAAAAATGATATTAGTTAGTATGGCAGTATATTTATACTTTTTGATATCAACTAAAAGCAAAAAATCATATTTCATTACAAGTATGATTTTGTTAGCAATTATAGCATTATTCGAAAATATAAGCATTTATTTACAAAATAAAGAAGAACCATTATCAAATAATGAACAGCTATTTTTAAAAAATATTAAGAAAATACAATTTATTTTATTTTCTATAATGTTAATTATTACATTATTTGGATTTTTTTCATATTTAGGAGAAAAAAGAATAGAATATCCAAATTTTTCATCTACAAAATTCTTATTTGGAACTAAAATTTGTAAAGGAAATAAAATGGATTTTAAGTCAAGCGATTTTAAACATTTCTTAAAAGGTATTGGATTAAAATAAACTAAAATATACTGAGAAAAATATATCAACTGATAATCCAATTATAGAGAATATTAATAAAACATATTCAATAAAAGTTTTTTTTTGTTTATTAACAAAATATATAACTAATAATAAAAAAAATGGAATTGCAATTAAATCAGCTATATAAACATAATTATACATTTATTATATTATTATATTTAAATAATTTCATCTACTAAACCATAATTAAGACATGTTTTAGCATTTAATAATAAATCTTTTTTCAATAATTTTTCAAGTTGTTTAGAATTAATATTTGAAAATTTCGTATACATTTTCTTTATATCTTTAGTTAGCAAGGTTAAATTTTTCATTTCATCTTCAAATTCATGCATTTTTCCCCAAAATTCACTAGAAATATTATGAATTAACATATAACTATTTTCTGTAATTTGACGCGTTGAACCAACCATTGCTAAAATAGTAGCGGCACTACATGCTTGACCTTCGATAATCGTATTAATATTAATTTTATTATTTTGTATTAAATTAATTATAGATAATACAGCAAATACATCTCCACCACCACTATTTATATGTAAATATAACTCTAGTTCAGTATCTAACTGAATATTAAGATGAAGAAATGTATTTGTTGTTTTTTTTATAACTTCTGTTAAATTTAATATTGATTTCATTGTTACATCTGCATAAAAATAAATATGATTATCAATTACTTTAATATCTTCTAATTCTTCGGGTTCTTCTTCTTCATCTTCCAATTTATATTTTTTAAATTTATATTTTTTAGACATATACATTAAGATTAAAATATTTTTAAGTAAATTTTAATTTTGTATGATTATATTATTTGATTTTAAAAGAATCTTATTATTTTCTTTTAAAACTATAAATAATTCACATGCTTTCTTTTTTTCTAAAAATTCCATTTTATAAATATTTCTGTTTTTATAATGGTGCTTATTAAAGGAAAATTCATTAAAATTTGAATCATTGTTTAATTTTAAAGAATTATATGTTTTTGAATTAAGATTACATTTAGTATCACTTATAGTATAATATATATAGAAAAACTTATTATTTAAGAGGTTAGTATCATAACTCCATTGAAATGTAGAATCTTTTGATATTAAAACTATATTTTTTAAATTTTCATTTTTACAGTTTTGAACATTTGTGTTATTTAATTTAATATCACTAAATGAAGTATCTAATATTTTATCATAATTTTTAAATAAATTTGTTTTATTATATGGAATAGTATTGCATTTATTAATTTTATTTGTATACAAAATTCTTTTTTTCATATTTTTTATACCATAATTATTTAATATATTGTACTCATCTGTATTATTAAGATTATATGGTAATACTTTAGTTGGTTGAAAAATATTTTTATTAAATTTTTCGGAATTAACTTTATTAATATGAATATTAATTGTATCTTTAATTAATTGTCTATTTTTTTCTTTTTTTTTTTTATTTATAGTAAATGTTTCCTTTATAGTATAAAAGTAAAAACATATTAATAATAAAATTATGTATGTTATCATTAAAATAACTATATAAATTAATAAATTTTATTATACTAAAAAATAATGTGTATTATTATTAATGAAAACAAATGATAATTGGTCATTTGCCGATAGTTTTACTTGGGGTAATAATGAAGAAAAATGTAATTCGCCAAATCAAAGTCCTATAAATATAGATCAACAATTGGTTCAAAAATGTGATTCATTGTGTAATTTTAAATTATATTATAAACCATCTAAATGTTTTGTAAATTATAAAAATAACTTAATTAGATTAAAATATTCAAGTGGTTCATATTTAGAATATAATAATATATTATACGAACTTACTGAAATAACTATACATGTTCCAACAATGCATAGTATAGATAATTCTAAATATGATTTAGAAATTTGCATGATTCATAAATTAAGTAATGATAATAAAACAACTGTTCTTGGTGATACACCAAATGGTTTAATATTATGTAGATTATTTGAAGCAGGACCACATTATGGAAATCCTGAAATGTTTATTAGTCAATTTATAAACGAAATTCCAAAAGAATCTATTGATTATGATAAAGAAATCAGTGTATCACAAGAATGGGGTGCTTCTATGTTAATTCCAAATAATAAATCATTTTATATGTATGATGGTAGTCTCCCATTTCCACCGTGTGATACTAATTATAAAGTTATTGTATATGAAGATATAGGAACTATTGGTGAAACAAATATAGAAATATTAAAATTAAATATTGGTGAAAATGTACGTCTACTTCAAGATATTGGAAGTCGTATTGTAATGTATAAACCATATTATAAAAAAAAGGAATCTAATAACAAAATTGATGTTATTTCAGAAAATAAATTTCTAAAATGTCAAAAAAGTGAAATAACAGAATTAAAAGACCCAGTATCAACATCTCAATCAACAATCGCAATTTCTGATGAAGGTGTATCTCCAACAGTAAAATTATATATGAAACAAATTATTTTATTTATAATTATAGTATTATTAGTAATAAATGCTATAGTATTTGTAAAATATTTATTTGGAAATTTCCAACTTCACAAATTATTAATTTTATTAGTTGGACGAGACTATTTAGAAACAATATTACCAAAATGGGCATCTTGTACAAGGGATGTTTAAACTCCATTATAATTTATAGAGACATGTCCTGATTCATTATAACCTGTAATACTATTATCTACTAAATTATAGCCTTGTGCACTTAACATATTATTCATGCTTTTTATAGGTCCTCTATTTTCTTTTCCATATACTCTTCTATTTTGTGCTTGTCGTAATTGTTCCTCTGTAGTATATGCTAATAAATTTAAATTACCATTATCATTATTTACTACATTTGAATTTACAACGTTATTGCTATTATTTACAACGTTGCTGTTGCTATTATTTACAACATTTCTGTTGCTATTATTTACAACATTGCTGTCACCGACATTAGAATTAGCATTAAGATTAACTAAATTAGCATTTAAATTAGAATTATTTCCATTGGATTTTATTAAATTTTGATTTACATTTCCGTTGTTAACAAGACTATTATTATTTAAAGCTTCTTTGTTATTAACATTATGATTAACATTTGGGGTATTTTCAAATCCTTCAATTAACAGATTTCCAATATTATTTACATTTCCATGTACTGAATTTGCTCTATTAAATCCATTAACATTTGGATTTGAGTTTACATTATTAGCATTACCATTAACATTACCATTAACATTACCATTAACATTTCCTGAATTTGAATTTAAATATGGGTTTTTATTCATTAATTCATTATTATTTACTGCTTCAACATTATTATTAAATGGACCTGATAAATTGTTTTTATTTTCTAATTTATATCCATCAATATCACCTAATAATAAATTACTATTACTTATTACATATTTATCTAACATTCCTTTATTATCACCTTCAATTTCTAATCCTGCTCTTAATTGTCTATTTGAAACATTAACTACATCATCACTAATATTAGATATTAATGATAAATTATTATTTGTTTCAATATTATTCATTTCATTTATATCTGAACCATTATTAACATTGGCATTGAGTCCATTATTAACATTGGCATTGAGTCCATTATTAACATTGGCATTGAGTCCATTATTAACATTGGCATTGAGTCCATTATTAACATTGGCATTGAGTCCATTAT
>Ga0209634_1000938_pt1 | contig 21967 bp, 14 predicted proteins | sample LinPmetageLP40_FD_184043 | JGI IMG/M metagenome (GOLD analysis project Ga0209634, IMG submission 184043) | Marine viral communities from the Pacific Ocean - LP-40 (SPAdes) (version 2) | ecosystem: Environmental > Aquatic > Marine > Oceanic | place: Pacific Ocean | collected 2010-08-26 | reverse complement strand
ACCTGCAATACCATCTAAAAAAGGCATAATAATTATTCCTAAATCACCTATAATACCTTGAACTTTTACTAATACTTGTTGAAATTTTTCACTTGCTGATAAAGCTGCAAATTGGTTAAAAGCTACTTCACCAAATTCATCTTTAAATTGTTCAGCGGATAAGGCTGCAAATTGAGATTGCATAACTAAATCTGCCATACCATCTCGACTTAAACCTATTGCTTGGGCTATTGCTTCTTGTTCTAATCTATTACCTGTTAAAAATTCAGATCTAAGTTCTTCATTTTCTATAAGTTCTCGAGATACACCTGCTAAATCATTAGTTAAAGCAAATAACCTAGCTCTTTCAAAATTAAGTTGTTTGCCTGTAAATAATTCGGCTTGAAGTTCTGCATTAATTGAGGTTTCAAAATCTAATAAATTTCCTGCTATGGCATTTATTTGTTCTAAAGTAGCACCAAATGCTCTAGCTTCAACAGCAGCTTCAGCTATTAAGGGAGGGCTCATTCCTAATGAAACTGCTATATCACTAGATACATTACTAATGTCTTCTAAAACAGCTCTACCACTAATAGCTATCCCTTTTTGTTTTATAAGAGCACCTACAGTTTCAATTGTATTTTCTAAAACCCCCCTACTATCTTCACTTTGTAAACGAGCTAATAATGATAATTTCCCTGCTTGTTCTTCAGAAAACCCTAATATTTCATTTAATTCAGTAAAAACTTCTAAAGTATCACCACCAAAATCTGCAACTAACCCTGTTTGGGCAGTTAAGGTACTAAATGATTTGTTTAATTTTTGACTAGTTATAAAAACTTTTCCTGAGTTAGCTGCAACTTTTATGAATTCTTGTTGTAAAGCTTTTGCATTGTCTTTAGATACACCTGTGGATTTTGCAATATTTGTTGTTAAATTACTAGCTTGAAGTGCACTTTTTACTATAGTAGCAAAAGAAGCTTGCATTCCTAAAGATGCTTTTTGTGCAGTACCTAAATTACCCGCCATAAGAGCAGATAAAGTTCCTGACTTATCTATAAGGTTTGCGTGTTTTTCTAGGTTAGATGTTATTTTTTCAACAATATTACTAGAATTAGCTTGTTCCGCTGTAAATTGTTTTTGGGCTGCAGCTCTATCTCTAAGTTCTTGGAGATACTCTTTAGATTTAGGAGTCATGTCTTTATCTTCAGCCATAATATTGTTTTGTTATAAATATAAAAAAAATAAAGGCGCTTACGCACCCTTATTATTTTTTAAAGTTATATGTTGAAGAAGGTTTTATATTAGGTTGTGATATTTTATTATCACCCATATTAGATTTCCCTTTTCGTTTTTCTAATTCTTCTTCTTGTTTTTTATTAAATTCATTAATTTTTTGGATATGAAATTTTCTCATCCAAATGGGCATATTATAAATCTCTGAGTGTATAAAACCACCGCCTCCATGGTACACTAAATCGTGAATTTGAGAGAATAATATACTCCTATAGTTGGACGTCAGGCCAAAAAAAGGTAATCCCGATAGAAACAGGTATTTTTACCGTATTTCCTTTATTATCTTCATAATTGTATGATAGATCTATATCAGGTTGAATAGTGTTAATGTGGTTTCTTAAAGCTCTTGAATCTCTAGCTAATAATTTAGTGTCTACAAATTCTCTAACTGTTTTCTTTTCATAATCACCATTAATAGATATGATTATATGTTTCATTCTAGTTGAAATTTCAGGATTAGAATTTTTATTTATTTTTTGTAAACCTTTTATTTCATTAGCTATATTAATTTCATCACCATGAGTTAATATTTTAAAAGTTACTTCAACACCTGAAGCAGGTAATTTAAAATTAAATTCGTTTTTACCTTTAGTAATTAAAGATTCATTTAATGGTTTATCATTAACTTTAGTTAAATCTATATTATGTTCTTCTCCTTGATATATAAAATTATAATCACTACCATACCCTAAAATACGAGCAGCAACCAAAATTGCATTTTTATCACCTAATAATAAACTATTGTAATCAATAGGAGTTATTATGAGTGATTGAAGTAACTTATCTATAACTGTTCCATTTTCAATTAAATTTTGATTAGTAAGAATATCTTCTTCACGAGCAGTCATATATTTCATTTCGATTTCTCCTTTTTGTAAAGGACTTCCTTCTGGGTATAATAAACCTTTAGAAGGAAGGGTAACCATTTCGGTTGGGAATTGTTGTTCCATAACATTATTATTTTAAAACTAGTTCAGATATACATATATAAGAATAAGAAAGGACGTCATAAAATGACGTCCAGCCTCGCAACTTCGGGAGAGAAGTATATTTTAGTAATTTAAGATAGCATAATCCATTACTATAGTCATATTAATATTTGCAGGTGTGTCAGATGTCCAATCCATATCACCAAAGTTAGCTTGTTGACAATAAGCACCTTTTAAAATCCATTCTTCAACTACATCACCTACAGGACCTAGTGAATTAATTCTAATATCTTTTTTATAAAAATCAGAATAACCATCTCTACCTGTAACTGACTCATGTGATAAACGAACCCATTCCATTACTGCTTGGGCACCAGATGGTGTTACTGGATCATAAAGATCACATGTAATGTTGTCCCAATTTGCTTTACCTTTAATTTTTCTTTTCACATTAATGTGATCAAGAACTACTTCACCAAATGAAATACTTGGTCGAGCTATTTTTTTAATTAAGTATGAAGGGATTCCATCAATGTACATTATAAACCTATTTTGTAATTTAGGTTCAAATGCTGTGAACATCATTTCGTTTGTATCTAATATTGCCATCGTTTGTTATTTTTATTCTATTATAAATATAAAAGATTTATTCTTTTTTAATATCCTCCTGAACCACCTCCATCAAAAGTAGCACCTGTTGGAAGTACATTAAAATCAAGAACTATAAATTCAGCTGTTTTAGTTGGTTGTAGGAAAATAGCGCCTACTAGTTGATTTCTATCTACTACATCTGCTGTGTTATTATTTTCATCCATTTGTACTCTAAATGAATATAATCCTTGTTTTTGTTGTACTGATTCTAGATATGGATTAACTATATTTAAGAATCTATTACGTGTTGCATTTGTATTTTGTTCAAATACTAGGTATCTTGAAGAACTTGCAATAAATTTCTTAAGTGCAATTAATAATCTACGAACGTTAATTCTATCTAATGCTGTTGATCTTTCTTGAAGTGTTTTCTGACCCCAAATACAAACTCCTGTTTGTGGGAATGTTGCAATTGGGTTAATTTTTGCATTATATAAACGATCTCTTTCAGCTTGATTTAATCTTAATTTAGCTTCAAGTACATTTCCTAATACACCTCTATTTAAACCTGCGGGTGCAAACCATTCAGCTGCAATTCTATCTGAGGCAGCAATTGCTCCTGGAACTATTACTGATGGTGGTACTAATACTGGCTTATTTTTTGCAGTATCAAGTACTTTAACCCATGGATAATATACCGCAGCGTAGTTAGTGTCTAAACCACTTGCATCGTTAATAGCTGTGTTTACTGAGCTATCATATCGTGTTAAATCCATTACAAAGAAGGTATCACCTCTTTCTTCACACATATCAATACCTGCATTTGCCACTGAAGAGTGTAATGATTTAATTACACCTGGTAATGCTAACATATTAATGTCATATTCATCTTGGTTTGAAAGAATATCAATTGCTTTTTTATACCCTTTATACCCAGCTTTGCTAGTATTACTTAAATCAAATCCATATAAATTAGAACCTGCTGTATAAGAAGATGCTAATGTATTTTCATTTCCTACAAATATAGGAGTGTAAGGAGCAACACCATCACTACCACCTTGGAAACACACTGTAAATTTAAGTTGATCTGCTGTAGGGCCACTTTCTCCTGTTGTACTAATTGAGGCACTTAATGAACCTACCCATAATGATGAACTTGGATGACCTGAATAATCTTCAACATTAAATTCACCTGATACATTACTTTCTTCAAGTGAAGGTAAAGGTTTTATCCAGTTATTATTATCTGTGTCTTTATCATCAAATTTCCATCCTAAATATGCTCTATTACTATAGTTTCCTGCTACTTCTTGTGCACCTTCATATGATGATGAAGGGAAAGAACAATTTACATTTAATGAAGCTGTTGCAATTGGGTTAATAACTGCAGCAAATCCTTTAGGTGATAATTTAGGTGAAAGTGCTCTAGCTGATATTGCATCTGTAACTTCTACTCTACAATATTGAGAAATATTTGGAAAATTACCAAGCAATTCAACTTTACCTAAAGTGTCATTGTATTGTGGGTATCTGTCTCCAATTACTCTTGAAATATAATTTGGAGAATCTGAATCTAAATTACAATTATTATATTGTTCTAAAATAATTGGGTTTTTATCTTTATCTCCATATGCTCTAATTAGTACTGAGAATGTTGAATATTGTTCTTCACCATCTATATCACTTGGTTCTCTTAAATTAGCAATAGATATTTTATAATCTTTATTACAAGCTGTACCATGTCCTAAACTATGAAATCTAAATAATTCTTTATTATTTATTTTTTGAGATTTAATAAATGGTGTAGAAGCATATGAGTATCCTTCTGTTTGTCCTAATCCTGTAAATGCTAAAGGTGTTGTTCCATTTTGTGTAATTAAAGTAACTTCTCTATCTGAATGAACACCATTATATCCTGATAAATTAGTTCCTTCTGTACTAATAGTAACTGAAGCAGTTGCAGGTGATGAAGTAAATTGACTATCAGCATTAATTGTATTTCCAACTTCTGTTGCAGTTACTTTAACTACTAAACCTGAAGAATCTAAAGAAGAAGAAAGTCCACTTAAAGTATTAATTTTAGTGTTCGTAGCACTAGCTAAAACTGATCCTGAAATTTCTCCACCTGTGTCTAGATTAGTATCTAAAGATGTTATATCTATCCCAACAAATGATCCTGTTAAACCAACACCAGTTGCATCTGCATCTAAAGCATTATCTGTTTGAGTAAATGCAAGTGTAAAACTAGCACCATCTGAATTTGTTAATACTATTGAATTACCCCTACCTGCTGTACTTTGAATACTAGATGTACTAAAACTAGAATTGGCAAAAGAAATTAAAGAAACTTCTTTAGTTCCTGAACCTACTATATTTGATTGTAAATTTTTAAAATTTAAATAACCATACCCAGGTGTTCCATCATAAGCAATAACACTTGTTTTACTATTATTAGGATTATCACCTATTTCTTTAAATAAATAATTATTATTAGTTGGGTTTAAAGAAGCAGTTATTCTACTTATTGTTGCACCTGATCCACTTAAGTCTAAATTAAAGTCAGATGAAAAGGTACTTGCTATGTTGTTTGAAATAGTAGAATTACCTAAATCAGGGGTTGATGTGTCTTTAGATGGAAAAATAGCACCTACTAATACATTACCTGATGAACCCGAAACTGCTACTGCTAAAAATTCATTAGTACCACTAGTATAAGTATAACCTCCACCAGCTAATACTCTACATACTGTAACTGAACCTGCATTTTTTAAATATTCACGAACTGTTTGGGGTATAAAAGTGTCTGAACTTAAACTACCAAATTTTCTTTCATATTCTGCAAAGCTTCTTACTACTGTTGGTACGAATGCGGGTCCTTTTACTGTTGGCCCAATAATAGCTGCGCCTATTGCTCCTACTCCCTGAGGTAAAAAAGAAAGGTCATTCTCTCTGGTAAATACCCCTGGTGAAATTATTTGTTCTGCCATCTTAACTTAATTTATTTAATGATTCTATAGAGTTATCATTGATTATTCTAATATAAATATAAAAGAATACCATAAACCTAAATTAAAAAAAGGGGTATTTTTACTCTGTTGGTGTGAATTCACCAGTTTCTATATCAATACTTCCTTTCCCGTACTTATTAGTAAGTTGTTGGGCAAATTGAGTTTCTTCTTGTCCTAATTCTTTTATTTGGTTTTTAAGAATAGTTTCTTGTTCTTCTAACCTAATTTTACTTAAGTATAATTGACCAAATTGAAAAGTAGCATTTTGTGATTTTGCCTGAATTGATTTTAAAGTAGTTAATTCTTCTTCTGTGAATTTTTGTGCTTGCTTTACTGCCATAACTTTTATTATTTTGATTATTATTTATTATTCTTATATACATATATAAAAATAAAAAAAACATTATTCTTTATTTTTAGTGATTATTCTACTCATTATCCTAATGTTAGGGTTGCACCTTCAACCTTTGTTGTGGTGGCCCCTGGGGCAATTGTTATTGCTAAAGATTCACCTAAAGCGCATGTCCAATCTGTAATATCTAGTGATGTGTCACTATTTCCAGCTCTGGCCAATAAAGCAGCTGTAGTAGCACCTTGAGTTCTATAAGCATTTACACATCCAGAAATTGCTCTAGCACTGTTAGTTTCAACCTGTATATGTGTTACCCTTTTTCCTGAAATTCCTGGCCATGTAGCTATTAGTAAACCTCTAGCATTACTAGTTGTAGTACCATCTATTGCAGTTAATGAAGAATAATCTAAACCTATAAATGCACTTGCAGGAAGAAATACTTTATCTGTACCTCTATCATCATATACACCTGCATCATTACCTGCAGCACCGGCTGCTCCATCACTACCATCACTACCATCACTACCATCACTACCATTAGAACCATTGCTACCATTACTACCATTATTACCAGCTGGGCCTTGTGGGCCTGTAGCACCTTGGGGTCCAGTGTCACCTGTATCTCCTTTAGCCCCATCACCAACTTCTGATCCTAGATAACGATGTATTTCTTTTACATCATCTGTTAATTCTTGCATTTGATATATCATAGCTGCTTCACCATCATATGATTCTAATTCTAAATGTTTACCGGCTTCGAAAGATTGTGATATTCTTGCTAATTTAGTACTATCTGTTATTTTATGTCTGTCAACTTGTTTTCTATTTGCTAATGCCATATCTTATCTTTTTTATTATGATGGTATTATTTTTACATACCCACCATATATTTCATCTGTCGAGCCATCTGATGATACTAATATAACTAGGTAATTAGTGGTGGTGCATGCTACATCTGTTATATCTTTTTCGGTACCTATTGCGGTTGCGGAACCTTTAACTGCTATCGTTTTACTGTTTGTATTACCTTCATATGTTGTAAAGTTTTGTGATGTATCTGATCCAAATATTTTAACATGAGTGGCAGTCATTCCATGTGGAATTTCAATGTATGCGTACATGTCAAATGATCCTTGTGAAAATAAAAATAATTCATTTGAACCTATACTATCATCTTCAATCATTACTGGTCTACCACCATCATTTGGTACAAAATCTGTAGGTAATATTTTAACTATTGTACGACCACCATCTACAACTGGCACTGCAAAGGTGGCATTAGTATCAGGATCTAAAGTTAACATTAAATGACCACCACTAGCATCTTGTTTTTGGGATGCTCTAAATTCTAATTTACTACCAACGGCGGGGGTACTATCTTCATGGTCTTCTGTTGCAACGGCTCTAATTTCTGCATTATCATCAGAAGCACCGTCAATATCAGTAAATACAATTTTTGCAAAGTTTTGACCATCTACTACTGAAGTGTCTGTACTTTCTACTCGAAGCTGGCCAGTAGCTCCTCTTGTTGTAAGAGTAGAACCATCAAAAAGTAGATTAGCTTCTCCATTCATGGCATCTGTGCCTGTAGCTGTTATAACTCTATTATTAGAACCATTAGCCATAAAATCAGAAACATCAACTGAAATTGCATCTGCTGCTACATCAATACCTGTACCTGCCCCTATTGCAATAGTTCTATTAGCAGCTATTGTACCACCGCCAGTTAAACCATCACCCGCAATTACAGAAACTGCAGAATGATCAATATGTTCATTTGCTACAAAATTTGCTAATGAATCATGGTCAATAGTACCTTGGGTAGCTGTTCCAACTGTTCCTACAATTGAATTTGCTGTAATTGTACCACTTGAACTTATATTACCTGAGGCTGTTATATTTGTTTGGGCATTAAAAGATGTACCTTGAAATATAGTTGGTCTATTTGCTCTACCAAATGTTAATGTGTTAGCATTTGTAATACCATAATCAACAACACTAGTATCAGCAACAGAAATAGTTTTAGTTACATTTAAATTTTCATATATGTGGATATCAGCATCATTTTCAACTCTTAAAGATGCTGAATTACCTGCGGCTAAGTATAATTGTCTGTTAGTACTAGAAGCTGATCCTGTCATACCAATAACCATAGCATTTGCCGTAACACCAGTTAAGGTAGTACCATCAGGCCATTTGTCTGCATCACCTGATAATCCTATCATACCTGCTATTCCACCACTATCTTGTTTAAAAGACATAAATGGATTATCATTTTCGTCATTATTGTCAGTGTCGGCTTCTAAAATTAAATTTGCTTCTCCAGCTGTAGTTGATGTAATTGTAACAGTAGATGAGGAGATTGTAAGGTTATTTGCGGGTGATGAAATTTCATCTGTAAATATAGTTCCACTTGAACTTATATTACCTGAGGCTGTTATGTGGCCTATAATTTTAGTTGGGTTAGCTTGTTTACCTATTTGAATAGCAGTATCATTTTCAAAACCAAATGCAATTGTGTTGCTAGTTTCAGCAACTGCTATATGGTTTCTCATAAATAAATTATCCCCTATAATATCTCCACTTGCACTTATATTACCTGAGGCTGTTATATTATTAAATAATACATTATCTGTGGTTTCAACATCTTGATTCATAGCATACAACTCATTATCACCTTGACCTGTATTTAATTTAGTTGAATTTAATACTCCTGCAAATGTTGTTTCTCCATCTGCTGCTATTGTTGCTCTAATATTATTACCATTAGTTTTAAAAACTATAGGTTCTGCATTTTGGGTTCTTATTTGTAAACCATCGCTTGCATGATGGCCAACTATATGATTTTGTCCATCAAAAAATATTGTATTTGCAACTTCAATATCACCACTTGCACTTATGTTACCTGAGGCTGTTATATTACCTATAAATTGAGATTTTCCTCCTATTGTTAAATCCCCACTTGCACTTACAAATCCTACAGTGTAAAAATTATTTGCAGAAGATGAAAAGAAAGGGGCTATAGAAGCTGAATTTATAGATAGTGTTCTTGTGGCGGCAATAGTACCTCCTCCAGTTAATCCTGCTCCAGCTGTTATTGAAACTCCTGAATGGTCTATGTGTTCATTTGCTACAAAATTTGCTAATGAATCATGATCAATAGTTCCTTGGGTTGCTGTTCCTACTGTTCCTACAATTGAATTTGCTGTAACTGTTCCACTTGCACTTATGTTACCTGAGGCTGTTATATGGCTTGTTGAATTGAGCCCTGCTGTTGTTAATTTACCTGAAGTAGTATCATCAGCATTATTTTTAAGAAAAGCATCATCTACATTTAATGTTATTGCCCCACCTAATGTTACTGCCCCACCACCACTTAAATTAGTTCCAGAATTAATAGTAACTGCATCTTCTGCTAATTTAGCAATTGGTATTTCATCATTATCTATTTCTGCTACTATTGCAGCTGCTAATGTGTCTGAAACTGCTGTTGCGTCTAATGTGGCTGCTGTTATTGTTCCACTTGAACTTATGTTACCTGAGGCTGTTATATGACTATCAGAAATTAAACTACTACCACTTATATAATGGGTTGAATTTAAATTTTCAGTAAATTCAATTCTGTTTGATGCAAATAAGGCTATATGTTCATTATTACCTTGGATTGTAACAGTATCAGAATCAAACTGTAATCCTGTATTTGCATCCCCTATATGGCTTACTAATTGATCTGTTTCAATTTGATTTGCAAATATAGTACCACTTGCACTTATATTACCTGAGGATGTAATGTTAGTAGAAGTTAAACTAGTTAAACCTGTTATAGTACCTGCTTGACCTGCTATAGTTGTAACACCTCCAAGTATCATCGTATCAGAAGATGGATTAATAGAAACTCCATTTGTTATATTACTTACTGTATTTCCAGGTTTTTTAAATTCTAGGTAATGAGTTGCATTTTCTGAAGTATCTGTTCCTGTAAATTGTAAAGTAGTTGTTATTAAATTACCACTTGAACTTATGTTACCTGAGGATGTTACATGATTAAATAATACATTAGCTGTTGTAGCTACATCTTGACCAATTGCAACATCATTTGCATTTACTGTTACACCCGTACCTGCTCCTACTGCTATATCTCTAGTAGAAGCAATTGTACCTCCCCCAGTTAATCCTGCACCTGCTGTTATTGAAACTCCTGAATGGTCAATATGTTCATTTGCTACAAAATTAGCTAATGAATCATGGTCAATAGTTCCTTGAGTTGCTGTTCCAACTGTTCCTACAATTGAATTTGCTGTAATTGTACCACTTGAACTTATATTACCTGAGGCTGTTATATTTGTAAATAATACACTACTACCTGTTGTTGCTTTAGCATTTATGTTTGTTTGTAGAGCTGAGCTTGAAGTATTTAATTGAACAATGCTTGACTTAGCATTTATGTTTGTTTGTAATGTTGAACTTGAAGCGTTAAGTTGAGTAATAGTAGAAAATGATCCAGTTTGAGAATTTATTACAAATGATGCAGTATCTGAATTTTGTAATAAATTGGATGCCACAATTGTACCACTTGAACTTATGTTACCTGAGGCTGTTAATTCACCTCTTAAATCAAAATTATTATAAGAAATAGTTTTAGCACTTGTACTACTTGATATTATTAAATTATCATCTGGTACTAAATATAAATCTTGATTTGCATGTATTCTTAAATTATCTGGCGTAAAGATATCTACACCTATATACGAATTTGTAGCTCCTTCATGAAAATAAATTAGATGGCTATTCATTTGTATTGCATCATCAACTTCTATAATTCCAGTCGATGATAATATTCTAGGATTAGTACTTGTAAATGTACTACCACCCCTTAATTCTATTTGTCTAGCCGCAGGACCAACTGTAAGTGAGCCTGTTTGCCCACTAGCATTAATTTTTAAAGATTTTAATCCTGATGTATCTATAGGAACTGATGTTAAAACATTTGATCCATTTAATTGTAGTGACCCAGTTATTTTTAAAGAACCTGTACGGTTATGGATATCACCTGTATCATCACCAAAATCTGAAGAACCTGATAAGGTTTGAAAAGTATAATTTGTAACAGAAGAAGAAACTATATAATTATCTGCTGTTAAATTAGTAAATCTAAAACTGTTTACACTAGTTGAACCAGAACCAAAATATAATTTACCACTATCAAGATTAATTGCTAATTCTCCATCTGATAACCCTGAGGGTACTGCGGACCCAGTTCCTCTTTTTATTTGTATTGTACTCGCCATATAACAATATATATTAAAAACATTATTTTTTCTAATAATAAATATATAAAAAAAGACCCGAAAAACGGGTCTTTAATATACTTTAATATATTCTAAAATTCACTATTTTATAAAATTAATAATGAAGCTGTAAATCCTGAATTATCTGCAATGTTTACTCCAGTTTCATTATGAATTTGTAATGAAGCTGTACCTGCTCCTAATGTAGCTACAGTAACTATTGATCCTGTAATAGTATTAATGGCTCCACCACCACCTACCATCGCTCCTAAACAATGTGAAGTTGCTTTAATTGATGTGTTTTGAATTTTAAATTCAGCAAATGCACCATTATCTAATTGAGCTTGTAATTGTGAAACATACAATGTAGCTGCACTATTACTACCTGATATAGTAGCTATATCTCCGTTTGCTAAAACTGTTTTATCAAATGTAAGACCACCAACTGAATCTATACTTGCTGAACCTTCTAATCTTAAATTACTACCACTAATAGTAGCACCATCAGCAACTGTAAGGGCTGCTAAAGTACCTACTGATGTTACATTTGGTTGAGCTGCAGTTGTAAGTGTGTGGGCTCCTACAAAAGAAGCTGCTGTTAAAATACCACTTGAACTTATTGCACCTGAAGATGTAACATTACTACTTACAGTAATACCGGATGCGGAATTAACAGCATGTAGCCTAGTTGTAGCTACATGATTTGAAGCAGTTATTGCAGTAAATGTACATTGGGTTGCAGTAAGGCTTGCAACACCTTCTATTACATCAATATTAGCTGTTCCATCAACAAATAAATCTTTCCATTGTTTTGTACTTGAACCTAAAGAATATGTGTCATCACCATCAGGTATTAAACTTGAACTTACAATAGCTATAGATGCAGTATGAATATGAGCTAAACCATGAATATGAGCACTACCCCACGATTTAGCCATTGTACCAAGAGCATGTGTTCCACCAACATTAGGAGTTAATGCTGAAGCTATTTCATCAAAAGAAGCTGAATCAATATTAGCTATTCCATCAATAAATAAATCTTTCCATTGTTTTGCACTTGAACCTAAAGAATATGTGTCATCAGCATCAGGAATTATACTTGAACTAATTTCCGCAGTTAAAACTACTGTGTCTGAAGTAGCATCTCCAATAGTTAATTTACCGGTAGTTGTTAACGACCCTGATACTGTTACTGTATCTCCGGAATTAGGGGTTATTGTATTGACAAATAGTGTACTCATCTCTGTATGTTTTAATTATTTGGTTCCTATATAAATATTAAATTATTCTAAAAAACGATATTTTTATTTAAATTATTTTTATGCTTCATCCTGCCATGGACCAAGTAAGTTTATAATTGTCCAATCTGATCCACTTTGACATGTTATATGTACACGTTGCATTGGGAAATTTGATCCCGAACTTATAAAGACACCTTTACCATTTGTTCCTGAACTACCATTAGCTTTTATAATAAATCTTTCACTGCCATTTGGTGTTACTAGTAATTCAGGTGATTTATAACCTCCTCCTAAAGTTTGTTGAGCATTTTTAATGTCAAATGTCATTCCTACTGATGCAGAAGGTAATTCTAATCTTATTACTCCAGCTTGAGAACCTGTTGTTACATATTGACCTGTTTGTCCTAAAAGACCGGCTCCGTGAGATGTTAAAGCAGGTAATCCATAAAATGGATGTGAGGCGGTAATGTGTAAAGATGTGTCAATACCTATTAAAGGACTTGATCCACTTCTAACAAATACTTGTTTTCCTAAACCATGGGTTGCAACTGATAATGTTAATGATGATGTTACTTGAGCATCATTACTAAATCCTTCTGCAACATTACCATCAATTACAACATTACCATCTACTTCTGTGTCCCCATCATCATTAGTTGTAATAACACTTGCAGGTTGAATGTATAATTGAGCTCCATCTTCTATTCTTAATTTAATATTAAATAGTTCTGCAGAAGATCCATGTTCACTAAACGCAGACGTAATTTCTTCTCCATTTATAATGATACCATTATATACTGCACCACTTGATCCTCCAATTTGTATACCCACATTATTGTTTAAAGGTTGTACATTTGCTTGAGTATATGTACCTGGAAGATTATTTCCCACTGTCCAATATGATACTTGATTTGCAGGAATTGTAGTATTTTGAATTATGATAGATGGATTACCTCCATTATCAGGATTGATAACAACATCTCCCCCTCCATTAACAGTTGGATCACTTAAAGTAATTGTACCTGTTTCTGAATCTGCTGTTATATCTGGTTGTTGATCTTGTATAATAAATTTAGATCCTTGTAATACTCTAACAATAGTGTCTTGAGAAATATATACTTCACCATTTTCAAATAATGCATTTGCGGGATGAAGTGCACGTCCAATTACCATAGATGATGAAATTGTACCATTTGTAGAAACAACTCCATTTTCTATAATAACATTTGGGTTATTAGCCATTTGAACACCTAAAGCACCATATGCCATAAAAGATGCTGCTGCTGAACTAGTATCAAACATACTATTTGATACATCATAATATGAAAGTAATTCACTATTAGCAGTTATAGGATTATTATTACCTATTCCAATTTGAAAACCAGCTACTTGTGATGAATTAGAAGCATCTATTTCAAAAGATGCTGCCGGAGTACCATCAACATTAGAAGCACTAAGTACTTGTGATCCTGATAAAGAAGATGCACCTTCAATTGTTACTAAATTATTAGCTCCATGAAAAGTACTTACATTAGGTTTTACTGTAAGAAGTTTAGTACCTGCACCTGCTATTCCACTTTTTTCAACTCTAAAGAAACTTCTATTTTCATTAGTACCATCGGCATCAATTAACATTGCTATACTACCTGAACCTTTAGCTTGATAAGAATGAGCAACAAAATCACTTCCTAGATAGCCTAAATCCGCAGATTCAGGTCTATTTACCATAGCTCCCCCTTTTATACCTACTTCTCTATGTTGCATAGCCATAGCAACAAATGTACTAAATTCTCCCCCACCATCATTTATAGTTGCTCCTTTAATGGAACTTTTACCAAATTGTGTTTGTCTTAATTCTAAATCTTTATGGTCTGTTAAACCTAAGAATTTCATTTTCCCACTACCTGTATCTATTGAAATACGAGCTAATTCTTCTGGTGCACCACTTCCACTTTTTTTAATAAATTTAATTGAGTCTTCACTAACATATAAATCTTTCCAAACATGAGAGGGACTTCCTAAACTAAATGAAGATGTAATACTATCTGAAGGAACAGCAGGTAAAAGATTTCCACTAACATGCATTGTGTTAGCAAATAATTTCCATGTTTTAGTAGGAGAACCTAAACTAAAATTATTGTCTGTTCCTGGTAAAATAGAACCTGTAACACCTAATCCTAAGGGTTCAGTTGAAGAACCTGAAAGATAATTTTGGGAACTACTTATTTGAAAAGTAGTATTTAAGGCTCCTGCAAAAGTTCCGCTTACAAATAAGGATCCAGAAATACTTATTGTTTCACCAGTAACCGGTGTTATATTGTTTACATTAATATTACTCATTTCATTAGGTTTTGTCTATTAATAAATATAATTTTTTACTACTTCCATAAAACTTAATTTAAAAAATACTTTTTATTGTTAATTCAGCACCTTTACCTACTGTAAAGTCAATTCCACTATTAACTGTAATAGTAGGTTTATACTTTGTTGTGTGAAGTGTCATAATATGATCTTCAGGTATAACTGTATTAGATCCTATAGTTGTGGGGGTAGCTAATCCATTAGCTACTAAATATCCTGGAGCTTTTACTTCTCCACTTTCACTTACAGAAAGTAATCTTTTACCTCCTATACCTGGTAAAGAAGTATTACTTTCAACTATAAATTTAGCTCTTTCTTGTATACCAGGAAAAGAAGCATCTAATAATATTCCAAAACTTCCTGACCCTTTAGCTGCTATATGAGACATTGCAAAATCATTACTACTTGCAAATGCGGGTATTTCTGCTCTAAGAATAGTAGAAATACCTCCTGCTTTACCATTTACTGCTATAAAACCTACTTCATCACCAGATATAGTTGAAGATCCAAATTGAACTGAATCTTTTAAATTTTTAGATGCAATGTTTATGTTTCCCGTAGTATTTACACCTATCCTTGCAGATTCATTTCCCGTAGTAGTATCTACAAATCTTAAAGAATTTTCACCTAAAAATAATTCTTTCCATACTTTATCAGGAGAACCTAAATCAAAAGTATTATTTGCCCCCGGTAAAATAGAACCTGTGACTACTAATCCTAATCCTAAAGTTGTTGATCCTGATTGGTAAGTTTCAGATCCACTAATACGTAAAGTATTACTTATTTGAATAAATGGATCATCACCTTCATCAATATGGACAAAAGAATCAATTAAGTCTATAAATTCATCTTGGGTTGGTCTATCTCCTGTTTGGAAATATTTTTTTAAGTTTACTCTACTAGTTACTGCCATCTTTTAAAATATTATAAAGTCATCACCAATTTCCATAAAACCTACACCATCTAATATATGTTGGATGTTTTGAATTCCTAAAGATGTTCTAATTTCATCTCTTGTTTTTGGTTCTCCTGTTGGTTGTACTGATAATTCATTATTGAATAAAATAGTTGATTTACTAAAGAATTTGGATGGTTGTTGGGTTAATTCCTTATTAATACTATTTGGTACTAAATATCCTTGAAGTTTTAAACCAAAATCAGTTTTTACAATTCTATTATCACCTACATTTAATTCTGTAGTGTTTCCAAATGTGTCTATTTTAGCATTAAATTTAAATCTGTCTTTATCCCCCCAATATGAATCTGAGGAATAATTAATAGATTCAATTAATTTATTCATTTGTGATACATAATCACACCATATAGTACATGTATAATCTAATAATACAAAATCAGGTATAACTACAGCATGAAATTGTTTTTGTGGAGTTCTATTTTGTAAAACTGAAAAATTATCATATTGGTTTTTTCTAGTATATCTTTCTTGAAAAGTATAATATAATTGGGGGTTATTAGCATCTAATTTATTACCTAAATCTCTTCGTTTTTCAACTGAGTTCCTTTTAAACATAATAAGAGGAACTTGTAATTTTCCTTCTTTATCCCTAAAATATCCATCTTGTTGTATAGATTTCCATCTTTCAGGTGCTCCGTACATTATAGGTACATCAACTCGTTCACCATTAGATATTACTGTAGGTTTTATTATTTTTTTAAAATAATGTATTATAGCTTCATCATGATCTTGTAAACCAATAGAAATATCTTTTACATTATCATCTTTTCTAGTAGTAATTGTACCCCTATTAATATTAGGTCTATTATCAGGTGAAGGATAATCTTTAGTAGGAAAACCTTCGGCAAAACCTGATTCTAAGTTTTGTCTTAATCTATCATACCCATTTGCGGGTATTGGTCTTCTTGGGTTAATTCTCTTTTCTGACATTACGTATCAATTATATTAGCATCTCCACCATTTACTTTTGTTGTAGTAGGATATTTCCCCCCTCTAAGAGGTATTAAATTTAATTTTTCTACTCTTGAAATATGTGTATTTACTACTATAGAAAAACTACCACCAAAGTCTGTGGTTTCAGTAGATAAAGCATAATCAGGATCTTTACCCATAAAAAGTTGATTTTCTATTCTACTATCTACTTCATAAAAATTATTACGAAATAAAATTAAATCTCCTACTTCTGGTATTAAATTTATGTCTACAAGTTCTTGTTTTAAAAATCTAAAATCAATGATTTGATTAACGTCAGGTCCAAAATCATCAGACGACCACGATTGATCTTGTCTGTTAATTAAACTTGCTATTTTTAATGGTTCATAATAATTTTTACCGGGTGCTTCACCATAAACATTTATGTTAGTTTGTTCTATAGCAAATTTATAATATGCAACTTCTGTTTGGATAATATCATTTATAAGTTCTTTACTTATATTTTTAAATAATGATACGTCTCGTGATCCTCCAAATAAAGCCATTATTTACGTTTTAAAGTTTCAAATTTAAATTTAAATGATTTAATTCCTGGTATTCTTAAATCTATTCTATCTTTACCTTGGGTTAAGATATCATTTTTAATTTGTTTTAAATCTTGTTTAGCATCACCTCTTGTTACAAATTTAATTATAATAATAGTATGTTCTGAAGAACTTTGAGTCATATATTCAGGTGGTGTTATATTTCTTACAGTAGTTATTTTTTTTAATGCTCTAATTTGATCTAATATTTCGGTAATAGAGGTTTTTCTATCAGTAGATAGTAAAGCAGTTATTTCAAACGTATTAAGTAATTCTGTTAATATATTAGTTAGTTTAATCATTAGCCTACATAAATTTGATATGGAACTTTATAAAATGTTTCTTGGGTTAATTGTGCTTCTTGGTTTTGTCTTTCAAGTTGTTTAACTCTAGTTGTTTCTTCTAAAAATGATTTTAATTCTTCAATTAAAGCTATTTTTTCAGCTGATGCTTCACTTAATAATCGAGCAAAATCTAAAGTTGTTGTATCGCCAGGAATTGGTATTGATTGAAATTTACCTCTTACACTACCTAACATTTCTTTAGCTAAAGCTAAGGCATACCTACGAATCCATTGTCTCCCAGGTTCATTAATAAATTTATATGTGGGGTTAGTATAAGGAACATTTGATATATTAGTTATACCTCCTGTAGTATCTTTAACTGGATCATTAGCTATAGATTTTAATTGATACTCAAAGTGAAGAGTATAATTTCTATTAGGTATAGGAAATAATTTTAAATACCTATTATCTTCAACATCAAAATGATATGCTGATTTTCTAATAGCATCGTTTAATTCAATTGCCTGTAATTTTAAAACATCAAAATACATTGGCATTAACATAAAATTAACCCCAGGTGAATAATTACCAAATCCAAATGATTGCATTAATGATTGGATTCCTGTTCCTGTACCAGCGTATGGGTCAAAATATCTATTAATTGCAGCAGGGGCATAATGATAAACTCGTTTTAGATAAACTGCTTCTGAGCCACTTATAGTTGAACCTACATTTGTTATTAAATCATAACTTTGTTGACCTTGCTTTACATCTAATGTTCCTTTTTCTAACTTATAATTTCCACCTGCACCATCTATTTCACTACCATATTGTGCCGAAATATTAACAGTATTTCCTAAATTAGGAGTAATAATATTATTATTTAAGTTAGATCCTGTAGATGTTCCTTCTAAAGTATGAAAATTATTTATTATTTGAAAATGGTAAAGTTGTGAACCATATTCATTAATTGCTTCTTCAAAACAAGTAAATAAATTTAATGATTGTAATTCAATATCTACAAGTGGGTATCCTAAACGTCGTACACACCAATCTGCAACTTTATCTGCATCAGATTGAAAATCAGTATCAGTATCATAAAACCCAAATGGGGTTTCTCCTGGAAAAAATGATGATGAGCCGGGCCATATAGGAATGTTTGCCATAATTTAGTAGGTTTGTTCCTATATAAATATAAAAAAATATTAAATACTATTGGTGTTTTTTAAAAACTGCCACCATCAATTGTTCCTATTAAAGTATTTCCTATTATATCACCACTTGCACTTATATTTGCTGAGGCTGTTACATTACTTCTTAAAATAGTAGACGTTATGGTTCCAGCTTTTCCTATATCTACTGTATCAATAGTTGAATTAACAAATAACCTTCCAGTAGTTCCAGTAGTATCAACAGCTGTATGGCCATCTACCACCAAATTTAGTGCTAAAACACCTCCTCCACTTGAACTTATATTACCTACAGTTGTTATCGTATTAATACCTGATATATCTGTTGCTCCATCACCTACTATATTTCCATTTGCTGTTACATCACCTGATACTGTTAATGAGGATAATGTACCTACTGATGTTACATTTGTTTGTGCAGCCGTTTGAAGAGTTCCTGTTAAACCAGAAGTACCTGTTATTTGGACAGCATTAATAGTACCAATGTTAGCACTTGACGCTGATATAAATCCACTTGCACTTATATTACCACCAACAGTTAAATCATTATCTATTACTGCATCATCAGTTGATCTTAAATGTTCACCTTTTATAGTACCAGGTGATGAAATTGCATTTACAAATATATCACCACTTGAACTTATATTACCTGAGGCTGTTATATGTGCAAATAGTACATTACTTCCTGTTGTTGCTTTTTCATTAATATTTGTTTGTAAAGTAGAACTTGAAGCATTTAGTTGGGTAATTGTAGAGAAATTTTTACCATTAATAATATATTGATTATTTAATGCACCTCCATCACCTGTGTATGTAGATAATGCAATATTTTCTACATTTGTTAAATTTGAGCCTATAATTGTACCACTTGCACTTATATTACCTGAAGCTGTTATATGGGTATTTTTTATTCTTACAGCTACGTTAATACCATTATATAATAAAGTTTCATTACTTGAACTTAAATGTAATTTTTGAGATTGTATTCCTTTTTGACTTGCTACATTAATTACTTCTGAAAATGTTCCACCACCTACTATTATTTGATTTGCTATTATATTACCACTGGCACTTATATTACCTGAAGATGTAATATTAGTTAGAATTTGTAATGAACTTGTATATTGTCCTGATCCTATTGAATGTGATGTGATAAAACCTGAAAATGCACCTGATATTTCGGTTGCTATTTGGGGAGAACCTGAAATAATTCCACTTGGTATATTAGATAATTGAGTATAATCATTAACACCTCCATTACCTACGGAAGCTGCTGCTAAAGATGCTGAAGTAAATGTTTCTCCACCTATTATTATTTGATTAGCAGTAATATTTCCACTTGAACTTATATTACCCGAAGCCGTAATATGATTAAAAAGTACATTATCACTATTATTAAATTGAGCTGAACTACTAATAGCTCCAAAAAACGTACCATGTAATATTCTAGCAATAATGTCACCACTTGCACTTATATTACCTGAGGCTGTTATATTTGTGTCTACTTTTAAATGACCATAAGTTCTAACTTCATTACTTTCACTTACTGTAAGTAATGGAGTTCCTACTCCAGGTGATGGAGTATTACTATATATTCCAAATTTAGCATCACCTCTAACTTGATCAGCATCTAAAAGTATAGCAAAACTACCTGACCCTTTTTGAGTAATAGAACCCATTTTAAAATCACCTGATAGTACAGGTGATTCAGCTCTAAATATTGTAGAATTTTTACCTGCTTCAGCATGAACTGCTACAAATCCTTGTCCCTCACCACTAATTTGAACTGAACTTGTAGGAGAACTTCCTGAAACTGCTGAACCAATATTAATTTCTTTTACTTGAATTGGTCTAAATTCACTACCTGATTTAAATTCTATTACTTTATTAGATTCATTAACTGTTATTCTTGCTAATTCTGTTTTCTTTGAACCTGAGGTTTCATTACTACCACTATAAAAGATTATTGAACTAGATTTTAAATGGAGGTCTTTAAATGGGAATTCTTTAGACCCTAAATCATATTTAAGTGGGGTGTCAGGTAAAATATCACCACCTACAATAGTAGCACCATTTCTAATATATAATGAATATCTTTGATTTTCTATTAAAGGATTTGAAAAGAAATGATCTAATTTTTCTTTATTAAATCCTCTTTTTTCTGAACCTGAAATTCCTATTATTGCTCTATGAGCATCAAATGATCCAGTTAATGAAAAATCTCCTTTTACTTGAATATCCCCACCAAGTTCTGTTTGAGTATTACCATCAAAAGTGTTTCTAGATTTAAATATTTCACCTGTGGTTTCATCAAAAGTTAATAAAGGACGTTTAGCTTGGTTATTATCAACTATAGTTGAAGGGTTAAATTTAATACTACTATCAATTATTATACCATTAGTTGAAGTTTTTTCTGTTATTTTATCAACTTGTATTGTATCAAATATAGTAGTAGTTGCATCTACTGTATCATTACAACTAGATGTATGGTAGAATGTTCCTGTTTCTGTATTGTAATAAACTACACTAGCGTTGTCACAATTAATGTTATTTGGGTGACCTTCGGGTAAATTTGGATAATGTATGTCAGGGCCAAATGTAAGTAATTGAGTAGTAAATGATCTAGTAACTGGTTGAATTTCAGCTACACCTGCAAAATTATTAGGATTATGACTACCTGAAAATTCTATTGTATAATATTGAGATAGAGGATTTCCATTTGTACTATTAAATTCTTCTAATGATATAATTTTTGTAATGTCAGTAGAAGTAATTTTAGTTGTACCTTTAAAAGTACCTGGGTAATAAGCAAATGGGGTATATATAGTATCTGTTCCTTGGTCACCTTCTCCTTCTTGATTAGAATATATAGAAACATATTCTGGGTTAAAACCTGCAGCCGCTCCTTCAGTAATTTCATTAGCTTGGAAAAAACCAATTTTAAAGAAAGAAGTT
>Ga0209634_1000937_pt1 | contig 21978 bp, 26 predicted proteins | sample LinPmetageLP40_FD_184043 | JGI IMG/M metagenome (GOLD analysis project Ga0209634, IMG submission 184043) | Marine viral communities from the Pacific Ocean - LP-40 (SPAdes) (version 2) | ecosystem: Environmental > Aquatic > Marine > Oceanic | place: Pacific Ocean | collected 2010-08-26 | reverse complement strand
TAATCTTTTATAAATTACTTAATAAAAAAATATTCCAAAAAATTAAAAAGGGGAAATCAACCTTTTATAGATATAATCCAAATAATAAAACTATTAAAATAAGTAATGTTGTAAGATTTGATTAATCCCATAGAATTTTATCAGCATAATATCCCCTACTACCTACTACCTTTCTATTTTTTTCATGTCTTGCTTTATAAGCTTTTTTTTTCTTGTCAGCCTGAGTTTTATCTTTAAGTAACATAGTAGAGTAGTCTGTATAGCCCTTTGCACCTATACTGGCTATTTTTTTATCATCTTTAAAAACATCTAATTTTTTCGTTTTCAAATTAGATGATTTTATTGTAACTCCTAATTTTTTTGCATTTTTAACTTGCCTTGATTTAATTTTATAACTCATATATATAATGTTATTATTTTTTTTTAGCCTGATTTCTGGTAACAGGTGGTTTTACCTTATCTTCCTGCTCAACAACTTTTATAGTTGCCTTAATCTCGCTTACATTCTCCTGAATTTTTTTAGATGATTCGGTTCTACCTTTAATCGCTTTATCTTCACGCAGTAATACTCTATTTAAAATACTATGAATTTTAGTCATACCGTATAGATTACCTAGTTGGCGTATCTTTTTACAATCTTCACATAGAGGGGAAACAAAGCACCAATTTTCTTTACAAAGCACACAACTTAGAGACATATAAATACTCTAAGATATTAATTTTTTGGATTATTTTTTTGTATTTTCTATTCTAATTTGACGTACACCAACGCTAAACCGTTCTTTTGCTTTTTTCAAATACGAAGTTTTAGAATAACCATATTTATCCAATAATTCTCCGTATGATTTTTTAAACGGTTCAAATAGTTTTTTATGAATTGATCCTATGGATTTCGCCACCTTTGGATCTTTATTTTCACTAGGTTTAATAAAAAAAGCTGGGGGTTGTTTTCTCAATTTATTTTTTAAATCTTCGTGTAGTTTTTCTAACTCTATTTTATATTTTTTTTTATTTTCTTCTGTAGGCGGTAATGCGGATGCTTTTTTCTGAGGCAAAGTTGTTGGAACTATTTTAGAAAATATATTGTTGTACTCAGTTTCATTTTTTTTAGTAAATGGTAATTTTAATTTTTGATATTCTTTTTTAATGTTATTAATCCAAGCATCGCTATTTTTTTCCCATATATCCGCCCATATTTCTATAGGGGTTGTCCCATCAGGTTGTTTATTAAGCTTAATCATAAAAGATTTTCCATCATACCATTTTTTGAGTCCTTTCACTTGTTTTTTAATATATTTATCAATTTCTTTATTCTGGACAGCACTTCCCTGCTCTTTTTCATTTGTTTTTTTACTCGGTGTTTTCTCACCTTCTATTTTTTTGTATTTTGTTTTTGTGCATCTTTATTCTGGACAGCACTTCCCTGTTTTTTTTTTGAATCCATTTTTTTATTCTCCATAATTTTCCCATCAGGCATAACATGAGCCTCATAGACTAGAGTATTGACATTTATATATAACTGAGCCAAATCTTCTAGTTCCCCTAGCAAAATTTCTTTGAAATATCTGTCCACCTCTGATGCACTCACCTTATTTTTTTTACTTTTTTCTTTAAAATCGGATATTAAATTCGCCCTGGCTTTATTGAATTTTTTATAATCTTTTCCAAATTTATTTTTTTTTGATTCTTGAACTTTCTCTGTTAAATCTTCAATTAATTGATTTCCTATAATAAAAAGTTGGTCACTATCAGACATTTTTTTAGGCACTGGTTTGGCTGGTTTAGGTTTGGCTGGTTTAGGATCTGATTTAGGAGCTGGGCCATCTTCTTCATATTTTTTATAAAGTGCGTCTAACATTTTTTTAGGATTATCAACTTTTGCTAACTGGAAAATAAAATTCTGGAGTTGAGTAGGTGGATTACTCCTTTGAGTAAATCGGACAGTTCCACTAGGTTTAATCATCCTAGTTTTTTTAACTTTTTCAGCCTGTTTGACCACCTTCTCACGTTTATCTCTAGTTTTTAAGGCTCTAACTAGTGCTTTTAATGCAGTTTTACTCGCTTTAGGATCGGCAGATTTAACCAACTTTTCAAACTGTGCCTGACCTTCAGCGGATATACCCTTGATTTTAGGTGATTGTTTAGCTGGTTTCATATCCGCCTTTGCCTGTTTTTTAATATCATTTTTAAATTCTGTCATAGTTCCTACACGATCAACACCAAAAGCTTCAGATAATTTATTTATATCAAATGCTTTATAATTTAAATATTGTTTAGCTTCCTCTTTATCATTTTTTAATAATTCTTTATATGTTTTAAGAGTTTGTTCCGCTTCCTGCTGAATTCTCTGTTCCTGTTTTGGTTTTGCCTCCTGAAGACCTAATAAATATTGTTCATGATATTTCTTTGATTTTTTCATTCTGGCTATTAAAGTCTCCTTAGTCTTATATTCCGTAACCTTAATAACATTATCCTTAATTTCTTTTTTTTTCATAATCATGGCTTCCTTCCTGACCATTTTATTATGGTGTTTAACAATTTCACGTAATCTCTTCAAAGTGTATTTTTCATACATATCTATATATTTTATAATATTTTTTTTTGACAAATTTTCTTTATCATAATCAATCCAGTTTTGGTATTCGGTGTGGGACATTTTAATTATTATACGTTTGCTATCTTTAAGTCAATATCATTTGTTTGCTCTTTAAATATATAGTGTTTTAAAATATATGATATATTACATGGTTCTCACATATAAAGAAAAGTTTAATAAAAAACATGGGTTTTTAAAAAATAAATCTCATTCATTAAAGGATATTTCAAAATTATCAGGATATAAACTAAGTAATATTACCAAGATCTTCCAAAAGGGAAAAGGTGCTTATTTTTCTAATAGATCATCAGTAAGACCGCAGGTTACATCCGCAAATCAGTGGGCATATGCACGGGTTTACGCAAGTGTATCGCCTGGATCTAAATCAGGTAAAATAGATAAAGATTTATTAAATTAAATTATTAAATTATAATATATACATGTCATTAAAAAAATATGAAATTTTAAGGATTCGTGATAAGACAGATAGTTATTACCAGGAAGTGCCCCAACTATTTGATTTACCAGCAAAAATCATTATAAATGGCCCAAGTCACCGTTCGGGTAAGACTACGGCTATGTTGAATATTTTAAGTAATCCAAAATTTGGGTATGATAAAATATTTAAGGGTAAAAATATTTTTATTGTTTCAAACAATAAATTAGATAATAAAATAAAGCTATTTCAAGAGGTTAAGAAAATACCTGATCAAAATATATTTAGATATGATGAAGATAAATTAGAAATATTATACGAAATGTTGGAGGATGAGTTCATAGAATCTGTGTCAGATAATAATAAGCCTGAACATAAAGTGATTTGTTTTGATGATGTAGCCTTCTCGGGAGCCCTAAAAAAAAATAATGGGACAGGAATTATATCTAAAATCGTCATGAATGGTAGACATGCACTTATATCAAGTATTTTTCTTACTCAAAAATGGTCTTTGATTTCAACAGCTGTAAGAACCAACATAACAGGAGCTTTGTTGTTTTCAACCACCAGTAAAGAAGCAGAATTGATAGCCGATGATCTTAACGTCCTTCCTAAAAGACAAGATTTTATAAAATTGTATAGATCAACAACAAAAAATAAGAATTCATTTCTTGTTGTAAATTTTAGCAACTCAATAGATCAGATGTATCTTGACACTAATTTCCTCCCGCTTGATTATGGATATGAGTAATATGGATTTTAGTTTTAAAATGACGTGCTTTATTACCATATCTAAAATAACCACCGCATCCGCAAAAATGAGTTTTAATACCTTTACCGTCTAATTTAATCTCAAACATATAATTATTATTTGTTTGATATCTTTAAGTAAATATTTGAGACGATGCTAGATTAGTAGTAGTATTTACTATTGATTTTTCTGAGGAACTCCCTGGAGTATTGCGGGCCAGGATTATCAATAACAGCAGGTTTAGTGGGCTGGGGTTCAACCCTGTTTATTATCTTTTTTTCTGTTTGATTTAAAGGGACGATAGACGCACGTGCTGGATTTTTATTAGAATTATTCATTTGTTGTTTTAACATTTTAATTTCATCTTGAAGCTCCTTAACACTCTTAGTTGATAATACTATATCCTGTTCATCTGCAACAATTTCTTTAGCCTTCTTTAACTTCCTCAATTTAGAATTGTTCTGGCGTTTTTTTAAGGAAGATTCACGACCTCTAGCAAGTTGTGCCCTCAATTGAGCCTTTCTTTCATCGCTCAAGGGTTTCCGACCCTTTCTTTTAGGAGCAGGTTCTGGCTCTGGTTCTGGTTCAGGTTCTGGTGAATTTACTGGTGTTATATCTTCATCAACCTCGTTAATAGTAGGTAAATTGTAATCAACCTCAAAAGCATTCTCAAGATCTTCTAATTCATCATCTATACTTTTTATAAACATATCATCAGACATTTTATATCTTATATAAGATTTTATTTATAAAAAATTTTATATAAAATTAATAAAAATTAATAAGTTACAAATCATTTAATTCCGATATTGAAACTTCTACAGTTTTTCTGCATGGTAATTTAATTTTTTGTATTTTGAGATCTAAACCCTTTTTAACTAATTTTAAATTTCTAGTTTTGTTAATTATGTTATATACAGTATTTTTTCTTATACCATAATGCTCCATAACTTCATTAACTAATTTAAAATATTTAGCAGGTTCTTCACCCTTGATGACTTTATATTTATAAAAACTTTCGTTGATACCACGAGGCATTTATTATATTATTAGTCTGATTTATTTTTAAGTAATTATAAACACTTAAAGCCTTAAATGATTGTTATATATATATGAGTGAAAACAAAAAGGCTTTAAACTCGCTATCTTGGTATCATGCTAACAAACATAAAATTATTATTAATAAGGAGAAAAGAAGGTTAAATCAGAAGGCTTGGTATAAAAAAAATAAGGAGAAGGTGCTAGCAGACAGAAAACAGAATTATAAACCTCACCCCAGAGAAGCAAAATATAAACTATATCATTATCATTTAAATAAAAAAGATATAGCTATTAGGAGGATTGAAAAGATAAATGGTGACAAATCCAGCAAGATATTCTATATTAAAAGAAGTGATATTATCGGTCATTAACTAATAAATATGTTTTCTTTAAATCATCGGTTTAAATAAAGTTCATTTGTTTGTCGCTATATAAAGATAATTTAAATATTGTATATATATAAAAATGGAAATTCAAAAATTCTTAGATTCAAAAAATATTAAATGGTTTGACATTTATCTTGATATTAATGGATCAAAAAAAAAATTGTTGGATATAAATGGTCAACCCCCTAGTCCCAATTGTATTATGCCTACAACTAATGATTTTGATAAGCCCCTTTTAAAAAATACTAAATCAGAATACATAGCGATTGATACCAGAGATATGCTCCATATTGACGTTGATTTTAAAGACGACATAGATTACCCCAGCGAATCTACTGATTTTGTTGATAATATATCAAGTGAATTACCTTATTATAGGTCGTTGACGAAAATGCGAGGGAAACATGTTTTTTTTGAGACCGACCAAAAAATAAAAAATAACAGAGTTCAAACTTGTTTTAATGATATTGAGATATTATCAGGTCAGTGGGCTTGGGCTAAAAAAGATACAATAATCTATAATGGCGAATGTCAAAATTATAAAATATCTAAATTAGAACATTTTATTAATTTACCAAAACAAGAGATAGATTCAGGTGCTGGGACTGATGAAGAAATTAATAATTATGAGTTACAAGATATTTTAGATAATATAGATATTAAATATGTTGATAACTATGATTCTTGGACAAAAATAGTATGGGCTTTAAAAAACTGCAGTAAACTAAATAAAAAAATTGCTAAACGATTTTCTAAAAGGTCTGAGAAATATTCAGAAGAATGTTTTAATAATATATGGAAGAATGGTAGATCTGGTAATAGTATTGCTAGTGTTTATCATTATTCTAAAAAATCAAATAAAATCATGTTCCAAAAGATAAAATCTAAATATCTTAAAATTGATGATTATTTACAGACTGATGATAAACTAGCTAAATTATTCCTTGAAGATAATGGAGTTTGTTACGTTTATAAAGATGAAACACTTTATACATATAATAAAAGTAAGTGGCATACTGATAGGCGGTATAATATGTTGAGATGTTATATAAGTTCATATCTCTTTGAGTTATTAAATATAAAATTAATGGGAATAAATAAATTAATTTCCAAGGCTACTATGGACGATGATCAACCTAAAATTAAATCTTTACAGGAACAAAGGAAGTTTCTTAATGGAGTAATAACCAGCGTATTATCTACCAGTAAAATTGTTAAAATAAGCGAGAGAATTATTCATCTATTATCCTGTGAAGATTTCGATCATATTGAGTTTGATAATAATCCATATTTATTTGTTTTTAATAATAAATGTTATGATTTGAAATTATTGAAATGGGTTAAACCTAGAAGAGAAGATTATATTTTATCATCTACAAGATATGATTATCAAATTAGTAGCCCTGTAGATTTAAAAGAATTAAGTGATTTAATTGAACAAATATTTCCAGATCCAGATATTAAAAAAACTTATATTAGTTATTTAGCCACTACATTATACGGTATACCAATAGAAAAATTCATTATAGCTAATGGGTCAGGAGGAAATGGGAAAGGCGTATTAAACGAATTGCTTGTATCCTGCTTAGGTGAATATAGTTACACGGCACCTAATGATTTACTATTGAATGGAATAAAATCAGGCAATAATCCTGCTGTAGCCTGTATGAATAATAAACGTTTGGTTATTTACAGAGAGCCTGATGGCGAGAACCAAAAAATAAATGGGGCTACTATCAAGGAACTTACGGGAGGTTCTGAAATCAACGCACGTATGAATTATAGTAATGATACTAAAACTAAGTTAAGAGCTACTCATATATTAGAATGTAATAAAAAGCCTAAGATTGATGGTAGAAAAGATGATAGTATAGAAAGAAGGCTCGTTGATATACCTTTTAAATCAACATTTACTACTAAACAGGAACTTTTAGACCAAGATCTAGATTATGTTTATAAAGCAAATATATATTATAAATCTGATGATTTTAAAAATAAATTTAAATCTACTCTATTTGATTATCTTATACAATTTATAAAAGATTATGATAAATTCGTCTGTGATGAGCCTTACACCTGTCAAGAAATTATCCAGAGAACTAAAGAATATATTCAAGATAGTGATGATTTATATAATTGTCTTAATGAAAGGATTGAGAAAACATGCAACAAACAAGATTATATATCTTGTAAAGATTTATATGGAATTTATAAATCTAGTGAATACTTTTATAATTTATCAAAAAAACAAAAAAGAGAACAAAATTATAAATGGTTTAGAGGAGAATTGATGGGTAATAATAACTTTAGAACATATTTTAGAAATATTTATAAACCTAAAATAGATGGAAAACAGATAAATGTAAATAATGTATTAATATCTCATAAATTAAAAATAGTAAATGAATTTATAGAAGAAGATAATTTAGATTAAAAAAGATTAAAAAGATTAAAAACTGCCCCCAAAATGAAAAGTGTTCTCACATATAGGATTCTATAGAAAGGTTTCTAAAACAGGGGCAAGATTTAATCTTTTTAATCTTTTTTTAATCTGTGGGCAAAATTTAATATTTTAACAGGATAAAAAACATTTAAAGATAACAATCTTATTATATTTAAATGTTTTGTAAAGTCTGTAAATTATATACTGATATATTGAAACATGAAACTTGTTATTTTTGTATTGATAAAAAATCTTATATATATAATGAAAAGGATAAAAGAACTAATAAAAAAAATTAGGAAAAGTTTACACGGTGTTCTAGATCTTGATTCGTACAGAACACTATGTTTAGAATTAAGTATGATGGAGAATTTAATAGAACAACAAAAAAGAATATGTCACAGACAAGGTGTGTTAGATTGTAAAAAAATAATAGAAGATCGGCTTGATACTTTAACGGCTTAAAAATTATTATGATATAAAAATATTATAATAATTTATACATGAGTTTATTTGATGGATTAGAATCTCAATTACGATCTGAGGCGGATCAGAGAAATCCCTTTGTCGCCCCAGTATATGACGAGGTGGTGAACGATAAAGCGGTATATGAGAAAACCGCCCTAGAAGGTGTCGGAACATTTGCCCTCCAGCATTCAGGAATAAATACTTTAAAACGAGTTTTAAAAAAATCTAATATGTTTTCTGAAGAAGATTCGGACGCATTAATTGAAAGTATTGGAAAAGGTGAAGGTAAAGAAGGCTTACAGAAACTAGCCTCCAGATTAACTGGTAGAGGGCTAAAAAAACTAGGCGGAAAGGTTCAGGATCTTGCAGACAAGGCGAAAAGTATGGCTCGTGAAGCAGTAGGACAGCAGGCGGAAGAAGCTCCTCAAACTGCAGGTGAAATCCCCAACCCAGCATTTGAGCCTGCATCTGTTGAACCACCAGCACCAGCACCAGCACCAGTCACAGAAGCACCAGTAACAGGAGGTGAGGCTGAAGACGGTCTAACAGATGCTGTTAAATCAGGTTTAAAAAAATTTGGAGGAGATGCGGAGGACGTTTTAAAACAGGGATTGAGTAAAGCAGGGGAAATAGAGGCTCTAGGCGGAGGGCCTGAGGACGTTATAGGCGATGTAGTAGCAGGTGTTGTCGGTATAGGAAGTTTAGTAGGCGGATTATTTAGGAAGACCCATCATGATTCTTTTGTCGTGCCTCCCTCAAATAGACCAGGATTTGAAGGTCAATTTGTTCAGAAATTAGGATAAATCTAAATAATAAAATATTTAAAATAATTTTATATTTTATTAATTATAAATGGATAAAATCATAAGAATATCAAGTGTTCAAGGCGAACATGATATTTTAGGAAATAAAAATCTTGTAGATTATCATATAAATGCAAATTCGGGCGTGTACAATTTAAGAGATTCATACATATCCGTTAATGTTTCAAACACTTTTAAAAATGATACAGCAATTAATACCACAGGTCATGTAAAAGGAAACACTGACCATGAAAGAATAGTTTTTTTAAATTATAAAGAAAATGCGACCCAGCGATTTGTTGGAGCCCAATTTATTGTACCTCCTAGCACAGCCGTAATCGTGAAAAATGCCCAGATGGTATCATCAACTAAAGGTGTGATCGAAAGTATACGACGTGTTGATATGTTACGTGCTAACCAATATTCTTATGTTAGAAATCAGGAACAATTAAGCAGTAATGTTAATGGATTGCTTTTAACCACGGAGTATGGGCAAAATACCTGCGAATCTAGACAGCCTTATACAGAGTGTGTGAATATTGACCAGTCAGCAACTTCCACCACAGACGGTCAGCCAGTTTCTAGTATATATAGAGATCACGAAATTAGAATTCCATTACAAGAAGTATTTAATTTTTGTCAATATGCTGACATGTATGATTCAGCGGTATACGGTCAAACTCATATAAATTTAGAGTGTCAATTTGATAAATTAGTAGCTGGTCAATCTAACTCCAATCTATTGACTACACGCTATAGAGCGACGACTGGGGAATCATTTTTAGGAGATATGCAGGATCTCCCCAATACCACAGGTAATAATTTAACTTTAATAAATAAAGCCATGACTCAAAACTCATATGGGTTAGACGGTATTGAACTGAGTCCGTTTTATATAGGAATGAAGGTAAAATTAGATAATTCCGCAGGTGCTAATAACGTAGTTGCTAAAATAACTACGATTACATCAATTGTTATATATGACGGCGTTAGCGATATTAAATTTGGAGCTGAAACGGTACCTTCTGGAACTGATTTAGCCATCGGTGCTAACAAGGGTAAACTGTTATTAGAATTTGATGGATCTTACCTAGATGCGTTGGCTAATGGTGCGAATGCGAACGGTTTAAAATTAACTACCCATGATTTAGGAGGTAACGACACTCAAACATTAACTATTCAGAATGTTGACCTAGTTATGAAAATGGTGCGTGGCGAAGGTCAAGCACCCAAACAAATAGAATATAATAAATTTGATTTAGAAGAGGATTCTTTCGCTATTGTTCAGGATAAAATTTTAAATCGTTATTATGATATACCGCCTAATTGTGATAGTATTTGGCTTTTATTAACTAGAAATCAAACTTATGCATTTGGTGACGATAATGAAAAAATTGACAAATATAGAATTACTATTGATAATGTTGAATTATCAAATAGAGATATTCAGATGCATTCCCAACTCCATAAAAATTTAGTTGCCGAATGCTTAGAACGCCAGGGACTTCCTCTTAGAAGCCTAAATGAACAATTTACTCAGTGGAATTTTAATGACGGCGTTAGTTCCGTAAAACACGACTCTTTTATAATAGGTGTTCCAGTTCCTAATAAACCTATGAACCAAAAATTAGGTATTGAGATCCATCCTGTAGCAGGAGATACTCTCAAAGGATTTATTTCAGTTTATAAACATAGAATGGCTGTTGTTTAGGCGAAGCATATCTTAAGATTAAACAAAATTTAATAATAAAAAAAAATAAAATTTTTTATTATTGTATTATATATAAAATGAATTTGGTCTATCATGAAATCAAGCCGTCAAACGATATTCAAGGAACATCTGGATTTAGTGAGTATAATAGTATAGATTTTAACTTAGTGGCTTCAGGTCGTCAGATGATGCTCGGTTCTATTAAATTAGCAGGTCAGCTCATAGTTAATACTGCAGGTTCTGGAACAGCAGGAACCAGGACAGATAAAAGCAAAGATATTAAATTAGATAATAAGATTGGTGCTCATGCTGTCTTTTCTTCATTCCAATCTGAGATTACATCTGGACCAAATGCTCAGGTTTTAGAAAATTGTCAAGAATACCCAAGGTACTGCTCACTTTTAAACGTGGCTTCAGAAAAAGAGACTGATGTATGTGACCTACAAGATCAGTGCCAACTCAAAGGAGCATTTGAGGCTAACGGATCTATAAATCTTGCTACACAGTTCAGTAATTCGGCTAATGCCTCGGCGGTCGCTGATGAAGACCCAACTTTCTGTATCCATCCTAAAATTTGTTTTAATTCTGCTATAGGATCTAAATTATATTCATTTGATAAATTAGGAAATATTAAAATATCATGTAATTTGGCTAGAACTGTAAACGCTTTATATGGACAGGATATGAATGCTAACGTAAATTATTCATTACATAATGTAAGACTTTTATTTATGTCAGTTCCAGATAGTGGACAACAGTCGCCCCTATTAATGGATTCTTACGCTATGATTAAATCAACCATGGTATCTCCTCAAATAAACGTTCAATCAAGAGTTCCAGCCAGAAAAGTGAAATCTTGCTCTATTGTGTTTTTAAGACAAAAACAAGAATCAAGTTTAAAACAAAACACCAACGAACTCCAGCAACTTCCACAATTAGATGAAGTTTCATATTCATTCCAAGATACTTTAACCAACTATATCACCTATAATATTAAGGATTTGGGCGACGCTTTAAAACGTGGTATTCAATCTGTCCCTAGTGCTGATGCAAATCCAAGAAATAACTCTGTTCAACCAGAAAATCAAGCAGGTCAAAGAGGCTATGTTTTAGGAACTGATTTTGATGGAGAATTTATAGACCTATCTCAACAGAAATTCGGCTTTTTGGCTAAATCAAAATTTGACCAGATGAATAACGATCAAAGATTAGTCTACCTTTATTTCCACAACAGTATTTCATTATAGAAGATTATAAGAATAAATCTAAATTAAAATATTAAAAAATAAATAATATCTTTTAATATTATAAAATGGAAGGTTTAAGAATACAATATGTAGATCCTGAACAACACTCAACTAGAAAATCTGAATTTAGATTACACGGTAAATGTTATTTAAGTAATTTAAAATTATGTTTAAATATGGTATCCGCTGGAGGTAATTTTGCCCAATTGCCTGGAGCCTATGCTGTGATAAAACATATAAGGCTTATGTCAGGAGGTGTAGAAATAGATTCATGTAGATTTGTAAATTATTGGATGGCGTGGAAAAACCAAAATCAGACTAACGCAGAAAATAGAAATGTTCGTAGTAAAAAATCACAATCAGTATTAGGGTTTAGTTTAAATTCTGCCTTATATTTTCAGGGGTCAGGATCTGTTAATCAAAGTTTAAACACTTCTTCAGCGTCAGAATCGGCCGGAGTTTTAAGCCTTATGGAAGTATTACCAATATTAAAAGAACAGCAGGTATGGAATACTGATTTAATACCAAATTTGAAAGTAGTTATAGAATATAATGACAATCAGTCTTTAATGAAAAGCAATACATCAAACGTGGGAATTGTTTCAGCACCTATATTGATTACTACCGAGGTTTTAGACGAAAAGGCTATCTCAGAATCTGCTAAACAAGGTGGTCAAGTTTGGAATGCTATAGAACATGATTCATTTGTATTACCCGAGGGAGTAGCAGGAACTGTGCAGAAAGTAGTTCAGCGTGTAAACGGATTTGATAATAAAGTCGTAGAAAAATTTGTTATGATGAAACATTTATTTCCACCTAGTAAAAATGTTAATGGAAATGTTCATATAGGATATGGACCATATTCTTCAGAAGTTCAGCACAAAGAAGAGCTTAATTATATTGTCAATTCTAAACCAGTTTTTCCGAGAAATATTAAAGAAAGAGCAGAGAAGGGCATGATCTTGGCTGAAGCCTGGGATAGAGTTAATATTCTTCCTTATGGTAACCAGTCTTCTATCGGTGGTAACAAAAATGATGCAACAATTCAGGCAGGTCAGCGGATCGGCATACCGTTCCCTAACAACTCACAAGCCGACCCACACCCAAGCAGTAAAGTAGGTCAGTCTGATTATTCTGGCTGTGTTTTGCAGTCTAGAGTTAATCAATTTGAAGTATCTTATCAAAGATTACCTGTTACCGACACAGCGACCCCAAAACGTCAGAATGAATCTTTAGAATTTAAATTTTTCGCTTTAGTATCTAAACAAGTTAAATATGAGATGGGTAAACCGCCTATTGTTTCTTATACGTAAATCTTAAACAATTTTTTTTATTTTATAATTATATAATGAATAATACAATTATAGAATTAAAAGAAAATGCTTTACATAATGCTCAAGATAGTAATTATTTAATAGGTAATAATGGAGATTATAGTTGTCAAGTAGGCGAAGTAACCTTAAATAAAGGTGACCAACTTCAAATTAAATCAGCTTTTATAGATCAAATTGCAGAAAATACCGATTTAATTACGGTTGAACCTGACGAGGAGGACGGAAATACAGCAACTTTGACCATGACTTACGGCTATTATATATGCGATTGGGGAGGAACACCGACGGATCCTATAACTGATAATGATGGTCACGTAGTAACACCAGCAGGAACCAGCCTTACTAGAAATAGCTTTATTCCTACTGATACACGAGCCAGCACGACTGTTCAAGGAGTAACTTATCCTTTAGGTCAATCTAATGGTCAATTATATATAGGGTCTAATGTATCATTTCACGGTGCTCCAGCAGATAAAGCAAATCTCAGTTTATTAACAGGTTTTAATATTGGATTAATTCCAAATACAAATACAAAAGTTACAAAATCTAGCCAACAGAAAAATATTAGAGTTGGTTATTTTTCATACGAAGACGTTAAATCAACAGACGCTAATCCAATTTTTCATTATTTAACAATTGTATTTAATAAAGTTAAAGAATTAGCGGAATTTAATAAAAAAGATGAATTTGTTTTAATTGACAATACCAGCGCAAATACATATATACGGTATGGTAAAAATGACCACGTCGGAGGAGGACCATCAACTAGTAGCGGAGTTAGGTTCCCTATACCGATGAGGCGGAATAGTTTTAAGGCTCATGTAGATTCACATTTTTCAAAAAAAAGTAGAAAGAACGGCACATATGACCATTTTTTAAGAATGATTTCTAATGACCAATTAAATTTAGGAACATTACAGGAAGCCGATATGACAGCAGGTGGAACATATCATTTGAGCACATTTGACCAACAAGTAACTATACCAGCCAAGAGTTACGCACCTGAAGACCTGGCTCTACAAATATCAACAGCATTTACGCAGGTTGATCCCAATCCATTACCATCACACGAAATACAACGGAATTTTTTCTCAACTAATAATTTAATTACAACAACTAATAATTTTAATACCAATTTTGTGGCTGACCCTGAAACAGGTTATCAGCCAGCTGGCTATCCAAGTGTATTAAACAAAGCACAAATTGAGCAGGTTTTCGGCAACTTCGTGGCTGACGACGGTTATCAAATAGCCCAAATCCAGACTATAATGAATAATCAAGCAAATCAATTTATAGGAACCACTAATTTTGATGTTCACTACGATGGATCTAGGTTTTTAATTCAGCAGATGCACACGCCTATATTTGATAATAACGGTAATAATGTCGTGGTAAGCCTCCAAGCTCCTCAAACTAAGGGCGGGACACAGACAGTAACTAGGCGATTTGCTAATAAATCAAGTGGTATTTTTATAACTGATTTACAGCCTAATTATTTATGGTTTAATAGAATGAAATTTGATGAATCTTTAAAGGCACAAGTCGGAGGGGCTGAAACGTTAACCGTTCCCAGCATTCCAGCAGGTTCTAACGTTGATTGTTTAGTCCCTACCATGACGTTAATTGATGGTGTCAATATCACAGGGGATCTAGTTTCTATAGGAGGTGTTCTAGTTCCGCCTAGTAATAATGAGGCAATTAACTGGCAATCCGCTGGATTATTCAATAATAGAAAAACGATAGAAAATCAACAAATACCGATTTTAGCGGATTTATTTAACGCCGATACAGATCCTAAAGAGAAAAATGGATATTATCAATTAGAAATAGACTGTGGTATTAACTCAACAGATATTGTAGGACAGGACGAATCAAATAATAAAATCAAGGCTATTATCAGTAAGTTTTATACTGACAAATCTTATTTAAGTTCGTATAATGAAGGAGCTATACCATACACGCATAATTCTGATATACCTATCACTTTATCTCAATTTAAAGTTAGAATTTTAGATAGTAAGGGAAAACTAGCCAGTATTAATAATGATATTGGAAATGATAATACTGTATTCATGGAAATAATACGAGCAAATCCTGAATTAATGGCTTTAGAGAATCCCAAAAAAAAGTAAATAATTTAATATTATATAATATATAATGTCAAGAAGAACGCCTATTAATTATAACAGAGCAGACCACATAGCTCAGACCAATCATACCAAATTACTCCAAAATAATAATAATTTATTATCAGAATTAAGTAAAGGTTCAAACTTAGGTATTAACACTTTATTTAATAATCATACCTTATCAAGTTCTTCTTTAAATACAGCCACTATAGATCTAGGTGATATTAGTAAAACTAGAGCTGTTCATATTTTTGGAGATTGTAGCTTACTTGATGCTAGTGATTATTTTGAGGTTATGGGTTCTAATAATAATGTAGATTATTATAGAATACTCTCTTTACAGCCCCATATTGATTCTATAACATCAAACTATCATTTTTCCCATAATATAGATAATATAACAAGATATATAAGAATCCAAAATCCTGGAACAAATGCTATTTTATTTTTTACATTACATTATAATCATTTAGTTAATTAACATAAGCATATTTACAATTAAAAAAATTCATAATATATTATCTTTTTTAATATTATATTATGAATAAATTATCTTTGATTGACCAAACAATAGGTAACCACGATTTATTAGGAGAATTACAAAGTATAACAAGCGGTATAACATTACCAGGAGCCTTAACAGGTAGCGGGAATTTAAAAGTCAGTATTCAAGAATTAGGAAACGAAGGAAGCGAAAGATTAAACGTTGATGTAGGATCTACTGTATCACAATTACCATCAGCATTAACAGGAGAAGGCAATCTTAAAGTAAGTATCCAGGAAGATTTTACCCATAATCTTTCTACAAGTGCTAAACAAGATACACAAATTACACATTTAAGTAATATTGATACTGGTATTGATAATTTAGAAGCATGTGTAGGTTCTAATAAAGTTAATGTTAATATCTCTTCTGGATTAGATGCTGTAGCCACAGAAAACACTTTAAATATTATTGCTGAAGAATTTACAAAATGTGATACAGATAACGTGGTTATTACTGGCGGTGTAATATTACCAGCAAGTTTAACAGGTAGCGGTAATTTAAAAGTATGTATTCAAGAGTTAGGAAATGAAGGTAGTGAAAGATTAAACGTTGATGTAGGTAACGATATAACTCAATTACCTACTGCATTATCTGGATCAGGAAGACTAAAAATAGAAAATGATTACACAGGAGCAATATCACACACTGCCCTAACGGAACTCGCTTCCGCTATAAATAGTGATAAAGTTGATGTAAATATTTCATCTGGTAATATAAGTGGATTTTCTACAGCATCATTACAAGGAGGAGGTCTTCCATCTGCTTTATCATCAGATAATTTAAAAGTTAGTTTAAAAGAAACTATAACTGTTCCTGTTTCAAATACAACATTAACTAATTTAGATAATGCAATAAATAGTAATAAAGTAGATGTAAATATTTCATCTGGTAATATAAGTGGATTTTCTACAGCATCATTACAAGGAGGAGGGCTTCCATCTGCTTTATCATCAGATAATTTAAAAGTTAGTTTAAAAGAATCTATAGCGGTAGGTGTTACAAATACAACATTAACTAATTTAGATAATGCAATAAATAGTAATAAAGTAGATGTAAATATTTCATCTGGTAATATAAGTGGATTTTCTACCGCATCATTACAAGGAGCAGGCTTACCAAGTGCTTTATCATCTGATAATTTAAAAGTATCATTAAAAGAAACAATAGCCGTAGGAGTAACAAATGACGGATTAACATCTTTAGACTCTGCTATAGGAACTGATGGTAGTGCGGGCCCAGCAAAATGTATGAGCATAGGAGGAACAAATCCTTTAGGAGGAGCTATACAAGAAATAGCTGTTGATGGGGAAGGACATTTATCGGTAGATATTTTAACTAGTGCTTTACCAAGTGGAGCATCAACCGAATTAACGAGTGCTGTTGTAGCAACTAAAACCACACTACACACAACAAGCGAATTAAAACAATTATTAAGCGGTGTTACTATTAATTCTGGAGCATTAAGTAGCGAATTTGATTTTGAAAATTATAGACACGCTCGGTTCTTTGGAATTACGACAGCATCAGTAGGAACAGATATTATAGTAATGGGTTCAAATACATCAGGTGGGACTTACTACGTGATGGGGGAAAATTTAAGAAGTGAAACTATAGGATCAACACACTACATATACGGGCCACATATAGAAAATTTACCACGATATATAAAGATATTAAATAAGAGTGGTTCTACTAACTATATTTTTACCAATTTATATGTTCAATTATCAGAAGGAAGAGTAGCCGTTTAAAGTTTAACTTTTACCAACTCGTTACCATCTTTATCAAATATTAATTCATCTGGAACACCATCTTTATTGGTATCATTCACACTCACCATACATTTAGATCCACATATAGAGAAACATCGGATTTTTTTTAATAATTTTTTAAACATTATAATATATTATATATTATAAATGGGTAAAAAATTATTATCAGCACATACATTCGGAAACGAACGTGGCGAATTTGACAATTTTTATAATGATGAAATATTTATTGAAAAAGATTCAGAGATAGCCGTTCATTCATGTTGTTTAGAAATAGATAATTTAAAAATAAGAATAGATGAAAACTCCGATTTATTAAGATATACAATAGTTGAGGGTTCTACTAATGCTTCTGTTAGGACAATATCTTTACCACACGGACAATATTCTCAAGATAATATTGATGAATTTTTATTATTAATTAAAAATAGTTTTAATAGTCATTTAAATGTAGATACCGAAATTTCAGCCGAGTGGAGAATAGAAACTATAGTAGATCCAAATAATAAAGGAAATAAGAAACTCGTATTTAGATTATCAGATAGAAAAAAATATACGGCTCAAGTTGATGCTGGAGCCTCTACTCTTAATAGTGACAATTACGAATTCTCTAACCAAATATTAATTCAGGATTCTGGTTTAGGAAATGCTATTGTAAGTAACGTTAATCAAAATCCAACAGCACTAATGGAGCAAGTTTGTGTTGGTAAAATAAGAATATGTAGGGGGTCTTGTCAAACAGGTGTTAAATTATTAAAATTACCGCCTGTAAATTCGTTAGCAAATGATAGCGGATTCGTATTGGGTTGGGGCGATGCAAAACACGACTTTTTAAGACACCCAAAACATAAAGGATTTTTAACATACTATGTTAGATGCCCACCGATGCTAGGCAATACCGCTTTTTATTTTTATAAAAAAAAAGATGGAAATGAAGAATTATCAACCGTTCAAGTTTTAATAGGCGATACCGTTCAGATAGAGTTATCAGAAGGTAATGTCAGGGGCGTTGTATATAGATTAGCAGGAGGTATAGACCGAAAAATATTATTTAGTCAGCCATACCCTTATAATTTTGGAGATTTACCAAACGAAGAAATAGATCTAAAACCAGTTTTGGCTATTTTTGGTGTAAAAACATCTATGGAAGTTAATGGTCTTTATTATCACGCTAATCCATATTCTGCTATTACCAATCGTAATGTTAGAGATACTGCATCATTTACGCTGACCGAAGATCCGCCAGTATATGCATCAGCCTCTATGCGTTTTACTTTAACATTCCAAAATATTAATATGGCGAATCAATTTGGGTATCAGTCTTTAACTCCTAATAGTGTAGATAAATCAACATCAAATAATATTCCTTCTGATGATTTAGAATGTAGAGCGGTCAATTCATTTTTTAGACAGCACCACGGCTCTAATTTTAAAATAGAAATGTTAAATATAATGATAGATTCTTATGATAGTCTAACCGCAGGAAGAAAGAATATTATATGTGTGATTCCTGTTGAGGATGAATTTATAACTAGTCAAAAATCTAGGATTAACTTTCAACCTGAGAATATACTTTATTTATCAATTAAAAATCAAGAGAGATTATCTTTAAGGAATATTAAATGTAGATTATTAGACGGCTTGAATAATGCTGTGGCGTTAGTTGATTTCAGCTCTATTAATTTCATAATAAACGATTGTTAAATGCTCAAAATAGATCAATATATTACTATAAATCCTAATAAATGATAGATTTATTAAGATATATCAATAAAAGACCATAAATCAAGCAGAAATTTTAAAATTTGTGTTATATTTAGGCTATTATATAGTATTATGACATAAATATAGCACTTTTTAGGACTTATACACGGTTTTATTCTATTTTTTTAATGTATTTATATATATAATGGCTGGATTTCATACAAAAACATTTATTAAACACGATGATTATATGACACCTAAATATGCTTGGGAAAATATTATAGATTATATTCCAAAAAATAAAATTATATGGGAAGCGTTTTATGGGGATGGAAAATCTGGCGATTATTTAAAAGAACTGGGGTTTCAGCTTATCCACGAGCCTATCGATTTTTTTAATGAGGATCGTGGCGATATAATTATAAGTAATCCACCGTTTAGCAAGTCTAAAGAAATTATGAAAAGATTATTAATAATTGATAAGCCATTTATTTTAATATTTCCTAGTAGCAAAATTAATACGCAATATTTTAGAGAGTGGAAAGATAAAAAGTTGCAAATTATTATACCAAGAAAACGAATACAGTTTTTAAAAGATGGATTAGCCCCCAGTAATAAATGTAACTTTGATTGCTTTTATTATTGCTATAAAATGAATTTACAAAAAGATATTATTTGGTTAGAATAATTTGGGTTATATTCTATTTTTTTAATGTATTTATATATATAATGAGTTTTACATTAGATAAAGATTCTGATAATTATGCCACAGATAAAAAGGGTTGGGAAATAATAAAAGAATATATACCAACCGATAAAAAGATATGGTCACCCTTTTATTGTGATGGTAAGCAGAAAGAATATTTTAAAGAGATGGGGTATGATATAATCCACGAAGATAGAGATTTTTTTTCTTATATTCCAGAATATGATATTATAGTAGATAATCCTCCATTCAGTAAATTAAAAAATATTTGTATTAGATTAAAAGAATTAGATAAGCCTTTTATATTAATTTGTCCTTCTATAGTGTTAACATGTAAATACTTTCATAAATTATTTTATGAACATTTACAGATTATAATACCTTTAAAACGCCCTACATTTACGCATTTAGTTAATCCTAAAAAAGGATATACTCCACCTTTTGGAACTCAATATTATTGTTATAAAATGAATTTAAAAAAAGATTTAATTTTCATTTAGTCTTTTTAACTTTCTTCTTTTCTGATTTCATAAAAAACAAATCTTTAATTGTTTTCTTCTTTTCTTTTTTCTTAGCTTCAGTCTTTTTATTTATCTTATCAATATTGCTGGGATTTAAATACATCTTTATATTTAATAATATAAAAAAATAATTTTAAAAAAGTTATTATACTTTAGCATACATTTCTTGAACGCCTGTTGAGTGGTGCATATCTTTAGCAAGTTGCTGACCCTTCTTTATCGCCTCTAGGTCTATATTCTCTGATATATAGACATGACGCAATAGGTTTAATGTAATCTTTTTACCAGTAAAATCAAACGCTTTAGTAATGAATTTACCTAGTTGATTAGCATTCATAGGGTGTCCCTTCTGATCTATCAAGAAGTTATCGGTCTTATTAACCTTTAACCATTTGTTGATAATCGTATTTAATTCTTTATTTATTGGTTGAATAATCTTTCCATGTTTTTTAGATGTTTTATAATCTTGAAATATGAATTGTTTTTTATTTCTGGATTTATTTAATAAATAGTTTTTTCCTTCTTCTATGTCATCTTCATTTTTAATTATTTTCATGTCTGAATAGTTTAAGCGGACTGGAGGCTGTAATGTATACAGGGCAATTACTAAATAGGATTGTATTATATTTAATTGTTTGGAATTTAATTTATCTTTATTAAAAAGATCTAAATCCCTGATTTTGGTTTGATATAATCTTAATCCTTTTTTTAGTGATTTTAAATCAGTCCAATTTTCTTTTTGATTCAAATTCTTTTTATGAGTATATACTTCATTATTATATTCTTCATTAAGTCCAGTTAAATATTCCCTATATTTCTGGAGAACATCATCATAGGATCTTTTGTTATATGCACGAAGGACAACTAATATAGATGATATATAGTTTCTCTTCGTGGGCAATTTAAATTTTCCTAAGAATTCTATAATTTTATCGTAGTCCTTTAAAAATGTTAAGTTCTCAAGTGCTTTGTTTTCATTCATTTTTCTAAGAGATATAAGGTAAGCTCTTAAAGAATTATCCTTAATATCAGGGCGGTCGGCTCTAATCAGTTCTTCAAAATTAATTGACATTTATGTTATAAATAAAAGAATATTTTATTTTCATATATTATGCGAATAAGTGACGAATTAATAAATATCTCTATTGTCTATCTACAATTTAGAAATTCATTTAATTTCGGCAACCAAAAGTTTTATATATGGAAAAATATTATATCCTATATAACTGGGATTACAGAACTTAAAATATTAAGAATAATCTTTTATAAATTACTTAATAAAAAAATATTCCAAAAAATTAAAAAGGGGAAATCAACCTTTTATAGATATAATCCAAATAATAAAACTATTAAAATAAGTAATGTTGTAAGATTTGATTAATC
>Ga0209634_1000936_pt1 | contig 21981 bp, 23 predicted proteins | sample LinPmetageLP40_FD_184043 | JGI IMG/M metagenome (GOLD analysis project Ga0209634, IMG submission 184043) | Marine viral communities from the Pacific Ocean - LP-40 (SPAdes) (version 2) | ecosystem: Environmental > Aquatic > Marine > Oceanic | place: Pacific Ocean | collected 2010-08-26 | reverse complement strand
GGGCTATGTGAACATATGCCATAATCCAGTTATCATTCCCGATAGTTGTTTTTTTATTACCTTCAATTGTTCCAGTATTAATGGTACAAAACTCTCTAATAGTGTTTCTATCTCCAATTTCCAAAAAAGTCTCTTGGTCTTTATATTTCATATCCTGAGGCTGCTCGCCTATAGACGAGGAATGGAAGATCTTGTTTGACTTACCTATTCTGGTATGACCAGTGATATTTACATGATTACCAACCTCAGTCCCCTCACCAAGCTCAACAGACTTTCCAATGACAGAATAGGCACCAATCTTGATATTTTTTGCAACCTTTGCATGAGGGTGAACGATGGCAGTAGGATGTATTTCTTGATCAAATTCCATTAAACTATCTTTCTCTTAAATTTCTTTTAAAATGCATGTAATTTCTGCTTCAGCTACAATTTGATTTTCTACTAAGGCAACTCCCTTGTACTTCCAAAATCCTTTAATTCTTCTCTCAATTGAAACGTTTAAATGTAATTGATCCCCAGGGATAACTGGTTTTTTAAACCTTGCATTGTCAACGCCTGCAAAATAATAAACTGAATGATCATTCGGTTTATCATTAATTGTTTTAAAAGATAATATTGCTGCAGCTTGTGCCATAGCTTCAACTATGAGAATACCGGGCATAACTGGATAATGTGGAAAATGTCCAGGGAAAAATGGTTCGTTAATTGTTACATTTTTTACAGCCTCAATTTTGTTACCAATCTCATAGGACATTACCTTGTCTACCAAAACAAACGGATACCTATGCGGAAGATGGTCTAATATTTCATTAATATTCATTGAGGTGTCCTGTGTCATTTTATACCTTTTCTAATCATAAATTTAACAGCAAACTTCAACCAATCTTTGTGATTCAATGGAGGGACAGCCCCTGTAAATCTTTGCCCTTCTTTTTTTATCGATCTTGCTATTGGTGTTGTAGGTGAAATTACAGTCCTATCAGCAATAGAAATATTTGGACCTATTCTGGCACCCCCACCAATCATACAATTCTTACCTATCTTTGCACTTCCTGCGAACCCTGCCATAGCTGCTATGATTGTGTTTTCACCTATCTCACAATTATGAGCGATATGAACTAAATTATCAATTTTTACCCCTGCTTTTATAACAGTATTATCTATTGCCCCACAATCAATCGTTGTATTTGAACCAATATGTACATTATCTTCAATAACTACTCCTCCTGTTTGTGGAATTTTAGACCAACTACCATCATCATCTGGAGCATACCCAAATCCGTCAGTACCGATTCTTGAACCAGAAAACAACACACAGTTAACACCTATTTTTACATTATTCTCGACAGTTACATTTGCATGAATTATTGTATTGCTTCCAATAGCAACATTATCCCCAATTGAAACATTTGAACCAATTTGAATATTTTTTTCTAACGAGCAATTGTCTCCGATAACAGAATGTGCTCGTATATCGATATTTTCTTCAAGTCTTGAATTGTTACCAATAACAACAGATTCATGGACAGTGTGATTGTTATCCTCACAGGGCTCATTGAACAAAGTAGCAATCTTAGAAAAGGCTAAGTAAGGGTTTTTAACAAGAATATAATCTTTTTTCCAATATTTTAAATCATCTTTTTTTATTAAAATGACCTCAGATTTTGTCTCCTTCAACTTCGGAATATAAGATGAATCAGACAAAAAAGAAATTGAACTGGAATTAGCTGAATCTAAAGAAGAAATATTATCAACAATAATATTGCCTGAGGAAGCTCTACCTCCAACTACCTCAGCCAATTCAGAACACTTAAATTCTTTTAACATTCACATACTTTTTTTATTTAGTTTTACCTAAAACTTTAATAAGTTTATCAGTAATATCGATTTCTTTCGAGGCATAAGCTACGCCTTGATATAGGATAAGATCATATTTATCTTTTTTAGCCAGGGCCTCAATTGCTTCATTTATTTTTTGTTGTAATTTACCAATTTCTTCACGTCTTCTGATATCAATATCTTCTCTCAACTCTCTTTCAATTCTTTGTATTTCAATTTTTGAATCTTGAATTTTCTTCAGAGCTTTTTGACGTTCAGTAGCGGTCATTACTACAGTATTTTTATTGAAGTCTTTTTCTTGTTTCTGAATGGCTTTAACTTTATTTTGAAGGCCATCCGTCCTAGATTTAAACTCTTTTTCAAGCTTTTTATTACTAGCAGCAGTTTGAGGTGCCTCTTTAAGAATCTTCTCCACAACAACATACCCAATCTTGAATATTTCCGTTTCAGCTGAAACTGAAAGTGGTAGCAAAAGAAAAATACTTAGAACTATTACTAAAAATTTTCTGATCATCTTATTTTAATTCCTTTATCTAAATTTATATTAAAAATTTGTTCCCATCCCAAACTGGAATACTTCAGTTTCATCCTGAGCATCACTATTTAATGCCTTAGCAAATGATACATTGATTGGGCCAAATGGTGAAACCCACAAAACTGAAAGGCCTGCTGAAAATCTCATTTCATCCATTGCAATATTTGCATCTTCCTCCCACACTCCTCCACCATCAATAAATGTCTCAATTCTAACTTGATCTTTAAACATTCCACCAGGTAGCGGGAAGAGAATTGAGGTGCTCGCTACAATTTTTGTTGTACCTCCAGTTGAAACAAAATCTTCTTGTGCGGAGTCGTAATATTGCTTACCAATAGAAGCAGCCTTATAGCCTCTTACAGAATTTTGTCCACCTACATAATAATTTTGAAAAAACGGATAAGGGTCATCCCCATATGAATGTGCATATCCTAGATTAAGCTTATTGCCCCAAACGAATTCCTTAGTTAGAGGTTGGTAATCTATAATTTTTCCATTGAATTGATAATACTGCATATCAAGCAATGGCAATGTAATTTCTGTACCAACATCATATTTATAACCAGAAGTTGGATATAATGCGCTATCTCTTTTATCAGAGGAGTAACCGAACGATAGAACAGCTTCATTTTGATCACAACCACTACTACTTCCCCCAGAAACATCTTTACAATAATTTATATATCTATCTGGTGACTCACTACCTAATGTTACATCAGACATGTCGACATCAAAACCAATCCTTACTGTGTCGAACTCATTCATAGGAACACCAAAGCCCACTCCTAACCCATATGATTTTTTATCATATTGGCCCGTATCTAAATCTTTTGTATTTGTTTCTCTCATATACGCGGTAAGTCTTCTTGAGATTCCATCAGGAGTGAAATAAGGATCAGTATGGCTTAGGCTATAAATCGTGTTTACACTACTAGTATTGATGGTTGCTGAAACTATATTACCTGTCCCAAGAAAATTGGCTTGTGTAACTGAAAAGCTCCCAACCAAACCTTCATCTGAGCTTGCACCTGCACCAAGCTTGACTGAACCAGTATTTTTTTCTTTCACAGCAACTGTCAAATCAACCTGATCTGAAATGCCTGGAACAGAGACTGTTTTAATGTCTACGCCCTCAAAATACTGTGTTCTTTTTAATCGTCTAGTCGAGTGATCAATTTTTTCTTTATCATAGTAAGAAGATTCAAACTGCCTCATCTCTCTTCTTAAAACTTTATCCTGAGTTGTTTCATTTCCAATAAAACTTATCCTTCTAACATAAACCTTTTTTCCTGGCTCAATAAAATAATTGAACCCAACCGTCAAATTACTTTTGTCAACATCTGGTATAGGATTTACATTGGAGAAGGCATAACCATAATTGCCAAGCTCTTGATTGATTGATTCTGCCGATTGATTTAGTAATTTTCTACTAAAAACTTCACCTTTAATGGTTTTGATATCATCTTGAAAGATTGACTCTTCATTTAATGGATAATATTTTCCACTTATTTTTATATCTCCAAAATTATACTTATCTCCTTCATCTATAACAATTGAAATATAAACATTCTTTTTGGTTTCCGAGATACTTACGATGGTATTTTCAATATCAAAATCTAGATAACCTCTGTCCATGTAAAAAGAACGAATTTTTTCTAAATCACCAGTTAGTACTTGACGAGAATACCTATCATCTTTATTCCACCATGACATAAAACTTGTTGGCTTAAGATCAAGTCGACTCAATAAATCATCTTCATCAAATTTGGTCACACCCAATACTTTGACTTCTTTAATTCTAGCTGTAGAGCCTTCATTTATGTAAAAATCTATGGCAACACGATTTCTTTCTTGCGGAGTAGCCTTTGTTTTAACAGTTGCTGAATAAAGACCTAAGTTTAGGTATTGCTTGCTAATTTCATTACTAACCCTTTTTAAGGTGGTTTCATTGAAAAGCAAACCTTCACCAAAATTCATTTGAAGCATGCCTTCTAAGATTTTGTCAGGCTGTATAGCATCAGCTCCATGAAAGGTAATCGTAGAGACGATTGGTTTTTCATTAACAATAATGATCACCACACTTCCTTCTAAATCTATGCTTATATTTTTAAATTGACCAGTTTTATAGAGAAGTTGTATGGCTTCGCTAAAGTTTGCTTCATTAACTAGAGTATCTACTTCAAAAGGGATATTATCAAAAACCAACCCAGGATCAACTCGCTTTAACCCTTGAACTTTAATATCAGAAATAGCTATCTCTTCTGCGTAAACTGGCAAAATAATTGATACAACTAATAGGAGTATTAAAATTATTTTATTCATTAAAATATTAATTTTTTAAAACGTCATTATATACTGCAATTTAGGATATCAAAACTAATATTTTCCCTTAAGTCATTGAGAATTAATGAGATTATAAATATTAAAATACAAAAAAAAGTATTAAAAAAAATTAGAAGCCTTGAACATTCACTTAACAATAGGTTAATAAAACGTATAAAAAACATTAATTTAAGAAGCTCTTAAGTGCTTTTTGGTTTATGGTTAATTATATAAAATACTTTATATAATTAATATAAAATATTGTTTTAAAACAATTTATTTAATATTTTATTGGCTTCTAATCTAGCTAAATTGTCAATCTCAAGAATATGTTCAACTGAATTTATATCCGCAGCATCAGCCTTTAAAAGGGTTTTTTCTATTAATTCTGAAATTTGCATGAAGCTAATCTTCCCTAATAAAAAAGCTTCTACAGCAACTTCATTGGATGCATTTAAATTAATGCAATGTGCAGCTCCCATAGCTAAACATTGATAGGAAAGATCAAGGCAGCGAAATTTCTTTAAATCTGGTTTAGAAAATTCAAGACTTGGTAATTTATCAAGTGAAACGCCATCTACACCAGAAGCAATTCTGTCGGGATAGCCCAACGCATATGCTATGGGAACCCTCATATCATGATTACCAAGCTGACTTAATGAGCTTCCATCAATAAACTCAACAAATGAATGAATGATGCTTTGTGGGTGCATTACAACCTCTATTTTACCTATATTAAGTCTGAAAAGATGAGAGGCCTCAATAACCTCAAGTCCTTTATTCATCATTGTGGCTGAATCTATAGATATCTTTTTCCCCATTTTCCAGTTTGGATGATTTAAAGCCTGATCAATCGTTACATTCTTTAGGCTTTCAATGTCAAATTCTCTAAAGGGGCCTCCTGATGCAGTTAAGATAATTTTTTTTATCTCTTGAGAGTCTTTTTGGGAAGGTAGCACTTGAAATATAGCATTATGCTCACTATCTATAGGTATTAATGTTGCATTATTTTCTAAACAAATCTTGTTTAATAGGTCTCCAGCCATCACCATTGACTCTTTGTTTGCTAATAAAATTTGTTTTCCAGATTTTGCAGCTTCAATCGTAGAAATTAAACCAGCGCTTCCAGTAATAGCAGCTATCACTGTTGTTACATCTTCATGAGACGCTATAAAACTGTACCCTCCTTCACCAAATAAAACTTTAGTCTTTAATTTTTCATCTTTGAGCTTATCAATTAATAGTTTTTTTGATGGTAAGTCTTTAGTAACAATATAACTTGGTTTAAATTTAATGGCTTGCTCTGCCAATAGATCAACATTATTAAAACCACCTAATGCAAATATTTTGAATCTATCAGGATGCAAATTAATAACTGATAAAGAACTTTTTCCAATACTTCCAGTAGAGCCTAAAATAGAAATTAACTTCATACTCATTAAAAGCTTTTAAGAACAACGGCCATCATGAAACATAAAGGTATAGTTGGACAAAATCCATCAAGCCTATCAAACAAACCACCGTGGCCCGGTATAAGCCTCCCACTATCCTTTACCCCAGCCTGCCTTTTAAGAAATGATTCATATATGTCACCAAATACACTTAAAGCAGTTATAGCTATTACTGCTATAAAGGCTAAAATTAAATGTGGTACGTAAATTTCTGCATCATAATATATTGTCCAAAAAATAAAAAAGCTAACAAGTAGTAAATTAGTAAATAAACCACCAAGAGCACCCTCTACAGTTTTTCCGGGGCTTATAGTTTCGGCCAATTTTGTTTTACCAAAGAGCTTTCCAAAAAAATATGCGCCAATATCTGCAATCCAAATAAATACAAATAAACAAAATAAAGCCCATCTTTGCTCAATAAAAATAGCTGCAGAAATAATAATCATAGGGGAAATTAAAAAATAACCATAAAAAATTTTAAATTTATGATTGGATGAGATATTCTTAAAATACATATCTAATGGAACAATTATTATCCAAAAAATTGTACTTATAATTCCAATAAACACAGAAAATTGTTTTAAAAATTTATCAAATAAAAGTGCATCTGATTGAGATAAATAATCAAAATTCATATTTATCATCCTTATATCAATATTTAACAAATAATCATTCTTTGATATAAGAACAAGGCAAAAAAAGAAAATAATGGGAACAGAAGACATAACCCAATAAATTAACAAGCTAAAGTCTTTTAATTTAAGTATTTTGCCTAATTCATATATTAAAACAAAACCTGCTATAAGGATTAAACTTAAGAAATAAATACTATTATCTACATAAATTTCAAAGAATGAAATTATAAAAATTGAAAACAAGATAACAGATGAAAAGATTCTTTTTTTTAACATATATGACTATATAGACCCAAATTTTCTTTCCGTATTTTGAAAGAAATATAAAGCATTTACAAATACTTTTTCGTCAAAATCCGGCCACAACTTTTTTGAAAAATAAAGTTCAGCGTATGCTGACTGCCATAATAAAAAATTACTCATTCTTTGTTGACCGCCTGTCCTGATTAACAAATCTACATCAAACTGACCTTTTGTGTACAAGCCACTATTAATATTTTTTTCCGTGATTTTTTTTATAATTTTTTTATTTTCGTAAAAACTATTTACTGAATTGACTATATCAAGTCTACCTCCATAATTTAATGCTACATTGAGAGTCAACCTTTTATTTCTTGACGTTTCTTTCTCAATTTCTTTTATTTTTAATTGGAGAGGTTCTGTAAATATTGAGGTATCACCGATAAACTTTAATTTTATATTATTCGAATGAATTTTTTTTGATTCTCTTGATATTGATTCAGAAAAAAGCTTTATTAGGCCATCTACTTCTTTAATAGGTCTTTTCCAATTTTCTGTACTAAAAGCATAAAGTGTAAGAGTATTAACATTGTATTTAATACAGTATTCAATAATTTTTCTTACAGATTGCAACCCTTTGTTGTGACCAACCAACCTTGGCAATAGCTTCTTTTTTGCCCACCTTCCATTGCCATCCATAATTACAGCAATATGCTTAGGTATTTTATTTTTTTTGAGTAATTTTTTTTTAATGAAATACAGTTTTTTTTACTCTATATCGTTAGTAAATCTTTTTCTTTTAAACCTATCATTGAATCTATTTCCACTATAAACAAGTCAGTATTTTTTTGGATAAGGTCTTGAAGCTTTCTTTCCTCATCCTCGCTAATTTCTTTATTTTTTATTAATTTTTTTAATTCATCATTAGAGTCTCTACGAATATTTCTTACTGAAACCTTACTATTCTCACCATCTGACTTAACCACTTTAATTAAATCCTTCCTTCTCTCTTCCGTTAAGGGTGGCATGGGTACTCTAATTAAATCACCTACACTTACAGGATTAAGACCTAAGTCACTCTCTCTTATTACTTTCTCAATCGCTGATGAGAAATTTTTTTCATAGGGCTGGATAGTCAATGTTGATGAATCTGCTACATTTATTGCTGCGACTTGGCTTAATGGAGTCATTGTCCCATAGTAATCAATAGAAATATGATCAAGCAGGCTTGTATTTGCTCTTCCTGTTCTTATTTTTGATAAATTATTTTTAAAAGACTCAATCGTCTTTTGCATCTTATCCTTTGAATTAATTAACAGCTGTTCCATGATATTTCCTCACATTTTAATTTAAAGTGACTAAGGTACCTTCTTCTTCACCATGAATAAAATCTAATAATGCATTTTTTTTAAATAAACTTAACACTGCAATAGGCATGCCTTGATCTCTACATAAAGTAAAAGCTGTTGAATCCATTACCTTTAATTTTTTACTGATTACCTCATCAAAAGTAATTTTTTTAAATAATTTTGCATCCTTTACCTTCTCTGGATCATCTGAAAAGATTCCCTCAACCTTTGTAGCCTTTATAACAACTTCAGCATTTAATTCAATCGCCCTTAAAGCAGCAGCCGTATCAGTTGTAAAAAAAGGATTTCCGGTTCCTGCAGCAAAAATTACAACCTTGTTATCTTCTATATATCTTATTGCTTTGCCTCTTATGTATGGCTCTACTATTTGCTCAATTTTAATTGCTGACTGGACTCTACTAATAATACCCGCATGTTTCATTGCATCTTGCAAGGCTATTGCATTCATTACGGTAGCAAGCATACCCATATAATCTGCAGTTGCACGATCCATACCCTTAGATCCAAGCGCCACGCCTCGAAAAATGTTACCTCCACCAATCACAATTGCTAATTCAACTCCAGAATCAACCATAAGCTTGATTTCACTGACAATTTTGCTAATTGTTTCAGGGTTTACACCAAATTCATCGCTTCCCATTAATGCCTCACCAGATAACTTTAAGAGAACTCTTTTGTATTTTAATTTATTCATAACCATTCGTTATTCTAGACTGTTTTAGATAAAAAAAAAGGATTGCTTAACAATCCTTTTTTTCAAATAACTACTTTTTTTACTGCTTTGCAGCTGCAACTTCAGATGCGAAATCAACTTCTTTTTTCTCAATTCCTTCACCGACAATAAAAAACTTAAATCCATTTATTGCTGAATTATTATTTTTGAGGAGTTGTTCAATTGTCTGCTTGTCATCTTTAACAAATACTTGATTTAACAAAGTAATTTCTTTTAAAAACTTATTAACTGTTCCTGTTGCTATTTTTTCAAGCATCTCATCAGGCTTACCAGCTTCCTTAGCTTTTTCAATCGCTACCCTTCTTTCAGCTTCAATTAAATCCTGTGATACACCACTTTGATCAAGGGCCTTAGGTTTTGTAGCTGCTATATGCATCGCAATGTCTTTACCAAGATTCTCATCAGTTGATTGAATATCAACAATTACCCCCACCCTTCCCCCGTGGTTGTATGAGAAAAGATTATCTTTAGCAATAATTTTTTCTACTCTTCTGATTGTTATGTTTTCTCCTATTTTACCAATCAACTGTGTTCTTATCTCCTCAATCGTTTTATCGTTAATTGATAGATTAGATAATTGGTCAGCATCACTTACATCATTCTCAACTGCTGCCTTTGTAATTGCTTGAACAAAAGCAAGAAATTCATCGTTTTTTGCACAAAAATCTGTTTCAGAATTTACTTCAACAAGCACACCTGTCTTCTTATTATCCTCAATAAAGCAGGCAACAATTCCTTCAGCTGCTACTCTCGTTGATGCTTTTGAAGCCTTGTTACCGAAACGAACCCTAAGGATCTCTTCAGCCCGATTAGCATCACCTTCAGCCTCGCTCAGTGCTTTTTTACAGTCCATCATCGGCGCATCAGTTTTAGCTCTTAAGCTCATTACCATTTTTGCTGTAATCTCAGCCATACTTTACCAACTCCTAATTATATTATTTTATTATCTGTTTCGGTTGTAGGTTCATCTTTTTCAGCGGCTTCTTCTTTAACCATTTTTGCTAATTCATCAATCGCATTCTTCTTTCCTTCAAGAACCGCATCTGCAATTCCTCTTGCATAAAGCCTGATTGCTCTACTTGAATCATCATTACCTGGAATCACATAAGCAATGTCATCAATTGAATTATTTGTGTCAACTACTCCCATGATAGGTATTCCAAGTTTAGTCGCTTCTACAACAGCACCACTTTCATAACCGACATCAATCACAAATATTGCATCCGGTAGTGAATTCATGTTTTTAATACCACCAATTGATCTCTCTAATTTGTCGTACTCTTTCTTAATTCCTAAAGCCTCTTTCTTAGTTATTTTATCAATACTACCGTCTTCCAAGCTGAGCTGTAATTCATTTAGTCGCTTAATTGACTGCTTAACTGTTTTAAAATTAGTTAACATACCTCCAAGCCAACGATGATTTACATAAGCACAATCTGCTCTTATAGCTTCTTCTTTAATAATTTCTCTGGCTTGCCTTTTTGTTGCAACAAAAAGAATCCGTCCTTTGTTAGCTGCTAATGTTTTTACATATTTTATTGTCTCCTCAAACATAGGAAGAGTTTTTTCAAGGTTAATTATGTGTATTTTGTTTCTGTCACCAAAAATGTATGGTGCCATTTTTGGATCCCAGTATCTGGTCTGGTGTCCAAAGTGAACGCCAGCTTCAAGCATTTGTCTCATAGTTACAGACATAGTTTTCTCCTTTAAGGGTTATAACTGCACTAAGTTTAAAAATGCTAAGCACCCTTAAAAAAACTTAGTGGAAATTTTAAAAATAAATCGCCGCTATGATAACATATTTCAACAAATTAAATAAATGTTAATGATAGATTCAATATGCCAATAACAATTAATAATCAAGAAGATATAGAAAGGATGCGGATAGCTGGAAAGCTAGCATCTGAAGTTCTTGATTTTATAACTCCCTTCATAAACCCAAGTATCACAACAGAAAAAATTGATAGCCTCTGCCACGATTTTATGACAAATAAGCAAGGGACCATTCCTGCTCCTCTAAATTACGCACCTCCTGGACATACGCCATTTCCAAAATCAATTTGCACATCGATAAATAATCAAATATGTCATGGGATTCCTGGGGAGAGAATATTGAAAAAAGGGGATGTAATTAATATTGATATTACCGTTATAAAGGATGGTTATCACGGGGATACAAGTCGTATGTTTTTTGTTGGAGAGCCCTCAATTCAAGCAAAAAGACTTTGTGAGGTAACTTATCAGTCCATGTGGCTCGGTATAAGGAAAGTTAAAGCAGGTGCTTATCTTGGTGATATAGGCTATGCAATTCAAAGTTATGCTGAATTAAACTCTTACAGTGTGGTTAGAGAATTTTGTGGGCATGGCATTGGCAAAGTATTTCATGATGAACCTCAGGTCCTACACTATGGAAATTCGGGTGAAGGCCTTAAGCTAGAGGCAGGCATGATTTTTACAATCGAACCCATGCTTAATGCAGGAAAAAAAGATATCAAAGTCTTACCCGACAACTGGACTGTTGTAACTAAGGACAGAAGCTTGTCGGCTCAATGGGAACATACAATATTAGTCACAGACAAAAGCTACGAAGTACTAACGGTGTCAAAAGATACACCTAAACCATTTTTAGATTAAAGTTTACTCATGTCTACAAACATTATAGCTTCTGAGAAAAAGGGTTATCAAAGACAATTTCAAGCCTTATGTAATCAATTCTTAAAAAAAGCTAATGCCTCATTATTCCTAAAAAAGCATTCCAAGCTTGTTGATAGCTTATTAATTAAGTTATGGATAAAAAATGATGTTTCAAAAAAAAATACGCTCATTGCTGTTGGTGGTTATGGCAGGTTTGAACTATTTCCTTATTCAGATGTTGACATACTGGTCCTCCATAATGAAAAAAGTTTGCAAAATGATAAAAATATTTCTCAATTCATTGCACAATGCTGGGATATTGGCTTAAAAATTGGCCATAGTGTTAGGAACATCTCTGAAGTTGAAGAAGAATTTAAAGCGGATGTCTCAACAGCTACCAACCTACTAGAAGCGCGCTTTATATTTGGAAGTAATGATCAATATTTAAAATTCAGTTCAAGAGTTAATAAAATAATTAATATCAAAAAGTTCTTTAAGGAAAAAATAACTGAACAGGCCATTCGTCATCGTAAATACAGAGATTCAGCATACCAACTAGAGCCGAATATTAAAGAAAGTCCAGGAGGTCTCAGGGATTTGCAAATGATACTGTGGATTGCTGCTAGTCAAAACAAAGGGAAAAACTTTGAGGAATTAAAACAAAGGGGAATTTTATCTAATGATCAATTTAAAAAAATTAGACTGACCGTTAACAAGGTAAATAAGTACCGAGTTCTCCTTCATATTTTATCTAAATCTTCAGATGATAGGCTTACATTTGATGTTCAATCTAACCTATCCAATGCGTTGGGATATCAGGCAAAAAGAAATAGAAAATCTAGTGAAGTATTGATGAAAAATTATTATAAATCAGTTAATTACATAATATTATTAAATGAAATTATACTTAAAAAACTTGACCCAAAAGTTTCAAAAACTATTCAAATTAAGAACCAATACCCTTTTACCATTTCAAATCATTTAATTGACATTGATAGAGAGCATATTCCAATGATTGGTAAGTATGTTTTTGAACCCTTCATCCTTCTCCAAAAAACAAAAAGAGCACTCGGTTTCGGAGCAAATCTTTTAGAAGCTCTAAATAGTATTGGGCCGACTATAAACGAAAAATTTAGAAATAATAAAATAAATCAATCTAAATTTATGGAGATTATTTCAGGTAATGACAAAGTCAATCGGTCCTTACGATTGATGAATAAATGTAATATTTTAGGTAACTACATAACTGCATTTGGGCAGGTTGTTGCTCAAATGCAGCACGACCTCTTTCATATCTACACGGTAGACGAGCACACCTTAAATGTTATTGAGAATATTAGACGGTTTAGTAAGGCAAGCTTAAAGTATGAATTCCCTGAATGTCATAAAATATTTCTTAATTTTAAAAAACCATACCTTTTATATTTAGGTGCAATTTTTCATGATATTGCAAAAGGCAGGGGCGGTGATCATTCAGAGCTTGGTTTTAATGTTGCGATGAAATTTTGTAAAAAAATAAATTTACAAGATAGCGATACTCATTTAATCGCGTGGCTTGTCAAATCTCATCTAAAAATGTCTCAAATTGCCCAAAAAAGTGATATTTCTGATCCAACTATCATTCATGAGTTTAGAGATTTAGTAAAGACCCAAACTTATCTTGATGCATTGTATCTTCTTACAGTTGCAGATATAAGGGGGACCAGTCCTCATGTTTGGAATGAATGGAAAGCAAGTCTTCTCTATGACTTATACAAATCAACAAAAAAATCACTAAATGAACAGCATAAATCCCCAGATGAAATGATGAGTGATCGAAAAAAAGAAGTTATTAAAATACTTTCCCAATATTCAATTAAAAAAGATCACTATAATAAATTCTGGCAGAAGCTTGATCTTAATTACTTTATGAGGTTCGATGCTAACGAAATAGCCTGGCAAACAAGGTTACTTATGGCCCATACTAACTCAATTGAGCCAGTAGTAAGAATTCACCAACACAAAGGCAGTTTTATTGAAGTGCTTATTTATTCTAAGAATCAACCTTTATTATTTGAAAAAATAACAAACTTTTTCTATGAGAACCAAATAGATATTCTAGAAGCGAAAATTTACACAACCTCACATGACTATGCGTTAGATATTTTTCATGTCATGGATGTTCACAATTCAAATGAAAGCTACAACAAGCTTTTTCAACATTTTGAGCAAGGCTTAACAGACTCACTCCCCCAAAAACTCAAAAGAAAAGAAATGTCTTTGCAAAAGACTCGGCAAGCAGAGCACCATGACATACAGACCGTTGTTAATAATAAAATAATTAATGACACGCAATTTGAATTAGAAATTATTACTGACTCAAGACCAGGTCTTTTAAACATGATCAGTGGAGAAATTAATCAACTTAACCTTGAAATAGATAAAGCAAGGATAAATACCTTAGGCAATAGAGCGGAAGATTTTTTTCTTATTACCTCAAAAAAAGTCCAAAAAGATACTATAAAAAAACTTAAAGAAAATATCCTAGAACGCTTAACTTAGGATTTTAATTTTTCATTAGAACTGCATTCCATTTTTTTACACCCTCTTCATGCAACGAGTCTCCGTCAGTATTAGCTGCTAAAGTAACAGGCATATCTTTAACTTCAAACTCATATATCGCCTCCATTCCTAACTCAGGGAATGCGATAAGCTTAGAGGATTTTATGGCCTGTGAAATAAGGTAGGCTGCCCCACCAATAGCAATTAAATAAACTACTTTATTTTTTTTAATACTCTCTAAAGCCGCTTTTCCCCTCTCAGCCTTTCCAATCATACCAATAACGCCATAATCTTCTAGCATAAGCGACGAATACTTATCCATCCTGGATGAGGTTGTAGGTCCTGCTGGACCAATAACTTCATTTCCAACTGGGTCTACAGGACCCACATAATAAATAAAACGATTTTTAAGATCTAAACCGTCAGGTAATGGTTGGTTATTATCTTTCAATTCTTTTAATTTTTTATGTGCTGCGTCTCTCGCAGTTAGAATTTTTCCACTGAGCAATAAACTCTGACCAAGCGTAAAATTTTCTAAATCTTTTTTTTGTAAGGTATCTAAGTTCACCCTTGTGCTCGTTTCTTTTGGTGACCATTCGGTCTTAGGCCATACTTCAAGATTAGGAGGTTTTAATTTAACTGCCCCATCACCACGCATTCTAAAGTGAACATGTCTATTAGCTGCACAATTAGGAATGATCGCCACTGGAAGAGAAGCTGCGTGCGTTGGATAATCTTTTATCTTAACGTCCAGGACGGTAGTTAGACCCCCTAACCCTTGGGCCCCTATGCCAAGACGATTAATTTTTTCATATAATTCAACTCTTAAACTTTCAATTTTATTTGACGGCCCTTTTTTGATTAATTCTTGAATGTCGATAGATTCGAATAGTGACTCTTTTGCCATCACCATTGCTTTGTCTGCAGTACCGCCTATGCCAACTCCTAAAACACCTGGAGGACACCAGCCAGCACCCATTTTAGGTATTTCATCAAGAATAAAATCTACAATACTATCTGATGGATTTAACATACCTAATACTGCTTTATTTTCTGAGCCAGCACCTTTTGCAGCAATACTAATATCTAAACTATCACCAGGAACTAGGTTTATATGAACGACAGCCGGTGAATTATCTTTAGTATTTATACGCTCTGATATAGGATTTTTGACAATTGATGGTCTTAATGGGTTGATTTCATCAAGATAAGCATTTCTCACGCCCTGATTAACCATCTCTTCAATTGTTTTGTCAGAATCCCATTTAAGATCCATACCTTGCTTAACGAAAACTGTAACAATACCGGTATCTTGGCAAATTGGACGATTACCATAAGCGGCAAGTTTTGAGTTTGTTAGGATCTGTAAAATTGCATCTTTAGCTTGTTGTGACCTTTCAATCTCCAAAGCACGACTCATTGCTAAGATGAAGTCTTCAGAATGATAATGTGATATGTATTGGAGTGCATTAGCTACAGATACGATAAAGTCATTTTTTTTAATTACAGTCATAAAGTACCCTCCAATTTTCTATATCTAACATTATTTATAACTATACTTACAAAAATAAATTTTTCTGACGCTCCTAAATAAGTATCTCTCACTATGTAAATACCTTATTGTTATCTTGACTAACTAACTTGATTAATGAATCATATTTTGAATTAACATTAGGGTCTAAAATATGCCAGATATCTTTATCATCCATATTCAAGAGCTCTAAGAATAGCCTTTTATTTTCATCTGATAAATTTATTATTTTATAATCACAAAATTTATTTAAAATTAAATCAAGCTCTAGCATCCCTCTCCTGCAACGGTATTTAATTAAATTATCGAGATTCATTTTTTGACTGTTTAATATGAAAAATTTTTTTTAATAACTTAAATTTAGGTTTTTTATCCTCGATCTGCATTTTTTTAATACCAGCAATCGCTTTTGAAGGATTTAACCCTTTGGGGCATACATCCACACAATTCATAATATTGTGACACCGATACAAACGGTCTGGATCATCCAAATTTTCCAGGCGATCATCTTTTGCTTTATCTCTACTATCGACTAAAAATCTATAAGCAAGCAATAATCCCGCTGGACCTAGAAACTTATCAGGTTTCCACCAAAATGAGGGGCATGCAGTGGTACAGGCACCGCATTGAATACATTCATACAAACCATCAAGCTTTTTCCTGTCTTCAGGTGACTGAAGGCGTTCTTTTTTTGGTAGCTTTTCATTATTTATAAGGTATGGTTTAACTGAATCATAGTGTTTAAAAAATTGCTTCATATCAACCACCAAGTCTCTTATCACTGGAAGTCCAGGTACTGGTCTTATAATTATAGGTTGCTTAAGGTCATCAATTTTCGTAATACATGCGAGCCCATTCTTACCATTTATATTCATTGCATCAGAACCACACACACCCTCTCGACAGGACATCCTCATCGACATCGAATCGTCTACACCCTTTATTTTAATTAATAAATCCAAAAGCATCGTATCTGCATTGGTTCGCTCAATATTGTAAGATTTTATATAGGGCTCTTTATCTTTATCTGGATTAAATCTATAAATAGAAATTTTCATCTTAGTTACTAATAAACCCTTTCTTTTAATGGAAAAGATTTAACACTCAATGGCTTGAGTTTTACAGGTCGGTAACTCATAGATTCCTCTTTTGGATTATATAAAGAGTGTTGCAACCAAGAACTATCATCTCTTTTTGGGAAATCTGCTCTTGAATGTGCTCCTCTACTTTCTTTCCTATGTTTGGCTGAGGTAATAGTTGCAAGAGCTACCTCAATTAAATTTTGTAATTCAAGCGCTTCGGTTCGAGCAGTATTAAAAATTTTAGAATTGTCTTGAATTGTTAAATTTGTAATTCTTTTTTTCAAATCTTTTACTTTTTCTAACCCCTCGTCTAACAAATGAGGGAATCGAAAAACTCCACAATGCTTTTGCATCACAGCCCTTAATTCATCTCCGACTTGTCTAGGGTTTTCCTTAGAGCTTTTTGAATCTATTTTTCTTAATCTTTCAACTGTCTTTTTTATTACATCTTTAGGGAGTTTTTTTAATTTCTTATTTTTTGAAGAGTCAAGAATATGTTGTCCTGCTGCCCTACCAAAAACAATTAAATCTAAAAGAGAGTTTGATCCCAAACGATTTGCGCCGTGAACAGATATGCAGGCACACTCACCAACAGCATAAAAGCCATTTACTTCTTTTTGGCTAGCCCCATCCCTTACCTGACCGTTAATGGTTGTTGGGATGCCTCCCATCATATAATGAACCGTTGGCACAACGGGTATAGGATCTTTAACTGGATCTACATTCGCAAATTTAATAGAAATTTCTCTAATTCCTGGAAGTTTTTCATTAATTAGTTCTTCACCTAAATGAGAAAGCGTTAAATAAACACCATCCTTATTTAACCCAACCCCCCTTCCTTCAATTACCTCATTTGCTATTGAGCGAGAAACAATATCTCTACTTGCTAAATCTTTGGCCTTGGGGGCATATCTCTCCATAAAGCGCTCACCATTTGAATTAATTAAGTATCCACCCTCACCTCGCACAGCTTCAGTTACTAAGACACCTGCGCCAAGAATTCCGGTTGGATGAAATTGCCAAAACTCCATATCCTCTAAGCTGATATTTGCTCTAGCAGCCATTCCTAAACCATCCCCGGTATTAATGAATGCGTTGGTACTTGCCTGAAAAATTCTTCCTGCTCCTCCCGTTGCAAAAATAGTATTCTTTGCATGAAAGATTCCCAAATCACCTGTCTCAAGTTCCAACCCAATCATTCCAAGCACATCACCATCTTCATCACGAATAAGGTCTAAGCCAACCCATTCAATGAAAAATTGTGTCTTGAGCTCAATATTTTTTTGGTAGAGTGTATGTAGCATGGCATGACCTGTTCTATCTGCTACCGAACAAGTTCTAGATATTGATGATTCACCAAAGTTTTTTGTCATCCCACCAAAAGGTCTCTGATAGATACGGCCATCTGAATTTCTATCAAATGGCATTCCCATATGTTCAAGCTCATAAATAGCATTAGCAGCATTTTTGCACATATATTCGATAGCATCTTGGTCTCCCAAATAATCTGAGCCTTTAATCGTGTCATACATATGCCATAACCATTTATCCTCAGAGACATTTGCAAGTGCTGCAGCAATTCCTCCTTGGGCTGCAACCGTATGAGACCGTGTAGGAAAAACTTTAGAGATTACAGCAACATTTTCTCCACCTTCGGCAAGTTGCATAGCAGTTCTGAGGCCAGCACCTCCGCCTCCAACAACAATAGAATCAAATTTGAAATGTTTAAGCATTAAAAGTCACCAATAAAAAATAAGGTAGATATATAATTTGAGCTAAAGTGAAAATTAGAAAAATTATATTTATTAAGCCCTTTAATAAGTGAAATTTAATATAATCATCAGTTACATGCTGAACACCTATCCAAGCATGGATAATCATGAAGACAAAGAATATGGAGGTCACTAATCTCATCCATAGAGGTGACATAAAGTTTACCCATGACTCATATGTAAAAGTGTAAGAAATAAAATAAAATAAAATAATTACCAAATAAGCAATCATGAATAAAGCTGTAAAACGTTGGTATAGCCAATGAGTCATACCACCAAATGGAGATTTTAGAGTCACTTTTTTCAAATCAAAATTACCAACACTGTAAAAATAAAACTTAAAATGAGTACGGTTTTACTGGTAAACCTTGCAGTAATTAGATCATTTCCGATCTGCAAATCTAATAGTAAATGTCGACAACCTGCAATAAAATGATGAAAAACACCCCATGTCAATATTGCACCTAATATCCTCAATGGCCATAAGTTAATTATTAAAATAACTGAAGCAAAATCACTTGAAGACATTAAGGACATACAAAAAGCAATTGTAATGACTGGCATGAGCAAAAAAATAATTACTCCACTCATACGGTGAAGTATTGAAACAATTGCTGGGATTGGAAATCGTATAGTGAATAAATTTAAATTTTTAGGTTGCTTAGTTATCATTTAAGTAAAGCAGCATCCCTGACGGCCCTTGCAACCCAATCAATCAACCTTGGATCAAAAGGTTTTGGAATGATATATTCTGGGCCAAAAGATAATGATTTTAACTTGTAAGCATCAAGAACTTCTTGTGGAACTAGTTCTTTTGTAAGGCTTGCTAATGCCTTTGCAGCTGCTATCAGCATATCGTCATTTATTTCTGTTGCTTTAGCATCTAATGCTCCTCTAAATAAAAAAGGGAACCCAAGAACATTGTTTACTTGATTAGGAAAATCAGATCTTCCTGTAGCCATCACAATATCGCCTCTAATTTGATGTGCTTTGGAAGGTAGTATCTCTGGGTCTGGATTTGCTAATGCGAAAATAATAGGGTTTTCTGCCATACTTAACACATGTGGTTTGTTAAGTAGATTTGCTCCGGAAACGCCAATAAAAACATCTGCATCGGCTATACAATCTTCAAAAGTATTACTTTTATTATCAACTGCAAGATCTTGATTATAAATATTTAAATCTTTTCTTTTATTATTTAAAACACCTTTTCTATCAACTAAGGAAATGTCTCTTGCACCCATTTTTTTAAGAAGTCTAGCGCAAGAACATCCAGCTGCACCAGCACCTAAAAAAACAATCTTAACCTCCTCGATCTTCTTCCTTTGTATTTCGAGTGCGTTTACTAATCCCGCCGCAACAATAACTGCAGTTCCATGCTGATCATCGTGAAAAACAGGGATATCTAACCTTTTTTTAAGCTCCTGTTCTATATAAAAACAGTTAGGTGCTGCAATGTCTTCTAAATTAATGCCTCCAAAAGTAGGTGCAATATTTTCAACTGTTTGTATAAATTCATCTGGGTCCTTACAGTTAACCTCAATATCAAAGACATCGATACCTGCAAATCTCTTAAATAACACGCCTTTACCCTCCATAACAGGCTTTCCTGCCAATGCACCTACATTACCAAGTCCAAGCACTGCTGTTCCATCTGTAATAACAGCAACTAAATTTCCTTTATTCGTATATCTATATGCATTCTTTGCATCTTTAGCTATTTCTTTAACTGGAACTGCAACGCCAGGGGTATATGCCAGAGATAGCTCCTCTGCAGTTTCGCAGGCTTTTGATGATTCAACACTTAATTTTCCTGGCTTTGGATACTCATGGTAATCCAGAGCTTTTTTTTCATTTGGTTTCATTAATTTTCCTAGTCAAGTTCTGATCGGTAGTAGTGGTTATCTGTAATACAAAGGCCTAACCTCCATTCAAGAGGCTTATTGTCATATGTGTAGGAAAGGCGCTCAACACTAAGTAATGGTGAATTTTCTTTAACATTTAAGAGCGAGGCTGCGTCAAAATTCGCAGAAATAGCTTTAATTTTTTCATCGGCGCGCAACATCCTTACACCGAAATCTGTTTCATACATTCGATACATTGACCCTTTTTTTTGCACAACCATTTCTGCAGTCAAACCTCTAAATGATTGAGCAGGTATTTTTATCACATCTAAAATTAACGGTTTTTCATTAAAAGTTAATATCCTTTTTAAGGATAGAATAGTAGATGCTGGGTTTATGTTTAATATTTTTGCAAGTTTATTAGTTGCTTTCTCCTTAGAGAAAGCAACTAATTGATTGTCTAGCTTTTCCTTTAATCCTAGGTTAGAAGTTAACCTCAAAAACCTTAACTGAATATTCTCCTCATTATGAGTAGCAACATACGTGCCTTTCCCTTGTCTGCGAATTAGGATACTTTCAGCACTTAATTCGTCAATTGCTTTCCTTACTGTTCCTTGACTAACATTGTATTTGCATGCAAGCTCAACCTCACTTGGTATCACCTCACCAGGTTTCCATTCGCCCTGAATCAAGCTTTCCGTTATTTTCTTTTTAACTTCTTCGTACAATGGCTGCATATTCCACCTGAATGCGGTTAACTCTTATATATCTTATATAAGAGTTAACCGGCAAGCAACTTATTTTTATGGAATAATTTGTGAAGACTTCATTGGAAAATTTTATATTTTAAAAAATAGAGAGATTATGCTAATAAAGAAACCTTAATTTCCGAAAGCTCTTGATCAGAATTATCATAACTTTCATATGCTTTTAAACCTGAGCGATTATACCAATACCGACTATTAGCCTCATCTCCCTCAATTTTATGCAAAACCGCATGAATCCATTGCGCAAAGTCAGTATTTATTTCTTGAACAATTGCATGTGCCTTATCCCATTCACCTGAAAGTGCCAGGTCGGTAGCCTCAATACATGCTTGTTTATGATCAATCAACTAATTGCTTCTGTTGCTCTAACCTATAGCTACAATTAACATCATGTTTATCTAGTAATCCATTGATAAACAAGGATTCTTTTTTACATATTGAACATCGATATAAATTAAGCCCAGGCTCTATTTTCTCTTGTGGATAATCAATATAGAATTTTTTTCTCATAATCTAAACCTTCATTTTAGATGTTTATGAACGTCACTGTGCCTGCTTTCATATCAGGTACAGCTAATACTTTATTATCACGAACTAATGCAATATCTGCAGCTGCCTCAAAACCATCTGCGATGACTTTTGTTACTCCATTTTTAAAAGAATAAATCGTGCCTTTGGTCCAACT
>Ga0209634_1000935_pt1 | contig 21981 bp, 14 predicted proteins | sample LinPmetageLP40_FD_184043 | JGI IMG/M metagenome (GOLD analysis project Ga0209634, IMG submission 184043) | Marine viral communities from the Pacific Ocean - LP-40 (SPAdes) (version 2) | ecosystem: Environmental > Aquatic > Marine > Oceanic | place: Pacific Ocean | collected 2010-08-26 | reverse complement strand
GCAAAAGATATTTTTAAAATTGTTCTTTCATTTTTAAAAATATCTTTTGCTGATGTATAATGACTATTATTATCAATATTATAATTTTTAATATGATCATAAACCGTTGAGTAGTAATGATCGCTCATTAATTTCATTTATAAAAATTTAAAATAATTTAAACGATTTTTTAAATATTTAATTCATCTAAATTTAATCTATCAATCTCATCATCCATAGTATCATATTCAAAATTATTATGATTACTATTGTTATTTTTAATTACTTTACTTGTTTGATATAATTTAAATGCTCTATCTAAACTTGTATAATTATCTGTTTGAACAGAATCTTCTAAATATAGTTTTTTACAATCTTCTAAATGAACATAATTAACTTTATTCTTTGAACATTGATAAGGTACAATTTTATCTTGTTCATATCTAATAATTTTATCTGAATATAATCCATTTACTTTTCTATCTTCAAAAACTGTGTTAAAATTTTCTTCATTTAAATTAAAATCTCTCTGAATATTTTTTAATTCTCTTCTTTTTGATTCATGATTTGATAAATTTGTTTTTACATCTCGACTATAATTCATATTTCCATGTCTATTTAACAACATTCTTGATTGTTCGACAAATGAATTAGCGGCCTCTTTTTTATTACTTGGAAAATATTTTTTTACATTTTGTTTACTATTTTTAAAATTATCTTTTAACTGATTGTGTTGTTGATTACTTTTTAATAACCAATTATCATATTGATTTTTTAAATTAGGATCTGATAATATGTGATGGGCTGTAATAATATTTTCATAAATTTTTTCTTCTAATTTTGTTATTTTATCTGGATGAAATTTTTTTACTATTTTTCTAAAAGATTTAGATGCTTCATGGGAAGTAGCATTTAATGGTATATTTAGTAATTGATACAAGTTAAATTCCAAACTATTAAAATCATAAGATTTATTCATATAATTCTTATAATCATAATTCTTTAAAATATTACATATAATGTTCTCCTATAATATTTACCAATCTTCTTGATAATTTATTTGGTTCTCTTGGTGTTACTTCATGTATTGCATTATCATAATTAACAAATAAAACTAACTTATTTTTATCATATTTTACAGTATCTATTATTTTAAGTTTTTCTTTAAAATCATCAAAAAAACGATCTTTTCTTGTTCCTATTATTTTTCTAAATTCTTCAATATTATTATATTCTTTTTTTAGATTAAGAATATTTAAATCACCACCTAATCCATTATCATCGTCATGTTTAAGATAAAATAAACCAGCATATATTTCTCTTTTACTATCTGTATGTGGTCTTATTACTTGTGTTTTTTCAGTAGTTGGTGAATTTATTCCTATTTGAGTATCCATGACAATTTTCTTTTGCCATCTTTTTTTAGGTGGAATACGTTTGTTAATAGTTATTTTATTATAATTTTTAAAATTTTTAAATCTTTTTTGTTCTCCTACAAAAAGAGATTTTATTGTTGAATCACCAAATATATTTTCTACTTCTCTATAAAATTTTTCTGTTGTATGATATTCTGTAAACATTTTCCAAATCTCATCTACATTTTCATTATCGATAGTGTTTGAAACTTTTAATTGATATCTAGCATTTTCCTTTTCCATATCACCCGCTATTGTTTTATCCGAGGGATAGTTTTTTTCCAAATAATCATAAATTTCTGGATCTAAACAATTTTCAATAACAATATAGGGATATGGTTCTGTTTTTAACATCTCTGGTTTATAATTTTTTAAAACAGATAAATCACTAATATCATATTCTTTATTATTTATTACAAATTTGTTTTGATTCATATTTATAATCTTTTATTATATCTTTAGATTATTTTTTAAAATTTCTTATTAGTTCGTAATTTTTTTGTGTAGAAGAATATACTCCAGCTTTATAATATTTATTAATTCTAAAAACAGTTCTAGTTGTTGTTTTTATATTTATATTTTTCCATTTTACAAAAATATGATCTAAAGGAACTAATTGATGCTTAATATGTTTTAATATTTTTTTTGCTCCTGTTGGTGATATAATGTAACAATAAGCACCTTTACTTTTAAAATGTTTATGTTTGTAGTGATAATTATAAAATAATTTATTTTTTTCTTCATTTTTTAATTTATTAGTTAAAGATATTAAATTTGTTTGAATTTTTTGTCTTCTTTTGGGTGTTAATTTTTGTTCTTTTTTTAATTTTTTTTTATATTTTTTTAATGATTCAATATTTTTTTTTAAATTATCGATTAATTGTAATTTATGTAGTGTAATATCTTTTTTAACATTTTGATTATAATCTTTTTTATAAGGATTATATGGATCTAATAGAATAACATCTTTACAATTATCTGAACATTTATTTAAAAAATTAAGATCAAAATTATCCATTAAGATAGCATCTTGTTCTAAAATTAAATAATTTTTATCAGATTTACTACATTCTATAATTAATTCCATATGAGATGCAAAACATCCAGACTGACCTGGTTTTAATAATTTTTTTGGTATTATTTTATTTTTGTTATTATATTTATTTAGTATATCTTTGTTTTTAACATCATGTCCATTAATTGCTTCAAACTTATTAAAATTAATATTCTTACTTTCTAAAGATTTATATGTATCAGCTACAATTTTTTGCGAAAGTTGATCAGATAATGCGATAACATAAATTTCCATTAGTTATATATAATAATATAAGATAATATATAGTTTATAATATAGATGTCAATTGAAGAAAAAGTACAAAGCAGTTTAATTTTAGGATCATATTTAGATACATTAGGTTTTAATAATGGTATTTGGGAATTTAATTTTAATTATGAAATAAAAAATTTATATTCAGCAAATATTGTTACTAATCATATTGTTCATAATTTTTTTGCTCTAGGTGGGTTCAATATTAATGTATCTAATTGGAATGCTAGTGATGATACAATTTTAATGTTAGCGACAAGAAGAGCATGTCTAAAAGGAGAAGATATTGATAATTATATAAATGAATATATAAAAGTTTTACCAGATTTAGAAGATAAAAAAAGAGTTTCAGGATTAAATACAATTTCTACTTTAAAATTGTTATCAAAAAAGAGAGATATTAATAAAATTCCTTTTTCTAGTAAAATGGGCGGTAATGGTGCCGCAATTAGAACAAGTTTTATTGGATTACATTACTATAAAGAAGAAGATATTGATAAACTAATTGAATTTTCTATACAATCAAGTAGATTAACACATAATTATACTTTAGGATTTTTAGGAGGCTTAGTAACAGCTTTATTCTGTTCATATGCTTGTAGAAATATTAAACCTTGGAAGTGGTGTGATATGTTAATATCTTTACATGAATCAAAAAAAATAGATAATTTTATGAAAAAAACTAATATTTATGATAGTTATAAAAAAACAAAGTATGATTTTTGGAAATATTGGTACAAATATAGAGAAAATAGACTATCAAAATTTAATTTAAAACCAAAAGAATTTTTATATGCAGCAGATAGAACATCAGATCTTATTGATTATATGCCTGAAATAGATATAAACGATAAAAATGCCGATTTTAGTAAATTTGGTGCTTCTGGTATCGGTGCTACAATATTAGCATATGATGCTATATTATTAACAATTACATCTGGAGATAAAATATTAGACTTAGAATCTAATGATTTAGAATATAGTTTTGAAAATTTAATTTATTTTTCAACTTTACATTTTGGTGATAATGATTCTACAGGATGTATCGCTGGTTGTTGGTTTGGAGCATTAACTGGATTTCAATATTATAATAAGAATATTCATAAACAATTAGAATTTGATATCTTATAATTTGCTAATAAATGATTTAAATACTATATCATCAAATTCTTCTTGTTCATAATCATCTATATTTTTTTCTAAATTATCAGAATTAATTTTAAAATCTACATGTTTGAAGGTAGCATTAGTCATAGTAGGAACATATTGGGCATTTGCTGCTTGAAATTGACTTGTATTTTCAGGACCCGACCAATAAATTTCAATATCAATATCAAGATTATTTTTATTTATATAATTTCGTAATCCTTCATTAACTATTTTATATGTATTACTTTCAGCATTTGAGTGAGGACAACTATGTGAACCAAAATATTTTAATATTTTTTTTGTAGAAAAACTTGTAGTTTGATTTAGTTCGTCATTAAAAGTTACTTTCTTTTGTAAATTTGGATTTTCTTCTTTTTTAAATTTTTCATTTATTTTATTAGTAACATTATCATCATTATTTTTTTTTAAAAAGTATAATATTATAACTAATAAAATACCAACTGAGAATAAAAGTGATAAATTATTCATATAAAATCTATAGAAAAAAATATTTAAATTTTTTCAAATTAAATTTTTAAAATTTATTTTTTTCTATATATATATATATGTCAAGTACAAGTATGTCAAGATTCCAACCTTATTTAGGACTCTTAGGTTCTGATTCAAGTGATCAAGGAGATTTAAAAATTTTATTACATGCTCTATCTGAAACACCTGCTATTAATGTAGCATTCGCTCAACGAATGGCTGCCTCTGCTGGTTCCCCAGCAAACTTCAATGATAACCTTAAAGGTAGTTCTACCTACAACGGTGTTCACCCAAAATTTCTTGCTTTAGTTGTCAAAGCACTTTTAAATGTAGAAGATGGTGACGAAGAGGCCTTTAGAGGTCCATCTCTTGGTACAAAAGACCAAAGAGAAGCTAAAGACATTCTTTTAGCACTTTTAGAATCCACATCAGGTGGTTCAGATGCTGTTAGAAATCAGAAAAACCATCAACAATTAAAAGAAAAAATGCTTAGAACTGCAAGAACTTTTTATGAGGTAAGATCAAGAGATGGAAATACAGTTAACTTATCTGATCCAAGTCAAGTAAATGATGGTGATGTGGTTGTTAGAGGTGAGGTCTGGACTGAACTCGATAAAGCATTCAATCTTGGTGTTTTACCAAGAGGTGCCGGTGTAGTATCAGGAAGAGAAGCTAATATTAGAGCTGTCTTAGCTGCTGCTTTCCCAGAACAAAAAACTGATATTAATAGTATGAGTGTATCAGCCGCAAGAAGCTTTTTAAATAGAGATGATGTTAGAAATAAAATTACGGCAGCCTATAAATTATGCCCAGCTGTTGTCAGAGGATTATTAGAAGGTCAAAAAAATCCAGCTAACTTACCTTTATCACCACAATTATCTGCAGGTGCTGTTCAATCAAACAGATATGTAATGAGAAATGGCGAATTAGTTGATACATCATCAGGTCAAAGTGTAACTGAATTAATTAAAGCCGGTGGTAAACCAGGAGGTTGCTGTAAATTACTTGGTTTAGATGGTAAAAGCGAAGATCAATGTACTGGTTTCTTAACCCAATGCTTAAGAGGTAACAATATTTCCGAATGCAAAGATTTTATGGAGGACGAAAATTTCTGGGTAAATGCTATGTCTACTGCCAGAAATACAAACCCAGTAGTTATCAAATCAACCTTCAAAAAATTCAACATTGCTGTCAGTTCCAATGGATCAGTCCAAGACTTAAATGAATGGTCTAGAAATATGGAATCAAAACACAGTGTAACTGTTGGAGCTAAATTAAGAGGTTGGTTAGGTATTCTCAAAGAAGTATACACTAGCAATCCAGCTATTGGCGATGTTGATAGACCATCACAATTCAACTCAGGTTGGAGTGCTTTCCTTGCACCAGCTGCTGATTTCGCTAACTTCTCACCATCATCTGTCCAAGGTACAGTACAAACCATTGGTTTAATGTATGCCACCCCAGGAATTAGAATGGCTTCAGTTTACAACAAAAACCAAGCCGGTGGTTCAGAAAGAGCACCAGACTATGTTGTTGATAGAATCGAAGAATCACTTGGTGGATTCTCACACCTCATGCCAAATGAAGCTGGTAATCAACTTACCCATTTATACGATGGCTTAAAAGAAAGATTAGGTAGTGTTAACAAAACTATTTCAGCTAAAGATGATGCTCAAATCAAACAACTTTTAACACAATTCACAAACTCTGAAGCTAAATTACACCAATCACTCAGAATTGCCGATAAATACCTTGATTTATTAGATCTTGGTTATGGTGATGATAGCGAAGAAGTTAATGTTGATCACCTCAATAGCTTCGTTGAACAAAATGTTAGAGAAAGAGCTAACAAATTAGAACAACAAAGTAAAAACCTCGGTGCTATCTTCATTGCTTTAAGTAAAACTATCACACAAGAAGGTGGATCAAAACTTATCCCACCATTCAAATACTTTTAAATTAACTTTAAATTATATTTAAACAAATTCTAATTAATAATAATAATCATGACATATGGATTACTATTATTAAATTCTAAAAGTGAAAAAAATAATAAATTATCTAAAAATCCTGAAATAACATTTTTTAAAAAAGTTTTTGTTAAACATACAAATTTTTCACAAGAAACATTACCTTTATACTTTAGTTCTAATCCTGATTTTGGAAAAAAACTTACTATAAATATTAGTAAAATTGGAGATCTATTATCCCATATAACATTAAAAATAACTTTACCATCTATTCCTTTATCAAGTCATTCTTCCCTACCAAACAATGTAAAAAAATTCAGATGGATTAATAAAATAGCATTTGGTATGATCAAAAATATAGATTTAGAAATAGGAGGAATATTAATTGATAAACATTATGGAGATTGGTTAAATGTTTATTACGAAATTTTTGATAGTTATGATACCCACTCAAATAAATTATTAGGTAATCTTAATGAAGATTTAATTTCTTATACAGAAGGAAAAGATAAATATGATATTTATTTGCCATTAAAATTCTTTTTCAATTTAGAATCAAAATTAACATTACCGTTATTATCAATAACATCACAATCAATTAAAATAAATATAGAATTTAATAATTTTAAAAACTGCTATTTAGAATCTCCTACAAATTATTTTAATATTGATTCACATATTTGTTTATTTCAAAAAGATGAATATATTTGTCAAACTATTAATAATGTTAAAAATATAGGAAGATTTGTATATTTTGATATAGAAAATAAAAGAGTCTACTATGATAAAATAAAAGGTAATTTTCAAGTCCCTACAAACTCAACAAACATAAGTAATTTTAATATTATTGGAGAAATCTCAAAATTTAATTTAATACCAATTCCAAATAGTATAATTTATAAGGATGAAAACTATTTTCTTAATAAAAACTTACCTACAGTTGTTGATGCTAGTATGTTAGTTAACTATATATTTTTAGATCATACAGAAAAATGGAATTTTAAAACAAATAAACAAATATATATTGTACCATTAATAGGAAATGTATTAGATAAAACAGTAACAAATCCTAATACAAAATATACTGTTAAATTAAACCATCCAAATAAAATGTTATTATGGAGAGCTGTTTTACAAAACAATATTAATTTAAATGATCAATTTAATTATAGTACATTTCCATTAACAAATAAATATGATAATATTATTGAATCAACATCAATATATATAAATAATAATGATATTAATAATATACACAATTCAGAATTTTATAACTATTTACAAAATTATGTTAATAAATTTTCTGATGGTAAACATGTTTCAGTATATTCATTTTCTGTTGAATCAGATAATTTAGAACCAAATGGTACTATGAATTTTAGTAAAATTCAAGATTTATATTTACAATTAAGATTAAATAAGAATGTAAGTTATCAAAATCCTGTAAATGTTAGATTATATGGAATACAATTTAACATTCTTGAAGTTGAAAATGGAATTTGTTCTCTAAAATATTCTATATGATACCACCAATACCTTCTTTTACTTTTAACATTTTATAATCTGTAGTAATAACACTCATTTCTAGTGGATCATTTTTATTATTTAAATTAAATTCTATTTGACCTATTTTACTAAAATTAATATGACCTGTTGGTTGAATATTATTATTTGTTGTTGAGAAACTCATATTATAAAAACATTCATCTAAATTAAATCCATATTTATATGGAACAACATAATTATAGTAATCTAGTGATCTTTCATCTGATAATCTTATTCCATTTAATGATATATCTATATTTTCTAAAGTTTTGTTTTTACTATTAACCTTATCATATTTATAAATTGAATTTAAATAAATAATCAGAGATGATACTTTTTGAGATAAAGGTAAGGTCCAATCTGAATTAATATGTCTTAAAAATTTTGAATCAAGATATAATAGAAATTCTGTCGAATAATTTTTTAGTATCTTATTCATACTTATAGTTTTATATCTATCAGATACTCCATTTTTAATTTCTTCATTTACATCAATAAAAAATATAATATCATCTATATCTTCAATATTAAAATTGTTCATATTAATATAATTTTGATATTTTTCCTTTTTTAAATCAAATGATATCTGCCAATAATCTTTTTTAATTGTATCAATATTATCATAATTTATTTTCCAAAATATATCCTTTACAATTCCAGTAATTTGATTTTTTATTATATTATTACCTGTTTTAATAACATTTTTATTACTTAAATTAAATGTTTTAATCAAGTAAAAATTTTCATTTTTATAAATTTCTTTTTCTTCTTCCTTGTTAAGATAAATATTTGATTGCCTTATACTTGTTTTTATAACTGGTTTTTTAGATATAACATAACTCTTGTTATAATTTTTTAAAATAGATTCTATTTTATTTGTTTTAAATTTTATGAATAAAGAAGATTTATTTAGTGAATTTAATGGTAATAAACTATTTTCATCGTAAAAGAAGAAGATTAATGGTAATTTTATGGACAAACCATTTTTTGTTTTTTCAGGTTTAACTAATTTTTTAAAACTTTCTCTTTTTTCTTTATCCAAGTAATAATTCAAAAATATTTGATAAGTATTATAATCTAATTTTTCAATCACGGAATCATTTAAATGTAATTCTATATTTTTAAACAAATTAAAAGCTAATTCATCAATAAATTCTCCTTGTATTATTTCTTCAGTAATTGAATTTGAATTACTAATTGTATTAGGTAATTTTGTAAAATATGGATTATTGTAAGATATATTTTCTAGATTTATTTTTTTTTTCTGAAATGATGTTACCATTGTACCATATATATTATTATCTAAATAATTACTAAAACTACTATTATCTAATACTATATCTATCACATTTAATGATATTATATTTTCTATCATCCCTTTTCCATAAATATTGTTATCTGAAAATAAATCTATGCTTGACGAATATAATAAATCAAATGAACTAAAAGTATAATCTTTAGAAAGATCTAACTCAATACCTGTATCAATCTTAAATGTATATATATTTGAACTATTATAAATATCTATTACTTTCGCTTTTACAGAATAACCATCATAATTTATATAAACAAAATCTCCAAAATTTATTGTATTACTGTTTGTATATGTAAATCTATAAATATTATCTGAAAATTCTGTATTATTGCTAATGTATCTTAATATCGGTATATCATTTTTAATTATGTTTAAATTTTTAAAAGTCTCTAATCTAAATATCGCATTATTCTGATTTCGAGTTATTTTATATTCATTACCTGTCAAATCATATATTTTTATTTGATGTAATACTATAGTATTTACATTTTCTAAATTATTTGTTGTTGTAAACAAGAATTTATTATTATTTATATCAAATGTAAAATCTATTTCAGAACCATTAACATATAATTTATATGTATAATCATGATAATTTAAATCAAAATTAGAATTTATATTAGCAATAACTATATTACCATTTATTGTGAATGATATAATTTCATATACATACTTTATTAAAAAATTAAATGTGTTAAGTGTTTCTAAAGTATAAAAAGTTTCAGTAAAGAAGTTTAATTCATTATCATTATGTGATCTGTAATTTAAATTAATAATAGAATTGTTCTTATTTAACTCTAGGATATAGTTATTTTTCAAATTAAAATTACCTAATATTTTATATAAATATTTATTTTGATTTGTAAGAGATTTAACAATAAAATCTTCTGTTTCTTCAAGTTTATAGTTATGTTTTAATTTAGAAACATTTGATATGATTGAATTACTATTCATATTAATTTTATTAGGCTTAAGTATTATTATATTATCTAATGTATAATTTTCTATTGTAAAACTATTTGGTAATAAATTATCTGTTTGATTCATATTACTTTCTAAATTTGTACTTATTGTTATATCAAAATTATATTTATTTAAATCTTCAAAACTAGTAATATTAATAAATTTTACGATTTCATATAATTTAAATGTTTGTAAATCTACTACTCCTTCGATATAATAAATATTATTGGAAAATAGAATAGGATATAATATATTATCGTTTTCTAAATATATATCTATGTTTTCATTATAATATGAAACAAAATTTGGATTAAAGTAAATATTTGTTCTGTTTAATAATTTTTCTATTTTAATAATATTATGTTTTTGTGATAATTTTATAAAACTATCATTAATGATTGTGTCATTTAAACTTATCTGTTTCTGTAAACTATTAGAATTATCCAAAATCTTAACTTCAATATCATTATAATAAATTATTATATTAGCTGTTGTTGGTATTGAATATTCCAAGTTTATATTGTAGATTTTTCCATTATTTTTTATCCCAGATATTTCATAATCTTTTTCTATTCCTATTGATATATCATTATTAATTAATACATTTGAATAGAAAATGACATTATTATCTTCTAATACATATTTTGTTATATATGGATCCTTTAGTTTATTATCCCCTTTTAAAATATCAATTATATAATTAACATTAGTAGAGAAAGAATAATTATTAACAAAAATTTTATAAGCATATAAATTATTGTAATCTAATGAAAAACTTTTATTTATTTGGTATACAAAACTATTATTAATTGTATGATTAAAATCATAAAATATGTTTTCAAATAATTTATTGTAATATAAACCAAAATCTTTTATATTATTAGGAATTATATCTAATTTCGAATTAAAATTTTTATTTATTCTTTTGAAATTTTCATGTGAATTAATCTTATTCCATATGTTAGTTATAATATATTTTATTGAATTATTAATTTCATAATTATATGTAACATTTTTGTCAATAGATAAAATATTATTTTTAATATCAATCAAAAATATATTTAATTCATCAAAACTAAATCCATAATTACTTATATTGCTGTCAGATAATATATTTGATATTTCATTTAAAATAACATTAGTTGATCTATAAATTAGTATTGAATCATAATAATTAATAATCTCAAATTCTTTACCTACATAATATTTTCTTTTTATAATATTATTACTTATTGTGAATCTTTCTGGATTTGTTTCATATTCTAATATATTATTATTATATGTCATAAGACATTTTTTATATATAATCCATTTGTTTGTACCTTGAGTATAGTCTAAAACCATTTTATCAATAACATTTTCTAAATCATAAAAAAAATATGATTCATTATAAATATTTTTAATTTTAGTAAATAAATCAGTTTCAATTAAATGTAATTCACTTAGTACTGTTTCATAATCATTATTTTCGTTTATATATTTAATAAAAGCTTTTAAATTATCAATTTCTTCATCTAAATAATAACTATCATTATGTTCAATTGAAAATACATTATTATAGTATAATAACGATCCCTTTTTTAAAAATGGAAATGTTTTTTCACTTTGAAAATATAAACTCCATGTGTTCCATGGTTTTAATTTGTTAAATATATTTTTTGAAATATCTATTTCAGACAATACATTATATATATCATCTACTGTAACAAATTGATCTTCTTCTATAAAATCGGTATATTGATTCTTTTCAAGATAAAAATTATAAAATTTGTTAACACTTACATTAAATATCTCATTATCTAAATGAACTTTATATTGATTATTACCAATATCAGTTAATGAATTTATATTTTGATAAGGAAAAATAAACTTATAACCCAAATTAAATCTTATATCATTTGATTCAATAGTATATGTCGACAAATTAATGTTTTTCAATTTAAATCTATTTGTATAATTTATTTTTAAATTTTCTTCAGAACCAAATAAAATATCATCTAATTTACTTACTTTAAAATCATTAATACTTTTTAAGGTACTATTAAATTCATATGATGTTTTGTTAACTTTTTTAATTATATTTATTTTTTTCACATATACATAATCAATTTTAGTTGTTGGATAATTTTTTAAAAATATAAAATATAAATTATTTATTTTTTGTATATAAGTACTATCATCTATAAAGGTATCATCTAAGAATAGTCTTTCCTCTTTAATAATATTAAAGTTACTTTCTGAAAGATTTATCTTAAATTTCCAAAATTTATTTGATTTTATAGGTGGTCCTGTTATTTGAATTGGAATTTTAACATAGTAATCTAACATATTTTTAAAATTATTCTTATATTGATTGTTTCTTAAAATTGGAAAATTTACATGAATAATATCATCTATAACATTTATTGGTATAACTCTATTTAAATAAAATTTAGAGCCATCTTTATCAAAATAATCTATTTTATTATTTATAACCAAAAAATTTCTTAAAAATTCTAATTTAATAAAATGTAAATATTTATTATTAGATTTATCTACTTCCTCAAGTAAGTAATATTGATTATTATCAATTGACAAGTTTTTAACTTGGAATGAAAAATTATCATTTATGGCAGAATAAGAAATTGTTATTGGTATGAAATCATTTATAAAATAATAATAGTTTTCATTATAATTATCAATTGTTAAATTTAAATTATTACCTGAAATTATTATTGGAATGTTATTCATAATATATTTATCTCCTATTAATTTTATTATTAATAAATCATACGAACCATTTGTAATCTTTGGATAATTAATTATTGATTTATTATCTAATAACATGTTATTTGATTTAAGTGTAAAATTATTTATTTCACTATTTGATAATATAATTCTATAATTTGTATTTAAATTTAATTCTAAATCAGAACTAGATATATCTAAATATACTCTTGAATTTGTATATTTTTTTAATTTGTATACTTTGTTATTTATCCAAATTTTATTATGATAAGAGTATTCTAAATCAATATTATCATATTCAAAATAAATTTCATCATTATCTAGTTTTAACATACTGTCTATTTTCCAAATAATTTCTGAATTTGTAACATTTGAGTTTTCGGTATTATTATCTTGTAATTTTATATTATTTCTAAAATCATTAAATAAAAATATATCAGGATCAATTATTCTACAAGTAAATATACCGTTTAATTTATTATTCGATATATTAATTATACCTTCAGTTACTTTATACAATTCCCATGATGAATTTAAAATTTCTATCCAACCATTTTTAATCTCTGTAATATAATTATTTTCAATATTCAAAGATTTTACTTCAAACTGTTGAAATGGATAGTAACAATCAAAAAGTAAATTATTTGTAATTTCTAATAAATCAAAATTAAAATTTGAATAAAAAGTAATATTATCATTTGATATTTCATTTATTCTCATAACATAATTGTTATTGTTGTAAAAAATATTAATAATATCATATTTGTTTAAATTTATCTCTTCTGTATCAAAATAGTATTTATCCTCAGTATTATCATAGAATATTTTAAAAGAACTTCCTTCTGATTTTCTAAATATATTAGTTGAAATGGATAAATCAGGTGAATATATTTGTAAATTATTATTTTCAATAAAATAGTCACCATATTTTAAATCATTATAATCTATATTCTTAAAATTATGATATAAAATATCTCTACATAATACATTTTTTCTTAATCTAAATGAAGATACTAACCCATAATCATAGTATCCTAAAGCAAAATTATTATTATTTGTAACATTATTTATTATTTTGCCTTCATAATATTGTCTAAATGGATTATATTTTATAATATGAATAATACTATTATTAATTCCAACTATCTGATTTTCAATAAAATTTCCTTTTAAAAATATTTGTTTATCTTCTGAATAAAAACTAATTTTATTTTTAATAAATAAGGTATCAAAATTAAAAATATACATATGTGTATTTCCTTCCAAGTTATGATCTAAGTTGAAATATATTCTATCATTATTAATTGTTTTTAATTCGTTAAAATAAAAATTATTATTTTTATAAAAAATAAAGAACTTTACATTGTTATTATTATCTAGTATTATACTATTATTAGTTATGTTAACAATTCCTTGATATTTCCAAAATTTTAATTTATCACAGTTAAAAATATTAATCTTTTCAATATTGTTAATTCCATTTATATTTGTTTCAATATCATCGAAATATTTTATTGTATTACTTTTAAATTTGTAATTAGTTATTAAATTATTAGTTGTTTTTGATAATAAATTATTGCCTACTCTACTAAAATATTTATTTTCAAAACTCATAAATTCATATGTAGAATTTAATTGAGCATAATAATATAAAATTACATTATCATTATTAATTTTAAGTTGTCTAGGTGAATTAAAATCAATGTACAATGGTTCTTTAAGCATATTGTTATTATAAGATAAAGTAAAATCATCATATAAATCTGAATAAATAAACCAAAAAATTATTTCTTCTATTATTCCATTATATTCTACTGTAATTATATTTTTATAAATAATATCAGTTACAAGAACAGATGAGTTTAGGATTGATAAATTATATTTATTCTTTGAAACTTTGGTTAATGATATATTACTATTATTAGATTTTACTATAAAATCAAAATTATCATTAAATTCTAAGGTTGTAAAATTATCAAAAGATAAATTAAAATAATATAATAAATTTTGTCTTAAAACAAAGAATGAATCTGTATTTATATTATCAGTTTTGAAACTATAATTATATGTTCTACTTGAATTTGTCAAGACTAATGGTCTATAAAAAATTTTAGAATCTTGATTTTTTACTATAACAAAAGTTTCTTTGTATTTTTCATTTTCTAATTGAATTTCTCTTGAATTAATTTGTTTTATTTCATATGATTCATCATTTAATTCAAAATAATAATTATCAAGTGTTTCACTAATATCATTATTCGTTATTATTTTATTATCGTAAGGATTAAACACTAATGTATTTCCATTAAGATTTGAAATAGAGTCTATAAAAGTATTATTTTTAAAATTATTTGGTCTATTTTCATTTGGACAATAATATAATAGATAATTACCATTTGTAATATTTTGATTATTTTTATCTTTAATTTGAAATTCATGAGTTCCAATTTTAATCCAATGATTAATATTATTAATCCAATTGATTTTTTTAATTGAATTATAAACACTTATGCCATTATCATAAAATACTGGGGGTAGATCTACAGGTGTAAAATATTTAACAGTAATATTTAAATTTGATAAATTATTAATAAAAAACAATTTATAGTCATTAAATGTAGTAAAACTATTATATTTATAATCTAAAATACTTCCATCTTTTGTAAAGAAAAAATTATTATTTAAACTTGAACTATAAAAATTTATAAATGTTGTAGAAATTAATTTAAAATTTTCTAATGTTAAAGATGTAAGGGTAGGTATTATTTTATTTTTTTCAAGATTTGATATAATTATTGGTAAACTATCATTTGTTTCACTAACTGTTAAATTAATTTTATTTGTAATATTAATGTATTCTGTAGAAATAATACTTAGATTAGTATTACTGTATTTTAAAATACCAAATATATTTCTATTATTTTGTCTTAAATTTATATAATAATTTTTATTACTTTCTAAATTTAAAGAAATTTCTATTTTAAGACCAAAAAGTTTTTTATTAATTTTATTAACAAGTATATCATTTGATGATGTTATTTCTAATTTTTTACTATTCAAATTAATTCCTTTAAATTCATTAAAATTATTTTGTGAATATATATTCATGTTATCATCTGTAATATATGTAATATCTTCTAATATTTCATTGCTAACATCATTAAATAAAATTCTATTATTTAAAACCTTAACAGCACCAATTAAATTGTATTTTTTTATACTATTCTGATTAAAACTATTTATTTCATCTTTATAAATTATACTTGTGTTTTTTTGTGGAATTAGTTTGATATTATCATTTGTAGTTAAATTATTATTTGTATTAATTTTATTATTGTTGTAATATACTAAAACTTCATTATCATTAATTTTATTTGTATATTTACTAGGATTTAACAAAACAATGTTTTTTGTATCCTGATTTAAATAGTTTAAATTATTTTCAGTATAATATTCATCTAATGTATCATATCTATTATTATCTAACTGAGAATCTATAAAATTGTTATATTTATTTCTATTTTTAATATATTCAAGTTGTTCTTCTTGTTTATTAGAAAAAGTTTTAAGAAAATCTAATACATTATTTGATAAATTGAATTTAGTTGAATATCTAAGATAAGGTGAATTAAAAATGAATTGATTTCTTAAATAATTAATAGTTATATTCACATCTTCTTCAATTATTGATGTATGTAATTTAGTTTCAAAATCAAGATTATTAAAAGTTTCTAAACCTATTGCTAAATTAGTATATTCATTGGAATCAAATTGAAAACAATTAATATTAAAGTTATTATCAATTTTATATAGATTAGATAACACTTTATTTACAGTTGATCCATAAAAATTATTTTTAATTTTTTTAAAATAATTGTAGTATAAATCTAATAAATCTTCTTGTGATTTGTCTATAATTTTAATTATATCAGAATAAATAGTTTGATTTTTTATATTATCTAAAATATTTTTAATATTTGTTAATGCTGTAATATTAGTATTATTATTTTTTTGATTATTTTGGTCATAATGTGTTGAATATAATACAGTATCTCTAAGAATTTGATTACTATCTGTATTAAAAATAATATTAACTAACTTATTATTATAAAAATATCTTGTTGTGTTATTATATTTTGGAAAGTTTTGAAATAAATAGATAGGGAGACTATTTTCTGTATTTAATTGTGTTATGAATGGCTGTTGGATAAAATAATCCATAATATCTCCATTATTATTAAATGATGTAAAAGTTAAAAAATTAGGAAGATATGAATTATCAAAAATGCTTAATACTAAAGAGTTTTCAGAAAAACTATTATTATCAAAAACTTTTAATTCAAAATAAATATCTGTTGTATTTACTAATTTAACCTTATTATTACCAATTCTAAATGTATTAATATTGGTTATTTTTTCTATTACATCATCATTTAGAGTATCTTTAGCTAAATATATTTTAGGGTAATATAATTCTAACAAACCACTTGTACCCACAGTTTCTGTATTAATATCATAACAGTTTGAATCATTTATTGTAATATTTGTAATTGGTAATTTATATTGTTCCAAGTAAATTGTATCATAATTATTACTATCAAGCAAGTTAGGTGATTTTATAGTATAATAATTATTATTTATTTCTAATTCTATTTTTATTCTATTATTAATTCCATTTTTAATATAATTTAAATAAAATGTATCTGTAGATGAATAATTAGTAATATTAACTTGTAAAATATTATTTGTAATGAATAGATTAATATTGTTATCATTTAAAATATATCTTTTTGATTCGGATTGATTGCCTACTGCTAATGATTTAACGATTGGAGTTTTAATTGTATTTTTTTCTATTATTGTAAAAGGTGAATTTAATTGACTGTTATTATTTGTTCTTATATATAAAAATGAATTATTAATAAAAGACTCTTCAATATTAATATTAGAATTTTTAATAAAATACTTACCATTTTTAAAATTTATTTCATTTTTATTAAATTTAACATATTGATCTTCTATATCAAAATTAGTTATGATATATTCTGTTTTAATTACAAATTCTTCATAACAATCTAATAATGATGTTGATGATAAACCATTAGTTGAATTTACAGTTGAAAATTGCTGTTTAACTAAATCTAAACTATTTAAAATACTTTCAGTTGGTATTACAGAAATAAATGAATTTTTATAATATAATTTTTCTAGTTCTTCTGATAATATATTACTTGTTATTATGTTATCTAATTCTAAATTAAAATAAATTTTAAGAAGGTTTTGATCAGTACTTCTTTCATTTCTATAAAATTTTAAATACAAAAAGTTAACGATTTTATTACAAAATAATTTAATAAAACTTGTATCATAATATATTTCTTCATTAACAATACTATTTAATAATTCAGTTACTAATAAAACAAATACTAAACTAGAATCAACAGATTCTAAAGTTGTTAAACTTTCATATTTTGTTTCTATTATATTTAATTCATTAATAAAATTATTATAATTTGTATAATTAATATTTGTACTATTTACACCTATTATTTTTAAAAATCTATTTTGAATCGTAAATAATTTTTTCCATAAATTTATAGGATCTTTTATTTTATTATTTGTGAAATTGTTTGATAAATTTATTTTTACATTATTGTAATCTATTTTAAAATTTGTAAATAAAGGAGATAGAGTATTTTCTAGGGAATCTTTAATATTTAAATGTAAATTAAAATTATTATTCCATTCAGTATTTATAAAAAAATTAGTATTATTAATGTTTGAATTTATCTTATTTTCATTTAATTCAAAATTTTTAAATATAGTAAATTTATAATTTATATCTGAATAAAAGTTTTTTAATATAAAAAACAATATATATGGCATTTCTACAATTGATTTTTCAAGATTATCTAACGAAATATTATTTGAAATAAAATATTTGTAATTATAATTAATATCTAAAAGAATAGAATCATCAATATTATTTAAATTTGGTAAAATATTTTTAAGATAATAATAATATGATATTTCATTTTGATTATTATCAAATATTTCATAAAATTTTACATTTTTATCAATTTGATTATTATACTGATAATTAAAGAAAAATAAATCGTCTTTTATTTTTTTAACATAATTATTGTAGTTAGATTTAGATAATAAATTTTTTGAAAAAATAACATTAGAGCTACTTAAAATATATGTAAGATAGTTTTTATCAATTATATTTGAATAGGAATGAAGTAAATCAATTAATTCATTATTCAAATATGTTTGTTTTATCTTAGCAAAAAATATATTTTCATAGTTTGAAATATAATTATTTATATTTGTATTAAAAAAATCTTTTATTTCTATAAATTGTAATTTATCATATTCAAAATTTGTTATATCTAATAAATACTCTGGTATCAAATATAAATTACTGCTTATTTTAAATAAAAATGTATTAAAATTATTGTATAAAATTGTGGTAACAAATTTTGTTTCTGAAATATTTGTATCTGATATTCTATTTTGTTTTTTCATTTCTATATTTTCAATATTAATATCAAGTGTTATTCTGTCTAAAAATGTAGCAATAGATGTTAATTTGTAATCAATATTTTCATTATAATTAAATTTAATATTTTTAGTTATTGTATCTTCTCTTATGAATGGTTCATTAATACTAAATTTACTTTTAAATAATGTATTCAAGTCCCTATGTATATAATTTTCTACATTTGATTTATCTAAATGAATAGTATTCATATTATGAAATAGTAGAAAAATATTCTTTATGTAAACTTATAAAATTAATATAAAAAAATTAAAAACTTGTTTCTTGATATTTTGGATTTACCATATTCTTCTTCATTAGATTTTCTTTTTCTTTTCTTTCGCGTATTTTTAAATTTATCAGACCCCAGTAATAGCCTTCCATTATGATAATAATAATTAAATAAATATATTTTCATTTTTTTTCTAGTTATTTCTATGTATAAAATAGAAATAATAAGTTTAGAAAATTGTCCTTTTTCAGAGGCAGCTGAATCACTAGCAATTACTGTGAATCCAACAATAATAAGAATAGAAGATAATTCTACAAAAAAAATAAGTTACAAAAAAATTTATCCAACATTTCCTCAAGTATACATGACAAATGAAAAAAGTAGATATCTCCTTGGTGGATATACTGAACTTAAAAAAATAAATGATATAATCATGAATGTATCAGAAAATTTAGATAATATTATAGATGAATTAAAATTTTTAAAATTATCAAGAAAAAATAAACTAAGACTCATTAATTTATTTTTAGTTAATATAAAGTAACATTGCCATTTTTTATGACACCCACAATTTTGGAATTAAAATCATATACTTTTCCATTTTCTTCATTTTCATAATAATATGAAGAATTGTTATCAGTATATTTTTCTAAAATTTTTTTATTGTATAGATATTTAGATTTTAAATATTCATAATCTAAATTTTCACCTTCTGATATTTTTTTTAAAAAAGATAAAACAATTTTATTTTCAGAATAATTAATTTCTGATAGTGAATTTTCAACCAAATCATTAAATAATCTTTTTAATTCTCCTTTTTGACAAAGAATCATTAAGTTTTATCTTGTTTTTTCTTTATATTTGTACTAGGAATATCTGAAGTCTTATTTTTGGGATTTTTTTTTGATGACCGATTTTTTTTTGGATTATTAATATTCTTTTTTGAACAGTTTATAATAGTATTGTTTACCCAGAATTCAGTTAGTTTAGAATCGGGTGATTTAAGGTCATCAAAGTTTATCATTTATAGGCTAATAATCCAGGATTATAAAATATATCAATATATCAATTTTTTTAATTATTATATAGATAAAATAAACCTAAAAATGATAAAATTGTTCCAAAAACTATTCTTACTGTTTTTGGATTAGTATTTTTTGCTAACTCTAGAAATTCTTCTTCATCAAAATATGAACCCATAATAATATTATTCATGTTTATATATTTAAATAAATATAACTAATTAAATTATTAATGTTACTAATAGATAAATATTTTAATTCAAATTCAAGTTTTTATCTACATAATAATTTAATTGAAAAATTAAAAAAATTATTTAGTGAATATAATGTAGATTTCAATTATGAAAAAGAAAAAATTTATAAAACTAAACAGTTTGACAATTTACAACATTTAGTTATATATGGCAATGAAGGTTGTGGAAAAAAATATATTGTTAGGAAACTTTTAGAAGAATTATATGGAAAAGAATTTATTACATTAAATGATGTAGAGTATACTGTTAATGGATATAGTAATAGTAAAGTAAAAGTAAATATTAAACAATCTAAATATCATATTATTATAGAACCAAATAGTAATGGTTTTGATAAATATTTAATTCAAGAAGTTATACAAGAATATGTAAAACAAGACTTTCTTAATGTTCATAAAATAAAAAAATTATATAAAATTGTAGTAATCGATAAAATAGATGATCTTAGTTATTATGCTCAAGCTTCTTTAAGAAGAACAATGGAAAAATATTCTGAATCATGTAAATTTATTTTTATAAGTAATAATCTTTCAAAAATAATAGAACCATTAAGGAGTAGATGTTTACAGGTTAGGGTTCCTAAAATTTCGAATATAAATAGTATAAATATAATTTTATCAATTGCCAAACAAGAAAATATTAATATTAATCTAATAGATATTAAAAAAATTTTAAAAAGGAGTAATAAAAATATATATTTAATTATTTGGTTATTAGAATTAAAAAAAAATAATATACCATACAAAAATAATTGGCATAAAATTATTAAAAATATTGTAAATTTAGTTTTTGATAAAAAAAATAAAACCGATCAAGGTATTAAAAATTGTATAAGCAAGTTTAGAGAATACTTTTATATTTTATATATTACAAATATTAAATTTGATATAATAATTAATGAACTATTAGAAAATATTTTAGTTTTATTACATGATAATAAATTAAAGTATAAATTTATAAAACTTGTTTCTAATACAGAAATTAGAATTCTAAAGGGAACAAGGTATTTAATTCATTTAGAAAATTTTATTTTAAAATTTTCTAAATGAA
>Ga0209634_1000933_pt1 | contig 22006 bp, 27 predicted proteins | sample LinPmetageLP40_FD_184043 | JGI IMG/M metagenome (GOLD analysis project Ga0209634, IMG submission 184043) | Marine viral communities from the Pacific Ocean - LP-40 (SPAdes) (version 2) | ecosystem: Environmental > Aquatic > Marine > Oceanic | place: Pacific Ocean | collected 2010-08-26 | reverse complement strand
TGAAAGTTCGTGACTTTGCTTATAAAAGAAATCCTACACAAACAATTAAAGCAGGATTTGTTGCACAAGAGTTACAAACAGTTTTTTCTTCTGCTGTCTCATACTCTGAAAGCGACGATGATAAAATTCTATCTGTATCAAGAGAAAGATTAATTCCTGTGTTGGTTAAAGCCATACAAGAACTATCCGCAAAGAACGATGCTCTTGAAGCACGTATTACAGCGTTGGAGGCATAGATGAGTAGAGCAGCAGAATTAGCCTCAATTCAAGGGGTGGCAAAGGCGTGGGTTGGTGGTGAAGCTAACGCCGTAAGAAGTGATTCTTTTAACATGAGTGCGTCCACAGACCACGGTGACGGTGACTTTAGCTATGGCTTGACTAATGCTTTTGCTAATTTGCACTACGCTCAATCTGGTATGGTTGAAACAGATGCCTCTGCTGCTAAAACGTTATTGCGGCATACGGATAGGCATAGTACTTCTGTTATAGCGGTAGAGTTAGTCAACGCATCTGGTACTAATCAAAATTATGACCACGATGTTATTGCACACGGAGACCTAGCCTAATGCCTACAGATAATGTTAATTAATGCGAATGGCACAGGAGCAAACTATAGAACCTGCACTGAAGGTACAGATGGAACTTGACGCCCACGAAAAAGAATGTGCTATGTTCCGCGAGTTGGTACACGGTAAACTGGATGGGCTGGATAAGCGCATGTGGCGTTTAGAAGCAATGATAATGGGTAGCACAGTAATGGTAGTGGCTATGGTCGTTACAGTATTTATGGGAATGAATTAATATGGCGATGTTCAAAGCATTTAAACCTGAAGCAATGAATAAGATTGCAGGGGCAATGGGATATACTGGTAACATGGATTCATTCCAGCAGTATATTGAACAAGACCCAGCACGTAAGGCACGTATGAATGGCTTTGTACAAGCTGCACAGACTATGGCTAAAGGTGGTATGGTTAAGAAGATGCAGACTGGTGGTCTTTTATCTGCAGGTCCAGAGTTTTACACACCACAACAGGGCGAAACGCTAACTAGAACTACAGATTCTATGCGACCATACGCAGCAGCTATGCCAATAACAGGCGGTGAGTATGCGTATAAACCTGATGGTACACGTGTAACTGTTAAGCAAGGATATTTTGACCCACAGCCTAGTCAAAAACAAGTAAGCGATATGGAGCAGTTTCCTATTGCTGATATGCCTGACCCACGCACAGCACAACCAGCACCCACACCTGCTGCACCTACAAATACCCCAACAACTATAGGTGAAGCTACAATGCAACGTATGTTTACACCCGGAGTTCCTGAAGGTGGTGTAACTACTGCTGCTATGACACCAACAGGTCCGGGTCAAGAAGTACAGCAGGGTACTGGCTCACTTACAGGTGCAGTTGCAGTGCCTACAGCAATGGCAATGACAGCACAATCAATAGCAGAACAAGAGAAAGCTGCTAACACATTTAGTGCTGCACAGGCTGCACCTGCTGTAGATGCAGCTATGAATGCTACACAGGCTGCACAGACTGCTGTTGCTGATCCTCGCGCACAAGTTACTGCTGCACAGCAAACAGCATCTTCTGTAGGCAATCTAACTGAAGCACAAGGTAATGCCACATTAATCAACAGCCCTGTACAACGTAGTATACAATCTGGTGAGTTAATTACTGGCGCAGCTAACGCACAGACTGCTGCCACCTTTACTGAACAGGTGCAAGCTGCAGAGGCTACACCATCTACACAAGCTACAGTACAAGGACAGCTTGCCTCTCTTACTGCTAACTTTGACGCTACAAACCCACCAGCGTGGGCTGCAGGTGCATTAAGGGGTGTACAGGCACAGATGGCTCAAAGAGGGCTTGGTGCGTCTTCTATAGCTGGTCAGGCTATGGTTCAAGCTGCACTAGAGTCTGCTTTACCTATTGCTTCTGCTGACGCACAAACTATTGCACAGTTTGAGGCGCAGAACCTTTCAAATAAACAACAACGTGCTATGCTTGCGGCACAACAGCGTGCGACATTTATGGGTCAAGAGTTTGATCAAGCCTTTCAATCAAGAGTACAGAATGCATCACGTATTTCAGAAATAGCAAATATGAACTTTACTGCTGAACAGCAGGTGCAGCTAGAAAACTCTCGTGCTGCAAATACAATGAATCTTAACAACCTGTCTAACTCACAGGGTATGGTAATGGCAGAGGCTGCTGCTCTAGCGCAGATGGATGCATCTAACTTAAACAATAGACAACAAAGTGCAGTACAAAATGCATCTAACTTTATGCAGCTTGACATGGCTAATTTGTCTAATCGGCAACAAACAGAATTATTTAAAGCACAACAACGCACACAATCCATGTTTACAGATGCTGCTGCTACAAATGCGGCGGCACAATTTAATGCTACGAGTCAAAACCAAGTGGATCAATTCTTTGCTAACTTGGGGCAGCAAACATCACAGTTTAATGCTACACAACAAAATGCACAGTCACAGTTTAATGCAGGACAAGCCAACACAGTAGAACGATTTAATGCAGAAATGAACAATCAACGTGATCAGTTTAATGCACAGAATCAACTTGTAATTGCACAGTCTAACGCACAGTGGCGTAGACAGATTGCTAGTGCTGACACGCTTGCTGTTAACAGGGCTAATGAACTAAATGCCAATGCTGTTTTAGATATTAGTAAAACTGCCTACGATAATCTGTGGAGTTATTATGCTGACACTATGGAGTGGGCATGGACAAGTGCTGAAAGTGAGTTGGATAGAAATATTACTTTAGCTGTTGCACAGTTAGAGTCTGATTATAAAAAAGAGGTGCAAGCTATGGCAAGCAGTTCTGCAGCAGGTACAGCTATTGGTAGTTTGATCGGTACACTTGGAAGTGCTGCTCTTCAACATGGATTTGGTAAGATTTTTTAGGATATAAACATGATAACCAATAACGCAAAAAGTATATATTTAGGTGTAGATAAAATACCAGTTAAACAACAAGAGGAAAAACCTGCTTCTTCTGGTTTGTTAAACAGAACAAAATCAAGTTCTGGTGTTTCTAATAAATTAAAAAGCCAACCTGCTTATCAAGTTGCGGTTATTAGAAATGTTATTCGTAGAGAAAGATTAAAAAGACAGGAAACATGATGCAGAAAGAAAGATTATTAGATGCTCCTATTCCCGGTATGTCTTTAACCCATGAATTAGGGGCAAGGCCGTGGCAACAACCAGCACGTCTAACAACTATTACTGAAGTGTCTGAACATTATCTTGAAAGGATGATGTTGCCAGCATTTAATAATTCTTTGATTCCAGTTATGGAAATGGGAATACCTCTAACAACGGTTGCCAACACACTACAATTAGCTGGTGTAATGGATGGCACTCATTCTGTAGATACAGGTCTTCTTGTTTTACCTGTGATTATTGAAACTCTTATGCTTCTTGGTGATGAAGCAGGTATAAAGTATAATACAGGTTTAGAAGATGATGCTGAATTAACACAATCAGATTCAATTGGTACGGGAATTGCCGAAAAATTAATTAGAAATAAAGATAAAATAAACATGGACGAACAGTCTGAAATTGTCGTTGATGATATTAAACCAGAAGAAGAACCTACTGGATTAATGGCGAGGAGAAATTAGTATGGCATTTTTAGGCAGTTTGGGAAAAGCACTAGGAATAAAAGATTCAGAATTTGCTAAAGGTGTTGTTACGGGTTTCAGCACGTCTGTTGCAGATGAACTTGATGACGATTTGACTTTAACTAAAAAAACCACGCAGGATTTAATTACTCGCCGTGTGGAAAAAGGTGATGAATATAATGAAGAGTATTATAAGCTATATAATAAAAATGAAAATGAGATTGACGCACTTGTAGGCCAACTAGGTAAAGGGGGTGAAGATTTAATGCACTCTCTTATAACTAATTATTCTTTTACTGGTGCTAAAAGTATGGCTGCAGAACTAATAACTCTGTCTAAAGAAACAGGCCAACCTGCATATAAAATTGCAAACATGACAATGCGTGATATTGGCGCAAATAGAGCCACTGTTCCTCAACTAACAAACTTAGTAACTATAAAAAGAGAATTGCCAGAAATAAAAGACGTTGATTCTAGAGTTGGTCTAGTTAAGATGTTTGGCACTAAAGGAGATACTAAGGGAGAAGATATTTCTAGACGTTCTGCTGAATTACTAGACGCAGGTGGACAGTTTAAACCTACTGTTGATGAAGATATGCCATCAGCTTTGGGTATTGAAATAGATCAGTTTGATTTAGGTAGAAGGGCTGATTTACTTAATGAAATACAAAGAATGCGTGTACGTGCATTACAACTAGAAAAGTCAACAAATCCTGAAGATAGAGATAAAGCATCAAAAGTTGCTTCTGAAGCTGATGCTCTGTATGCAATTCTTCAAGATACCACTACAAGATTAGACAAAGAACTTACTGTGCCTACAATAATAAGAATTACTAATGAAATGTCAGGTGTTCTTGCAACAACTAATAGTTTAGGTGGTAAGTGGGCAGAGAATGGAAGTGGTTATATTGGTAGATCAGACCAAGCAGAGGTAGCAGAGGCTATTGATAATGCTGGTGGTTATTATGCAAACATAATAGCAAGAGCATATAAAGATAAAGCTAAAGGTGTGTATAAAGATGAAACCATTGAGATTATAGTACTTGCTCGTATAGCAGCAGGACAAAATAAAAAATTAGTGTATATTCCAGCACAGGGAGATGTTCCAGCATCTGTGATGATGAGTAATGAACAATTAATTCCAGAAACCATTTTTAAATTGGCTGGTACAGCTAAAAACAGTGGAACAATTATACTTCAACCCAACGCGCAAGGGTCGGTAACTCAACAGCAAACCGGACCAAACGCCACACAACCTACTGGTCCTATTAATGGGACAATAATTAAAGGTCATATAGGTAAATATAATAGTGCTTCATCTGCTAGTGATAAAGCTGCTGCAATAGCAGAATTAGAAGCCTATTTAACAAATAACGGTTTCACACCACAAGCTGCTAAAAAAGAAGCTGAAAGGTATCTTAACATATAATGTCATATAATCTTTATGGAGATAAGTATTTAAATAAAGACTCACTTCTTCAGAATGACGAATTTTTGTCTGATGCTAGAACTTTTTTAATTAAGAGAGGTGGCTACAGTGCAGATGATGTTAGGGACAAAGAAGATGTTTACGCTGGTTTTTTAGAACATTTCCGATATCAAAATGTAAACGAGGTCACGGCAACACGTGATCTTTTTTATGCCCAAAGTGATGATACCACTGATGAAGAAAAAGAAGGCATGGGCAAACTCATGGACACTTTTGATAAGATGGATACGGAATTTGGTTTAGCGGCGGCTCAAGACTACTTGGGGGGTGTGTTATTTGCTCCGTCCACTTATGCAGGTATGTTTTCTTTTGGTGCAGGAAAAGCTGGCGCATTAGCTGCTCAACAAGGTGTTAAATTTGGTATTAAACAGGCACTAAAAGGAGGAGCAAAGACTGCAATAGGCTCTGCTGCTGTTGACGCACCAATAGCTGCTGGAACTGCTTTAGCACAAGAACAAGTACGAGTTGAAACTGATGTAAAAGATGAGATTGATTTTACTAATGTTGGTTTAGCTACAGCACTTAGTATCGCTGCACCTGCAACAATAGGTCTTGCTACAGGAACTAAAAGAGAGTTAACAACTAATACCGCAGAAAAAATACGTCAGGTTGCTCTTGCTAAAGAAAAGAAACCTATTTTGACTGCCCATAAAGTAACAAAGAAAGTTTTAAACTCCACAAAAAAAGAAACTGCAGGAGTAAGAAAAGACGCAAAGAAATTTATTGCTAAACTTGCGTTGTCTGACACTGTTCCAGAACAACTAAAAGCAGGAAAGATAATTAAAGAAGGTCTTGGAGATGGAGATAAAATAATTGGTGGTTTAGATAAACAGGTGCATGAAAATATTGCCGTTGCTGCTGCTAGAATACTAGACAAAGTGCCACCAATAAGACAAGTTGTAGGAAAAAAGCAAGTTTTAAAAGAGGAGCGTATAGGCTCTCGTATTACGAGGGGTATAATTGACGGTCATATAACAGAGGAAGAGATTGCTCGTATTACAGGACAACACTACACTACCATGTCACAGATTGGTGCTTTAATTGCAGAGGACTATAGTGAGGCTGGTGCTAAGTTGGGTTCTCTTGGTAGGGCAGCTAAAAAAGAAAAGAAAATAATGCTGGACGAGTTGACTGTTTTAGATCAAAGACTTCATGGTTTAGCTGATGCTACTACTCGTTCACGTATAAGTGTTAGAAATGGTGGTTCTGCAAGCGTTGCAACTAAGTCAGGTTCTGTATTTAGAAATTGGTTTAGTTTGGGAAATTTAAATAAAGCACGTATTGGTATGATGACTGTTCAACTTGCTACTACAGCACGTAATACAACAAATGGTTTGATGCGTAATTATGTTTATGCTTTTGATAATTTAGGAGCAGGATTAGTTAATGCTGGAATAGGTGGTGTAAAAGCATTATCTGATATAACTAAAGGTCAAATGTCTGACGAAGCATTAAGATCATTGCGTCTTGGTCAGGCTCAAATGCGATCTGGCGGTCAGGCTCTTTATGCAAAAGATATGTGGCTGGGAACAAGTAGCTTTGAAACTCAAGCACTAGACATGTTATTTACTGATTCCCGTTTTGGTAAAACTCCTTTGGCTAAAGAATTATTTAGATCACTTGGTGATGTTGGAGATTTAACAGGTGGAGAAGGTGGTATAATTAGTGTAGCTAGAAAATTTAATGTCCTTAATACCATGAGTGATAACATGTTTAAGAGAGCAATCTTTTCTAGAGAGATTGATAAATATTTATTTGCTAATGGTCAAAAGGGTGGCCTAAAAGGATTTTTTAAAGAAGCATATTTAGACCCAAAAACATCTGCAAAAGCCAGTGGTAGATTTAGTCAAATAGATGATAAAGCTATTGGTGAAGCTATGGAAACGGCCTTGGGTTTTACTTATCAAACAGGTAAATTTGCTGGTAAAGAGGGTGTTTTTAATACGGGTGCTAACGCTTTTATTGAACTGGCTACTAAAACACCAATAACTGTGGGTATACCGTTTCCTAGATACTTAGTAAATCAGCTTATATTTATGTATGAACATATGCCTATGCTTGGTTTATTTAATCTTGGTGGTATACTTAATAAAGCGGGTAAGAAGGGGACACAAGAATTTTTACCGATTGAAAGTGCAGATGTTTTTGCAGAAAGAATGGGAAAACAAGTTGGTGGTTTTGCAACTCTTACTGCAATGTTTGGAATACGAACAGTGTTCGGCGATGAAACAACTGGTCCATATCAATACAAAGACCCAACAACTAATAAGACTATTAATGCAGAGGCAAACTTAGGTCCGTTTATGGGTTTTGCTATGCTTGCAGACTTAATATATAGACACTCTGGGCCTAATAAAAAACCTTTATTTGGAATTGTAGATTTACCACAACTTCACGATAATGATAAAGTTGCTGTTGACATACCATATCCAACAAGAGATATTGCAAAAGCCTTTACAGGCGGAACAGCACGTGCTGGTTTGGGACTAGACACATTTAATTTTTTTAGTGAGTTAGCACTTAACTTTGAAGAAGGTGGATCATCACAGAGAACATTTGAAGAAGAATTTGCTAATTCTGTAGGAAATTTATTTAACACATTTACCGTTGGTGCTGGTATGTTTAAAGATTTAGCTGGCACGTTTATGGGTCCAGAGTATCGTATTGTTCCTGATAATACTGATGTTGACCTTGTGGAACTTGCGTTTAAACAATCTATGCGATCTTTTCCACAAGAAGTTGACATTGATGAAGGTGATGTACCTTTATACTCAGTTGGACGATCTGGACCTGTAGTAAATGTCAATCCCTTTTTAAAAGCTGTAACAGGTATAACTATGGAGCGAGAAAGAACATTGCTTCAAGAAGAGTTGGATCGTTTACGCTTTAGTTACGCAGAACTAAGCCCTGCACGTATTAAACTAAATAAACCTCTTACAAATCTAGCTAAAAAAGAATTAGGTGAAAAAATGGATACTAATGTATCTACATTCATCCAAAACCCTGATTACACTTCTTTACCTAATGATGTTGTAAAAAGAATAGCACTGTCTCAATTTATTAAAGATGAAAGAAGACAAGCGAGGGCTGATGTTTTAGAAATAGAATATCCATCTGGTCAAGATATAGCACAAAAGGCAGAGACACTTTTTAGATCATTAAAAGGAGATAAAAAAACAATAATAGAACAAATATATAAACAAAGAACAAATGGTATTAGTATTCACGATACTGGTCATTATGAATATGGTCTTGCTATATATGAAGATGAGTTTGGCGAAGGTAAAATAGATATGAGAGATGAGTTAGAACCAGTAATAAAATAAGGGGGCAATTAAGCCCCCTCTTTTTATGTCCAGTATTCTGCAGTCCACCAACCGTTTAGTTCCCTAGTACAATCGCAGATCATTTCCGTTACAGCCATGCCCATTACATAACATAGCCAGAGAACAATTAATATGCCGGGTATCTTCCTAGCGATTGTCACCATCACCACTAATTTTCCCACGGTCTTTCCTTCCCTGTAACTTACTCAAGTTAGCTGCTGCAAGTGCCGACAACTCAAAGCCTAAGTCATTGGCTAGTGCCGCACAGTACCAGAGTACATCCCCAATCTCTGCAGCAATCTCCATCTTCTTAACCTCAAATGATTCACGGTCAGCACCGTCACGTATGAACTTCTTGACCTTGTTAGCTACCTCACCAGCCTCACCAGCCAGCCCTAAAGCTGGGTAGGTGATTGCATGTGTCTTAGGGTAGATAGCAAACTCAGCGGCCTTTTGTTGATACTCTTGTAATCTCATGTCTTTGTACCTCTTTTTAATCCAGTTATTAGCTTCTTGCTCTAGCTTGTTCATTCTTTTGTACCCTCTTTAAGTTGGCATTGAAGGCATCATTCCATCCTCTCTGCCACTCACGAAACTGCATGGTGTTAGGGTGCAGTTTTCTTTCTACCTTTGGTTTAATTTTTTTATCTATGTCTATAGATTCACCCCAAGCAAAAAAGTCTTGATAGCCCCACTCATATTGTACTTTAAGTGGAGCATCATATTTACTTAACCCATTACGTCTTTTCATTCTCTTCCCCTTGAGACTCCAGTTTTATTGATTTAGCTAGGCTGTTACTAAATTCTGCACTAGCAACTTTAAGCTGATCTAGATGCATACTTGTAGTCTTTATCTTAACTTTCAAGTCCATTACTTGTTCTAGCATGTATTTCTGTAGGTCTGTCAAGTCATCTAGGTTTGCATACTCCTCTCCATCAATATTTACTGTTTGTTTGTTTTTTTCTGCCATCTTTATCTCCTTTTTTAAATTGTGTATTTTTCCTATAGATACATTATACTTATCTGCTAACTTTCTAACAGTCATTTTACTATTGACATCATTTTTAAAGTACTCTTGAAAGTCAGGATGTATCGTTTTCTCTGGTCTTCCTGTTTTCATATTTTTCTTTTTCCTTTAACCATTCATCCCATTGCTCCGACTTGCGGGGTGGGTTGTGTATTAACCAACCATCACCCCGTTTCCATATCAATTTTTTACTCATTAAAGTAATTGTTTAGGATGTCAAGTCTATCTTCATGCGATGCAATTTTATCCAATTCACCTTGCATAGCTTCCATTATATCTGAATGTTCTCCAATCCCTACAGGATTACGTAAATAAAATTCTATATTACAAACATGCAGTGCTATATTAGCCTGTGCATGTTTACGTAATACTTCTAACATTTGTTCTCTCATATGTCAACTCCTTTTCTACGCAGCATTCAAGTCTACAATTTCACAAGCATCTGCAGTACACGCTAACTCACGTCCACCTGATGTTGTGTCTTCCTTCTCAAACTCCTGTAGCAGTGACCAGTCTACACTCGTAGGCATCTGTGCCAGCATAGCATCATACTCATCTTCTGTACAGTCCTGATATGGTGCTTGCTTGTACGTATGGTCACTGAATGGTAGGAAGCTGATGCCTGACACTTCGTCAAAGTGTTTGTACACCCATGCACCTACGTCCATCCATTCGGATTCCTTCACAGAGATTGTTACGCTAGGCTTGTGTTCACACCAGTGACGCTGGTAGGTAAGCCACAACTCTAGCTGTTCAATAGCTGTCAATATTGTACGTGTCACTGCACCTCGTGGTGATGCCATAGGGAAGCTGAACACTGTAGTAGATTCAGGCTTCATAACATCAGCCTCTGCAGGGATACCTTGTGATGTAAGGAACTGCGTTAGTGGGTCTTTGTTGTCACCACGCACAGTACGGATGTAGTGTGCATTGTGCCTTGCATGAATGCCACTGGCACTGTCTACAAGCTGTGACACTGTGCCGCTAGGCTTCACACAGGTGATTGCTGTTGACCGTGGTATACCTAGCTTCTTAGACATACCTTTGTTAGTCTCTACAGCTACCTCACGTAGCAATTCAAGTGTAGCACTAATGTTTGTGCCTAGTGTGGCACTGTTACCTGACAGCAGTTCATTGTCCATGATACCAGTAAGTGATACACCCAACAGTCTTTCTTCCTCTGTGTTTTTCTTCCAGATGTTACGCAGATACTTGAAGTCTGTCAGTGTTGACTGGAATGTACCCAAGATTGTAGCCAAGCCTACTTTAGTAGCTAGTGTCTTTTCTGTATCACCAGCACGTGCTACTACCTCTGACAAATTACAGAACTGGTATGGGCGTAGGATTATCTCACTGCAAGGGTTGCAACCGAAGTCATGGTCAGCATCACGTCTGCCATTCTTAGCGGCCTGTACTTGTGCTGACTTACGGTTGAAGATACCACGTTCACCTGACTTACTCTCGTACAGTGACACCCATTCACGCATGAATGTACCCATCTCAGGCTTGCCCTTGTACGCTACAGAGTTGTTAGCCAACGCACGTTGCCCTTCATTCTCCCACCACATACCTGACTTAGCATGTGCCATCTGGTCATCATTAAGATTAGACAATGAAATCAATGCACTACGGCGTACACCACCGACTACAACAACCTCACCAATCTTACACATAATGTCGTGACATTCAATAGGGAACAGCTTACGACCTGCCGCACCCCTAAACTTGTCAATGACGAACTGAAATAGTTCTTCCAATGGCTCTGGGCCTGATGCTCTACCGCCGAATGTCTTGAGTCTTTCACCTGCGGCACGTACTTGTGACACGTCCCACTTAGGTACTTGACCAGCATACAGCATAGCAATCAATTCACGTAGTGACTTAGCCCATCCGGGTCTGCTATCACCCACCTTGATTACTGTATCTGTAAGGTGCATATCTTCATTAACTGTAGGCATCTTCTCAACGTTATGTCTCTCCACAGAGAAGCCTACACCTGTGCCACACATCAGGATGTACATAGTCTCATCAAATGCTCTAGGGCTATCCACAGGGACGTATGAGCAGTTGTATGCCCCTACGTGGCAACGATCTAGTGCAGGGCCAGATGTCATCAAGGCTCTCATGCTAGGCATGATGTCTTGGTTCAGTACAGCTTGCTCTAGTTCACTGCGTAGGCCATCATCCAATACATAATTGCAGGTAGAGTACAGGTGATTCTTCATGTAATCAAAGTATCGTTCTACTGTTTCACCCCATGTCTCACGGCGTTGTTCATCTTCTTTCCATCGTGCATACCGTGATAGCGCGATAAAGTTTTGATAATCTGTTGGTAGATAATTGTTCATTCTTTACTCTCCATAACTGCTCTAATTGATTTTACTGTAACACCTTCTATGTCGTGTATCAAGTCTAAAAACGCATCTTCTAACTCTTCGTCTACTCTACCGTCTGATGGTATAGGATATTCTTCTTCATCAATATCTAGTGATACAAACATTTTAACTCTCATCACTAGCCACCACATCTTCTAGAAGAGTGTTGAGATACCACTGTGCTTTCTGCAAGTCTTCTAGTGGCCTTCCCTTGTAGTCAAATCGCCACATATACTTCATAACATTTCCTTGCAGGTAGTACTTAAAGTTTGGACCTAGTGCGGCCTGTATTGCAGAGATGCATTCTATTCCAGATTGATTATAATGAGATGGGCTGTTGACCATATCAACATTACCGTAGGCTTCTTTACCTGCTTGCTCTAATGCATCTGGTTGTATCGCCGCTTGTTTCATATACTCTTCATGTCTCATTATGCTTTCCCTTTCGTGCGACTGTTGAAAGATAACTTTACCACATTATCTCCTATATTTTCAACTGTGTGATTTTCTATAGCATCATCGTCTGAATCTGAAGTCTCAACAATAAAATCTTCTATTTGTTTTATTACTTCTGGATTCTCTTCCATGAAGGCTACGGAACAAGCAACTATTTCTGCAAGATTCTGCAGATGAAGAAAACTTTCTTTGTCTAGAGGACTAGACTTATCATAAGTAATACTAACTTCCAATCCACCTGTCCAACAAAAATCTTCATCTAAGTCTGGTTTCAACTGTATATTGAATGAAGCATGGTCTAATTGTAATGACATTTTTTATCTCCTTTTTACTTTTGTACCCATAAACTTTATAAAGCTGGGGTGGTTGTTTTTACCTTTTTCCTTTAGCCAATCTTCAGGAATAATGCGGTCATAGTATAAGAAACCATACTTTATACACCACTCAGCATAGCTACTCTTTGCTCCCTTACGTAACTTTGACCTACTATTAGTGAAAACAAAACGTATGTCAAGTTTAGGATGTTGTTTTTTTATGGTAATATGCTTACGCCTGTCTGCCGTAAGAAACCTACCTTTTGTTTCAATTATTATTCCATTACTCAAAATGAAATCTGGGGTGTATGTGCGGTAGGCTAGGTCTTCCCACTCAATCTTGATTGATTCATACTCATAAGGTTCATTATGCTCCTCAAGGTATGTGGAAAGTTTATGTTCTAGCCCACTGCGATACCCATGTTTTCTAGCTTGCTTGTTCGGCATTGTATTCAATGTACTGTACCATTTTAGGAAACTTAGCTTTTGACTTAGCTTGTGGATGTTCTTGAAGATTAGTCCAACAAGTATTCTTGAAATCACAGAACGTGCAATGCTTATTTAACACTTTATTTCCTGTGGGTACTTTTCTAAATGTTTCCTCTTCTGGCTCAAAACAACGCACAAACTCATCTTTATCAACAGTCTTCACTGTCTCTTGTATTTTATTTATTTCTTTGTCTATGTCAATATCTTCAGCAGGTACATATTTAAACTTACCATTAGCTTTATTTACTACCCACCAGCCACCAGCAGGTTTACCTGTTGCTTTAGCATAGCCAGCCAGTTGTCCAATATACCCAAAGCCATCACCAGAAGCAAGGGTATCATATGACTCAAACTTGTTACGATAAGACCAATCCGATGCTGACTTGATGTCATCAACCGCACCGTCCATAATAATATCATATGTTCCATTAATCTTTGTACCATCCTCAAGTTTAAGTACAACACTTTCTGCATCACCATATTCAACTCCAGCTTCATCTAATAGACCCTTGAAGATAGCTTCAACTATATCTCCAAGCATCATGTTCATTACAAAGTTACTAGACTTAGGTTGCGCTGTCTCTGGCTTGTGCTTTTCAAACCATAGTTGGCAAGTTGGTCTTCCAACATTAGACATACGCAACCTAAACTCTCGCTTCTCTCTTCCACCAAACTGCCGCCGTAGTGCGTCCATGATGTCAGAGCCTATCTTCTGAATTACTTCTTCGGATATTGTGGATTTTCCATTAGCTGCATCAGCCATGTACCTATGTAGTTTCATTTCGGCAGGATGGTTCATTTCTATTCTCCTTCTTCAAGTTCAATGTCAATGAAGTCTTCTACTATATCTACATCTTCTTCAGGCATTTCTTCCTGACGTTTAGTGTTTTTTATATCCCACTCTTTACAGATGTAGTCATTGTTGTTTTTAACCCAATCCAAGAAATTAGATAGAGTATCGTCATCTTCCGTAGTGTGTTCATACGTTATGCCCATATCTACCTTACACACGGGAGTATAGTAACTGCTGTTATTATCCATCTCGTGCTGTGTAGAATCCGTAAAGTTAATAGCATGATTAAATGGCAAACGCTGATGCCTGACAAATGTACCCATACATTCACCAATACTCTTGAAAGCATCTTTGTTATCAATCTCCCATATAAAAGGAGCATCAAACTCATCTACTGGCTTACCTTTTTCATCTACAGGATTTTCCATAGACACAATACCAAACAAAACTCTTACACGCTTGACTTGACGAATCAGGTCTTGCATATCTGTAGGTAACGCTTGGAAGTCCTCAATGTACCCAGATGGCTTACCACAGTTAAACCTACCAGTATTATCTTTAAGGTCTTTCTTTAAGCTATCTGACAAGATTGTGCGCTGAAACTCACCCTTCTTTTCATTAGGCTTGGGATTTTTATTAGGTATATAACGCTTCAACATAAACCTCTGCATGAAAGGCCGAATACTAATTGTTTTGCTAAATACATATTTAGATAAACTACCTTCAATAACTTCTAAACGGAATACTCCCCCGTCAATTACTTCTACGTTCTTTAGCTTACCATTTATTTCGGCCTGACCCATAGTAGGGTAATGCCATAGACGCAAACGATTAAGGGTATTTACTTTACCCCCTGTATTTGCATCGTCAGTAATACCAACCATCTGCGCTATAGCGTCATAGTTGCCACTACTCAATACTGTTAAGTCATTCATTCTTTCTACTCCTTTCAGATTAAGATTCATAGTTATATCAGCTTACATCCTTAGTGTCAAGCCAATTATTTCCGATTTTTGCCTCTAAAAGCAAAGGCACATTTAAGTCAATCCTAAATGTGTTATTCACAATAGTAGTCAAGTCATTGTTTACCTTTTCAATAAGATTGACAACCTCACGTTCTTCGTCTGGATGTATATCAATCACAATTGAATCATGCACTGTGTTAACAATACAGCTTTGCATATTACACAATAATTTATCAATATGCAATAGGGTAAGTGGAACAATATCTGCTGTAGCAAATCCCTGCACAGGGTAATTCTTTATTTGTGTAAAGTAACTTACTGTACCATTAGTTTTTCTAACTACATTAGGAAATGAATATTGTCTTCCTGATGGTGCAGTTATTTTGTTAGTTGTTATAGCTTCTTTAGCCAGTCTGGAATGCCAAGAGGCAATTCCTTTGTATTTTTCTGTAAAGTGCTTGTAGTAAGACGCTTCTGCTGGCGTTCTTCCATATCCTGTTGCTCCGTATAGTGGAGCAAACGTATGCGCTTTTGCATCCTGCCTACTCGTAGGCTGACCAGCATCACTAATAACTTTAGCGGTATATGCGTGTACATCAAATCCAGTAGATACTTCTTCAATTGCAACTCCATCTTGTGATAAAAATGCAGCAGCCCTAAACTCAAGCTGTGCAAAGTCTGCTTCCATAATTTTGCCACTTTCCCACCGTGATATAAACACTTTCTTGACAGGGAAAGTGCCACCTCTAGGCATGTTCTGCATATTAGGGTCAGCCCCACTAAACCTACCAGTGGCAGTGCGGTGCTGTAGCAAGCGAACATGCAACTTGCCATCTTTTTTAGTATAATTCTCAATGCCATCAACGAATGATGACAGGTATGTATCTAAAGCACTAAGACGTTTTACTTTATGTAAGAAACTTTTAGCATCTTCCATACCTCTTTGTCTAGCAAATCCCTCTAGTACTTCTAGATTAGTCTTGCTTGTCGTAAATCCATGTGCGCTTATCCACTTTGCGTCAGGTGCAGAGAAGCGTAATCCAGCCAGTTCTTTTGTATTCATAAATAAGAAACCTACGCCATTACAATCCTGACACTTAGAAGGCTTTGACCAATTACTGCCATCCACCTTCTTTTTATAATATGTGCCACGACCATAACAGTTGGGGCATTGTTTTGCCCTCGTTTTGTAGACAGGCTCTGAATGTGTTGCTACCATCTCTTTGTATGCTGTCTTGCTCATGTACCTATCAAAGTTGTTCTGCCACATAGATTTGTCAATAGGTTTTCTGCTGTAGATAACTTGAGACAGTTGCTCTGGACTATTTAAATTAACAGGTGTGTCTCCCATTATCTGTGTAATCTGACGCTGTAGACTGTCAATAAGTTGACGTTTCTCATGCTCAAATTCTTGACGCACACTATTAAGTGCAGACAAATCAACTTTGAATCCTCTTTGATATATACGTGACAGACATACTGCTACTTTATTTGTAAGTATGACTGTTTCCATAAGACCCGAATCTTCTTCTGTATTAAGACGATAATACAACTTATCAGATAACTGTTGTGTAGCTAACAAGTCAGCACTTAGGTATTCGGATAACTCATCATGCGGTATATCCTTAGTAGTATAACCTTTTTTGAAATACTCTTTTAGTGTGTCTTGCTTCTTTGTATCTAAATCATAACGGATAGCACACAGTTCTAATGAAAGGGGTTCTTTCTGTCCACGCTGTAGAACATACTCTGCCAGCATAGTGTCAAACACAGGGCCATCATATGTGAAGCCTGATTCCCATAGCCATAGCAAGTCGTGTGCCGCATTGTGCATGATGAGAACTGTAGCGGCATCTAGAAACTCCTGTACCAATACGTGTCCATACTCATCAGCCTCTACTTCACTGTGATCAAAGGTAACGATACGCTCTACTCCTTGATCTGTAAGCATACCCACCATAGTCAATGAGTTCTCTGGCTCAAAGGGGTCAAGGTGTAGTTTACCATTCCTAGTAACAGTGGTGTTCTCTACATCAAGTGTTAGTTTCATTTAACTTCTCCTTATGATTTTGTAAATATTTAACTGCATTACTAGTAGTTGCTAAGTCATCTCTAAACCCACCAAGACCGTCATTACAATGTTTACATATATAACCACGAAATGTGTTCGTATCATGGCAGTGATCCAGTACCCACGTTCCTAATAGTTTCTGTCCATATTTATTTACCTCATCAATAGTACGCTGACATATTGGACACCGATAACTAGCTTCCTGTGGATAAGGATTAGTCTTACGTAAGTAAGCAATAACTTGCCTGTGTCCTTTTTGACAAGAGCGACATGTTCTTTTTATCTCTGCCTCTCCTGTTTTTGTATAGGACATCTGTTGGAAGTTAGTAATAGGCTGTCTAATATCACACTTGATACAGACAAGACCATCCTCACATACCTTTTCAATATCTTCTAAAAATAAATCTAGTTGGTTCATGCTGTATATCTTCCTGTACGATAATCTAATTCACAGGTCACTACCCCATGCCAACCTGACAACTTATTCTTCACGACATTAATGTGACGTTGCAAGTCTTCTACATTAGGATCATCTTCCTGCTTCATTGGATTCTTAGCGATAAGTAACATAAGGTCTGCCTCTGCCGCTTTACCTGTTCTACTTCCTTCCATCATGCTCTGATTAAGCAACACCTTACCCTCTGCCTCTGCAGATAACTGTGACATGTAGAATACAGCACAGTCATACTGTTTGGCAATCATTCGGGCATGGATGGCATTAGCCTTTAGAGCCTCATCAGGACGGGCAAAGCCAGCAGACCTAGCAAACTTATCTCCCATGTCCAGAAGAACTACATCGGGCTTGTAAGTCTTACAAACAGATTCTACCCAAGACATGTCCCTGCCTGTTGCATCTTTGATTTTGATACGCTCCTTGACAGGGGCATATAAGTCACGTGCCTTGGCTGGATTACTCTTAATCTGCTTCATCGTCATTCCAGTTGCGGCAGTAAGGTAACGTGCGCCAACACGATGACTTCCTTCTTCATTACATAATATAATGCAGTTAGCACCCTGTGATGCTAGACCCTGTGGAGATGCGATGAGGCTGGCATGAAACGATGTCTTGCCAGTGTTGGGACGTGCGCCAATCTCAATCAAGTGACCAGCATTGATACCCTCAACCTGACGACCTAATGTTGGTATATTGAATGTCCAACGTGCCTCAAGATCATTCTTGGCAAGCAGTGTGTCAATGTCCATATCATCCCACTCTACATTTAGATCAGGCAGAAAGTTATCATTGTATTGTTCAAGTAGTGTACGCAATGCCTCTAGGCTATTCTGTGTACCATTTACATACTGAAAACCTAACTCTGCAATGTCTGTACCTACTACATCCTGAAACAATTTAGATAAAACATCCTGTGCCACATCACTGCCCAGTGGATGCTCTTTCTTTATCTGACTAAACAGATGCTGAAAAGACTGCTTCTGTGCAGTGGTCATAGTTGGATTGTCTGATAAGAACAATGCCTCAATCTCCTCTGGCACGACCGACCGACCATACTTGTCCATTGCATTGTCAATGGCTTTCTTGATTTTACGGTTGTCTGTGCCAAACAGACGATCAGGACACTTGGCTCCACGATGATTGTCGTAGAACTCCTTATCCATTAAACTTCTTAGTATTGATAACTCCATTTGGTTTTCTCCTATATATCTTGGAAGGCAAGAAGCCGTTCCATGTCATCGGGGTTTTGGTATTTAATATCATCATTAAGGCGTAGCACCTTAACGTCATTCACGTATCCACTCAACTCTTTTTTAAACTGTAGTGTCTTTAATAAGGCATCGGGGTCTAACGCCATAATAGCTGTTGAGAACTGCGCTAGATACCTTTTATGCGATTCAGACAAAGAAGTGCCTAGTATCGCAACCCCGACAAAAGAACCGTACTCACCAACAACGGCTGCACTAACACAGTCCTCAACAACAACTGCGACTTTACCACAACCATACGTATATGGCAAGCCACTATTTCCATATCTTTTCCATTTAGGTAATCTCTTGCCTAATGCACGACCTGCACCATCTACTGCCAAACCCTCATGTATCACAGGAAACACAACTCTGTCTTCCTTTACATCGTACATAAGACCTAATGCTTCAGCATCAATGTCCCACCTAGCACACCATCTGTTCATGTGCGTACCACCACTACGATTGACTACATAACTTGGCATTTCAAATGTCCCAAGTTGGGACGCTTCTTGATCACCATACATCTTACGTAAATCATCAGCAGTAACTTTAGCACGGGTATTACCACTCACACTACAAGAAGCCTTGTAACAATTCCACAATAGTTTACCCATATTATTTGTAGCAGTAAATGTTTTGTAAGAATTACAAACAGGACAATTAATCCTACGAGATTCACCAAAAGGTATATCTAAATCTTCTACATAACTTTTAATATCCATTATTATTCTCCTCATATATATATATTATATATAGGTCTGTTTGGCAATCACGATGTTTAAATATCATGTTTTTTACGAGTAGTCAAGGCTAAATCTGCACTAGCGAAAGTATTTTTCATGTAAGGCTTAACTGACTGTGGGTTAGCATGTCCTGTAACCGACATAATATTGCCCATAGACACCCCAGCCTCAACCATTTCTGTAGTACCTGTACGCCTTAAGTCTGATAGGCGCAAACTATTTGGTAATCCTGCCTCACTCATTATTCTACGTGCAACCTTTGGTAGTCTGTGTAATGAATAAGGACGATAAATACCCTTGATAGGCTCTGTCATGGGGGCAACATACTCTTGAAAGCCAAAGTCTTCTTTTTGTTCAATAAGCATATCATTTAATTGTTGCTCAATAGGCAAAAATACTTCGGCCTTACGTTTTGATTGTTTAATGTGTACACGACATGTATTTAAATCTAGGCTGTCCCATGTAAGCATACGCATGTCCCCTAGACGCTGACACCATTCGTAGGCCATCTGAGCAATAATACCTACGTTACGTGTGCTAAAATCGCCGTAGGACGTGTCTAGAAAGGTTTGTACCTGCTCCCTACTCCAGACAGTGCTACGGACGCTCACAGGGCGTTTTTTGACGGATATAAATGGGTTCACTAATATCATTTCCATGTGCATACCGTGATTAAATAAAATACGTGCTGTGGACAACACATGATTAGCAAGATGAATACCACGATCACACCACTGATTGTATCCCAGCTTCGCCATACGGGAAGATACTTTATCACAGTATCTGTCCCGAATAGCTTTGCCTTCAACTACAGTATCTAGCATGATGTTAATATGATACTTATATGATTTCTTAGTTTCATCTCTTAATACATTGAAATCATATGAAGAATAGTAATCATCTACTACGTTTTGTAGTTTGTACTTCATTATGCGGCAATCAGTTGTTGGAATTGCGGTGTGCTAGTCCACTTAGATACATCATGCTCACGCTTCCACATTGTTTCTGCTTCCGTGTCATTACCTGTATTCTTTACAGCGAAACCATTGTACTCATTTTGGTGACTTGCATAGTTAGTAAATGCTGAATACAAAGCCCAGACATTTTGTCCCCTAACGGCAGTCTCTTGGTTGTATAAGCTGTACATTTTTTTGGCTCTGCTGGAAGACATGATAGTTTCCAACATATCTTTTACATTAGAAGCTACCAAGTATGTCTCTGCCCATCTTTGATATTGATCTGCAGACGCATTAAAGTCAGACATTGTTTCTTTTAACTCATCAATAAAGTTATCAAGATCAAAGTTAGAAGAGTTTTTCTTCTTAACCTTATTGTACTCACCAGTAATCATCCCATTGGTACAGAAAAAGTCAATTGAACCAAAGTAAACCTGATTAGAACAACTCCCATCAATTCCATGCAAAGCGATCAAGCGAGGTGCAATGGTAGTTGAATGTTTGTCTGACTCAATCTTGCGTGTTACATTAGGCATAACCATGTCCATCATAACCCACGCATTGTTACGTGCAGTTTTGAAGTTAATGTTCATGCTGTCACAAAATTCATGTCCTAGATGATCAGAAATGGCATTATGTGTTTTAGTAAAATAAGCACCATGAGAATTTTTAGGAAAACCCCTGCCTACTATGCCAAGGTACTCGCCTGTATTACCATTTATTACGTATTTAGACTTATTAAATTTAGTAGGCTCAAACTCCACAGGAAAGTTAATGTTCTCTGGAAGTATGTCTTCTGCTGTAAAATCTAAAGGCATTTTTTATTCTCCTTTTTATGTCCCAAGTTGGGACGGTTGATACCCTTGAAGGGCAAGTGATACTCTGTTATATAGATAAATAAACCTAAAGTCAAGCCCTTAATCCCATCTGTAAAAGATATGATCATTGATCCTGACTGTCATTGTTTTAGTCTTAGCCCACTCAGGTGTTACATAGTGAGCATGATAATGTGTTGCACCTTCAACAAAGTCATCCAAGTTACCATGATACACACCATGTGCAATCATCATAGCCTTGGTATAAGCCTTTGTATTTTTTGGCTTATCAGACTTGCCATCACAGTACCAGCTAAACTGACACCTATTACGAACAGGGAAGTCAGGCTTCCATGAGTATGTAGGTGACTGCTTTACCACCTCACATACTGTGTTGGGATACCTTTTATCACGCACCCTGTTCATCACCACTTGGGCTACCGCAACCTGCCCCAAAAAGGGCTGGTCACGTGCCTCATGGTATGTGTTAAGTGCTAGGCATACAAGTGCGGCTTCAATCACAACTGTCCAGCCTTTCTAGTACAGCCATCCATACATTCAGTTCTTCATTGAAGTATGGTGGCTTCACCAGCCTAGTCATGTAACCCAATGGGTTATACATATCCATGTAGTCCTCTACTCTACCTTCCAGCAGGTCAGGTGAACTAGCTATGATTCTGTGTTCTCGCATAGTGTTACTCATTTGTGTCATCCTCATCTAATATCCAATCAGCATAGTGCATACTACGCCCTTGTGCATCCTGCTTGGGTACAAACTTAAAGATGCGGTGCAAGTCACACTCTAGCTTCTCTAGGTTGCGT
>Ga0209634_1000932_pt1 | contig 22010 bp, 19 predicted proteins | sample LinPmetageLP40_FD_184043 | JGI IMG/M metagenome (GOLD analysis project Ga0209634, IMG submission 184043) | Marine viral communities from the Pacific Ocean - LP-40 (SPAdes) (version 2) | ecosystem: Environmental > Aquatic > Marine > Oceanic | place: Pacific Ocean | collected 2010-08-26 | reverse complement strand
CTTCGGCGACGAGATCGGCGGGCACTCGATGTCCGGGCACGTGATGGCGATGGTGACCATCGATGCCATCGAGGCCACTGCGGACAATCGTCGTATCTGGTTCCAGGCGCCGGCCGAGCTGATGCGTTTTCTGTTCGACAAGGGCTATGTGGGACTCGACGGTGTCAGCCTGACGATCGGTGAGGTGCAGGGCACACGCTTCTGCGTCAATCTGATTCCCGAGACGCTCGAGCGCACCCTGATGGGCGTGCGCGCCGTCGGTGATCAGGTCAACCTTGAAGTCGACCCGCAGACCCAGGCGATTGTCGAGACCGTCGAGCGGGTCATGGCCTCCCGTCTGGCATGAGGCTTGCAGGTCTGCAGCGGATCAACTCGCTGGCAGGACGCCAGAACTCGTCTGACTGGTCAGGAAATATGCCGGGAATGCTCGATTCGCTGCAGACCTTTGGGTACCATGTTGCGCCTTTCGATGCCCTGCCGCTGGCGGGGCATCGTGGTTCAGGCAGGCTGAACAGGGGAAAAGCTTCATCCGACGCCCTGTGCGGCATACCTGTCCGAGCGAGTTCGTCTTGATCTGCTGATTCTGACAATCACCGACCACTGCGCCTTGCCGGACAGGCACTGCTCAAGGATAGGGGCTACCTCAATGCTGGAACGTCTTTTCAAGCTCTCCGAGCACGGTACCAATGTGCGTACCGAAGTCATCGCAGGATTTACCTCCTTCCTCGCGATGGCCTATATCATCTTCGTGGCTCCCTCGATGCTGGCCTCCACCGGCATGGATCACGGCGCCGTGTTCGTCGCGACCTGTCTGGCGGCTGCCATCGGCTGTCTGATCATGGGCCTTTACGCCAACTACCCGATCGCGCTGGCACCGGGCATGGGGCTGACGGCCTTCTTCACCTATACGGTCGCCGGCCAGATGGGCGTGCCCTGGCAGGTCGCGCTGGGCGCGGTCTTCCTGTCCGGGGTGAGCTTCTTCCTGCTGTCCGCCTTCAAGATTCGCGAGTGGATCATCAATGCCATTCCCGCCTCGCTGAAGACCGGTATCGCCGCGGGCATCGGCCTGTTCATGGCGATCATCGCCCTGCAGGGCAGCGGCATCGTCGTCGACGCCCCGGGCACGCTGGTCACGCTGGGTGATCTGTCCTCGCCGGCGGCCATGTATGCATTGCTCTCGTTCTTTTTGATCGTCGCGCTGTCCTACCGCAAGGTGATCGGTGCGGTGATGATCGGCATACTGCTCGTCACGCTGCTGGCGACCCTGACCGGCAACAACGATTTCCACGGCTTTGCCTCGATGCCGCCGAGCATGCTGCCGACGCTGGCGGAACTTGATATCGCCGGCGCCTTCAATCTGGGCATGGTGTCGATCATCTTCGCCTTCCTGTTCGTCGATCTGTTCGACACCTCGGGCACGCTGATCGCCGTCTCCCAGCAGGCTGGCCTGACCAATGAGCGTGGCCACCTGCCGCGGCTGGGACGGGCCTTGATGGCAGATTCCAGTGCCACCATGGTCGGCTCTGTCATGGGCACCTCGAACGTGACCAGCTACATCGAATCCGCCACCGGCGTGGCCGCCGGCGGACGTACCGGCCTGACGGCCGTCGTCGTTGCCGGCCTGTTCCTCGTCAGCCTGTTCCTGTCGCCGCTGGCGACCTCGATTCCGGCCTTCGCCACTGCCGGTGCGCTGCTGTACGTCGCCTGCCTGATGACGGGCGGCCTGGCACGCATCGACTGGAACGACATTACTGAAGCGGCACCGGTGGTGATTGCCACCCTGGTGATGCCGCTGACCTACTCGATTGCCAACGGGATCGCGCTGGGCTTCATCAGCTACGCCGTGATCAAGCTGTTCTCCGGCCGTTATCGTGATCTGAGCCCGGGGCTGGTGATTCTCGCCATCCTGTTCGCCTGCAAATACCTGTTCCTCGACGGAGCCCTCTAATGAGCATCTACAGCGACTACATCAAGTCTGTCATCCGCACCGTGCCGGACTGGCCCCAGGAAGGCGTCAACTTCCGTGACATCACGCCGGTGCTGCAGAACTCCGCCGCGTTCCGCAAGCTGATCGACTCCTTCGTGCACCGCTATCAGGAGATGGAAATTGACGCCATCGCCGCCATCGATGCGCGTGGCTTCATCATCGGTGCTCCGCTGGCCTACGAGCTGGGCTGCAGCTTCGTACCGGTGCGCAAGAAGGGCAAGCTGCCGTTCAAGACCATCAGCGAGACCTACTCGCTGGAATATGGTGAGTCCACCGTCGAGCTGCACTCCGATGCCTTCCGTGAAGGCGATCGCATCCTGGTGATGGATGACCTGATCGCCACCGGCGGCACCATGCTGGCGGCCTGCAAGCTGATCGAGCGCACCGGTGGTGTGGTCGTCGAGACGGCAGCCATCATCGATCTGCCGGAAATCGGCGGCTCCGCGCGCATTCGTGAAGAAGGCCACAGTGTCTTCGCGGCGTGCAGCTTCACCGAATCCGAGTAATGCCGGCTTGACGCGATGGCCCTGTCTTCTGGCAGGGCCATCGTCGTTGCTGCGGGCAGCGAATCTGAGGCCCTTGTCCGCGCTCTAGCGTGGCTGAGTGGATCTTCCCCTTGTGCGGTGGCGCGCCAGCCACCATGCTTTCCTTCTGTTTCGTCATTGCGAGTGACCCACATGTCTTCCGAACGCTACCACGACCACTTCATCGTCTCCTGGGACCAGCTGCACCGTGATGTGCGCGCGCTGTGTCACGACCTCAGTGGTCGCGACTTCAAGGGCATCATCGCCATCACCCGTGGTGGCCTGATTCCGGCCGGCCTGATCGCCCGCGAGCTGGGTATCCGCCACATCGATACCGTGTGCATCAAGAGCTATCACGACCACATGGAGCAGGGTGGTCTGGAAGTGGTCAAGGGCGTCGACCACGACGGTGACGGCTGGCTGCTGGTCGATGACCTGGTCGACACCGGCAACACCGCACGTGCGGTGCGTGACATGCTGCCCAAGGCGCACTTCGTGACCGTCTATGCCAAGCCGGAAGGGCGTCCGCTGGTCGATGGCTTCATCACCGAAGTGCCGCAGAACTGCTGGATCCAGTTCCCGTGGGACATGGGCATCGCCTACGTCGAGCCGATCGCCGAGCAGCTCAAGAAGCAAGAGAGCGATAGCTGACATGCCGTTGGAGACTGCCGCGACTGGCCGCTCCGAGGTGCTGCCTGCCGATTGGCAGGCGCATCTTGGCCAAGAGTTTCAGGCTGACTACATGCAGCGTCTGCGCGACTTTCTGCGCGCCGAGAAAGATGCCGGCAAGGTCATCTATCCGCATTCCGATGACTGGTTCCGTGCCTTCTGGCTGACGCCGCTCTCCAACGTCAAGGTCGTGATCCTCGGCCAGGACCCGTACCACGGCCCGGGCCAGGCGCACGGACTGTGTTTCTCGGTGCGCCCCGGGGTGCGCCCACCGCCTTCACTCAAGAATATCTACAAGGAACTGGCCACCGATGTCGGCGTCGAACCCGTCGATCACGGCTTCCTCGAGAGTTGGGCGAAGCAGGGCGTCTTGCTGCTCAACAGCGTGCTGACCGTCGAGCAGGGCAAGGCCGCCTCGCATCAGAAGCAGGGGTGGGAGCAATTCACCGACCGCGCCATCGACGTGATCAATCAGCACTGTCAGGGTGTCGTCTTCCTGCTCTGGGGCAGTCATGCCCAGAAGAAGGCCCGCGCTGTGGACACCCAGAAGCACCTGGTGCTCCACGCGCCGCACCCATCTCCCCTCGCAGCGCACCGCGGTTTCTTCGGCTCTCGCCACTTCTCGCAAGCCAACGCCTGGCTGGAAGCGCGTGGGGAAAAGCCGATCGACTGGCAGTTGCCGGTATCGACCTAGAGGCTGAGAAAAAGTTTCAAGTTGCTTTGCTCTATAGTGTTCTTATTCTCTTTGCCCAAGCTAAGAGGCGATTGTAGTTTGTGAAAGGAAGCCAAAATGGTGCTTTTTCTCGCTGAATCACCCCTGCAGGTGATTTCATGTTACGAATTGTTTAAGCAGAAGTTTTCTGGTGAGAGGGTTTTGCTCGTAGTGAAGTATTCGGGCGAGAGAAAGAAAAAAACTCATGATTATCAGCTCAAGAAAACAATTGAAGCTTTGGATTGGCCTGAATGCACTGAGGTGTCTTTTCTGTGCAGAGTCAAGCAGTTTTCATGGGTTAAAAAAAGATTTGTCAAATATAAGATCATCAAGGCATGTGAGGGGCGTGCAAGTGTAGTATGTATGGGGGACTTTAAAAGTGAATGGATGCATGACCTCAAGATAAAGTTATTGCCAGAAAGTGTCTATCTGACCGATGATGGGGTAGGTGTCATAGAGGCGAAGGAAAAATATATAGATAAAGGTTTATTCCATCGCAATAAGAAATCGGGGTGGCTTTCCGGTGATGATTATGTGCAGCCGATTATCTTTAGTTCGTTTGTCAGTAGCTCGGGTGATGGGAGTTCAGTACATAATGATTACAGGGCTTTGAGGGCGGAAAGCAGGAGTAAGGCAACTGACGTGGAGGCCGTTTTTTATTTTGGTGCCAAGTATAGTGAAGCTGGTATTATGTCGTTGGAGGATGAGCTTGTGCTTATCAGTATGGCCAAGCTATATTTTGAGGAACGCGGAAAAAAAATAAAGTATATACCACACAGGGCTGATACACTCGGTAAGCTTGAATTGATTGAGAGTCAGCTCAATATTCCTGTCAACCCTCTCGGCTTGCCAGCGGAACTATACCTGTTGAAGCTGGATTACTTGCCTTGGGGGATTGCTGGAGCTTTCACAAGTGCACTTCTTAGCCTCGACAAGCTTTTCGATTTTGAGTCGGTGGTTTCTTTTGAAGTTCCCTCTGCTGTGTTGCGTGCAGAATCTTTAAGGGCAATAAGTAATATTTATAAGGAGTACCGTCAAGCCGGTATTGATGTAGTGGGCTTGGACTTCAATAAGCATGATCGGATTTAAGTCTGAATGTGATCAGGTGTACGGTTATTGGTGTATGAAATGAAGCAGGTTTTTTTACCCATATAATTGGCGTTGCAGGTTTTTCATGCGGCAAATTTGTGGTGAAGTTCTTGAGTGGATTCAATGGCTTCTATGTGTTAGAATTTTCTATAAATTCAGTTTTCGTTGAGGGCGGCAGGGCATGTTCGATAATGCATCGATTTTGGTCACAGGTGGTACTGGATCTTTTGGTCATACATTCATTCCAATGTTGTTGGAAAAATATAATCCCAAGAGGGTTATCATTTTTTCACGTGATGAAATGAAACAGTGGGAAATGGCCAAGAAGTTTCAGGGCGATTCTCGTGTGCGTTTCTTTATAGGGGATGTGCGTGACCGAGACCGGGTATATCGTGCTCTGGATGGCGTCGATTATGTCGTCCATGCGGCCGCCACCAAGATTGTGCCCACTGCCGAGTACAATCCCTTCGAGTGCGTGAAGACCAATGTTCAAGGCGCAATGAACCTGATTGATGCTTGCATTGACAAAGGCGTAAAAAAGGTCGTCGCACTGTCTACTGATAAGGCTAGCAGCCCGATCAACCTATACGGTGCTACCAAGCTGACATCCGATAAGCTGTTCGTTTCAGGCAATTCTTACGCAGGCGGCCATGAGACCCGCTTTTCAGTAGTACGATACGGCAATGTGATGGGCTCGCGTGGTTCAGTGATTCCGTTTTTCATGTCCATTCGTGACAAGGGAGTGCTGCCAATCACGGATGATCGTATGACACGCTTCATGATCTCTCTGGAGCAGGGCGTCGAGTTGGTCTGGCATGCTTTCGAAGACATGGAAGGTGGAGAGATTTACGTCAAGAAGATTCCTTCCATGAAAGTCACCGACCTTGGGCGTGTCGTTGCGCCGGAGGCCAAGCAGGAAGTCGTCGGCATTCGTCCCGGAGAGAAACTTCACGAGCAAATGATTGGCGCTGAAGATGCTTATTACACCTATGAGTATCCTGAGCACTTCAAGATTCTGCCGGCTATCAACAGTTGGGATCAAGATGCCAATCGTATCAAGGATGGCAAGAAGGTGCCGGAAGGGTTTGTCTATTCCAGTGACAGCAACAGTGAGTGGATGAGTGAAGGCGAGCTCGAAGCCTGGATAGAGACTAACTGGGACATGATCGGAGCTATCTGAATGATTCCCTACGGACGTCAGGATATCCAGCAGGCCGATATTGATGCCGTGATAGCCGTCTTGCAGTCAGATTTTCTGACACAGGGCCCCATGGTGCCGCGCTTTGAGCAGGCGGTCGCTAACAAGGTGCGGGCACGCCACGCCTTGGCTGTGAATAGCGCCACATCAGCCTTGCATATTGCCTGCCTGGCATTGGGCTTGGGGCGGGGCGACTGGCTATGGACTACCCCGATCACCTTTGTAGCTTCCGCCAACTGTGGTTTGTATTGTGGAGCTCAGGTCGACTTCGTGGATATTGATCCGCATACCTATAATCTCTGTCCCAAAGCGTTGGAAGCCAAGCTTGAGCAAGCCGAACGTGCCGAGCGTCTGCCAAAGGTGGTAGTGGCCGTGCACCTGTGCGGGCAGCCCTGCGACATGCAGGCAATCCATGCCTTGGGGCAGCGATACGGCTTTCGCATCATTGAAGATGCGTCACATGCCATTGGTGGTCAGTATAAAAACGAGTACATCGGTAGCGGTCGCTATAGTGATATCACAGTGTTCAGTTTTCACCCGGTGAAGATCATCACGTCCGCAGAGGGGGGGATGGCACTGACCAATGATGATGCTCTGGCTCGTAGCATGGACCTGCTCCGGAGCCACGGGGTGACTCGTGATCCTGCATTGATGAGCCACGAAGCCGATGGCTCATGGTACTACCAGCAGGTTGCCTTGGGCTTTAACTACCGTATGACTGAATTGCAGGCCGCGTTAGGGTTGTCCCAGCTTGAGCGTCTGGACGTTTATGTGGCGAAGCGTAACAGCCTTGCAGATCGTTATGATCAATTGTTGGCCGATCTGCCCGTGATGATCCCGTATCAGCATCCCGATAGCTATTCTGGTCGCCATCTCTACGTCATTCGTCTCGAGCTTGACCAGGTCCGTGTGAACCATCGGGAAGTCTTCGATGCCCTGCGCGAGCAGGGGGTTGGAGTCAATCTGCACTATATCCCTGTGCATACCCAGCCCTATTATCGGGATTTTGGCTTCCGGGCGGGCGACTTCCCTGAGGCTGAGCGCTATTACGAGCAGGCCATCAGCCTGCCTTTATACCCCATCATGAGTGATATACAGCAGGACAACGTGATTGTTGCCTTGCGCCGGGCAATGGAGGTGGTATGAGTAATCTCGCTGTTGCTGGCCCGGTCGCTATAATCCCCGCGAGGGGCGGTAGCAAGCGGATTCCGCGCAAGAATATACGGGAATTTGCTGGCAAGCCCATGATCGCTTGGTCTATCAAAGCCGCGTTGGACAGCGGATGTTTCGCGCGTGTGATCGTCTCAACTGATGATGATGAAATCGCTGCCGTAGCGGAAGCCAATGGCGCGGAGGCACCGTTCCGTCGTCCCGCCGCACTCTCTGACGATCACACTGGCACCATCCCGGTGATCGCTCATGCGATTGATTGGCTTCGCGAACAGGGTGAGTCGTCTCAGTCGGTGTGCTGTCTCTATGCAACCGCACCTTTTGTTCAGCCACATGATTTGAAAGCAGGTTTGCTCGCGCTACTAAGTGGCGATGCAGACTATGCCTTCTCAGTCACAAGTTATGCATTCCCTATCCAGCGAGCCTTGCGCTTGACGTCTGACAGTCGTGTCACAATGTTTCAACCAGAGCATTTCACCACGCGCTCTCAGGACCTCGAGGAAGCCTGGCACGACGCCGGGCAATTTTACTGGGGGCGCGCAGAAGCCTGGGTTGCCGGGAAAGCGATTTTCACTCAGTGTGCCGTGCCGGTAAGGCTACCGCGCCATCGGGTACAGGACATCGATACTCCTGAAGATTGGAAGCGCGCCGAGTGGCTATTCCGGGCCTGGCAGGCCGAGATGGCATTGGAGCGGGGGGCAGAGAAATGAGTGATGAGACAAGTCAGCCTCCCTCCTCTGTGGTGGTTTTTCGTGCAGACGCCTCAGTCGAGATTGGCACTGGTCATGTCATGCGCTGCCTCACGCTTGCCGAAACTCTCAAGGCGCAGGGTATTCAGTGCCACTTTCTTTGTCGTGAACATGTTGGGCATTTGATCGATACCATTCAGGCGCGGGGCTTTGTTATCCATCGATTGCCTGTGTGGAGCCAGCAGGACATTGATGATGCGTCCGGGAGTCCTCAGCCGAGCCACGCGCATTGGCTGGGTGTGTCATGGCAGCAGGATGCCGAGGCCTGTGCCACTCTGCTGCGGAGTTTGGCTCCAGACTGGCTTGTCGTGGACCACTACGCACTGGATGCTCGCTGGGAAGCTGCGGTATTGCCTGCCCGAACCCGTTTGCTCGTCATAGATGACCTGGCGGATCGTCCCCATCTTGCCCACCTGCTACTTGATCAAAATCTGGGTCGCCAATCAGAAGACTATGCTGGATTGGTGCCAGTGGAATGCCAAGTGTTGACGGGACCACAGCATGCCGTATTGCGGCCGGAGTTTGCTGAGCGTCGTGAGAGCAGTCTGACTCGTCGGCTCCGACGCCCGACGATCAAGCGAATGTTGATCAGCCTTGGTGGTGTCGACAAGGACAATGCAACCTGTCGCGTACTTGACGCTCTGAACGACAGCGACTTGCCACATGATCTCGAGATTACCGTAGTCATGGGCGCCACCGCGCCTTGGTTGAGAGAGGTCAAGGCTAGAGCCGGGGAGCTCCCGTGGTTCACCGAGGTGGTCGTCAATGTATCAGATATGGCGAGGCGGATGGCCGAGGCTGACCTCGCAATTGGTGCCGCAGGTAGTACATCCTGGGAGCGCTGTTGCCTGGGGCTGCCTACTCTCATGCTGGTACTGGCCGATAATCAGAAATCTATTGCCAAGGCGCTGGATATGGAGGGCGCGGCGGTTTGTCTAGGCAACCAAGAGCAGTTGGTCGAGGGGCTGTCTCGACATTTATCAGCCCTTCAGGTTCCTCATGCCTTGTATGAAATGAGCGTAGCTGCTGCTCAACTGACCTCTGGCGGCGGAACGCTGGCCCTCTGCCGGGCTCTAAATGGGGAGTCAAAGTTTAGATGATATTACCCGCAACTTTACGCACTCTCGAGGAGGCCGATCTCTTCTTGGTACGTCAATGGCGTAACCATCCTGATGTTCGGTGTTACATGTACACACAGCATGAGATTTCTGAGGGGGAGCATCGCGCTTGGTTCAAGCGTTCACAGCACGACCCAAATCGGCATCTCATGCTGGCTGAAGCAAATGGCCAGCCATTTGGGTTTGTCAGCATTCAGCTGGAAAATGATGAGCCGCATCGCGCTGTATGGGGGTTCTATCTTGCTCCTGAGGCACCGCGAGGCAGCGGTCAAGCGCTTGGGGAAGTCGCTTTGGAATTCGCGTTTGATCAGCTTGGTCTGCATAAACTTTGTGGTGAAGCTCTTGCCAGCAATCAACGTTCGCTAGCGTTTCACGAGCGTTTCGGATTTGTGCGCGAGTCATTATTAAGAGACCATCACTTTGATGGAAATACTTATCACGATGTCATTGGCTTCGGGCTATTTCGTAGCGAATGGCAATTGCAGCAAGGAGCATGACGCTACATGACAGTCCCCTCTATTGAGATCGCTGGTCGCCGTGTTGCGCCTGATCAATCTCCCTATATTATCGCCGAACTTTCCGCCAACCATAATGGCAGGCTCGAAACGGCCATGCGTATTGTCGAAGAGGCTGCCAAAGCAGGTGCTGATGCTATCAAGTTGCAGACTTACCGACCCGATACCATTACCCTCGACTGCAACAGTGAAGAGTTCAAGATCAAAGGCGGTCTCTGGGACGGGCGTACTCTCTATGAGCTTTATGAAGAAGCTCACATGCCTTGGGAGTGGCACCAGCCGCTTTTTGAGCATGCACGAAAGTTAGGGATCACGATTTTTAGTTCACCCTTCGACACTACAGCAGTTGATCTTCTTGAAGAGCTTGGTGCGCCAGCATATAAGATTGCTTCTTTTGAGGCTATTGACTTGCCGTTGATCGAGTATGTCGCCAAGACGGGTAAGCCGATGATTATTTCAACGGGCATGGCAAATTTGGAAGAAATTCAGGAGGCTATTGAAGCTGCCCAACGTGCAGGCTGTCACCAGCTGGCGATATTGCACTGTGTCAGTGGATACCCGGCACCATCTGAAGATTATAACTTGAATACAATTGCCGATATGATAAGCCGTTTCGGCTTGGTAACGGGTCTGTCGGATCATACCGTAGACAATACTACCGCTATTACCAGTGTCGCTCTTGGTGCAAGCCTGATTGAAAAGCATTTTACGTTGGATCGTAATGGTGGTGGGCCTGATGATAGCTTTTCTATAGAGCCTGAAGAATTGCGGGCATTATGCCGTGATACGAAAACTGCCTGGAAGTCCCTGGGTGAAGTCAACTATGGTCGAAAGTCCAGTGAAATTGGGAATGTACAGTTCAGGCGATCACTCTATTTTGTGAGAAGTATGGTGAAAGGTGAAAGGATAACTAGCGAGTGTGTTCGGAGTGTAAGGCCTGGGTTTGGTGTGGCTCCAAAATATTTGAATGATATCATTGGCTCCCGAGTGCTGAATGACGTCGATATCAATACCCCAGTCTCTTTTTCTATCATTTCGAAAGATTCTTGATTTTGCAGTATTCTGGTATGTAATATAAAAAGCTGTTAATTTGAATCACTGTCAGATCAGCATATAGGTAAAAATTACATAATAAGTTATAATGGTCTAGTCATTATGTATGTTGCCTTGCGCAGCGTACCTCCACACCAAGAACCATTTTCGACCTTAACTTGTTGAGCGCATTACGCTAGAATGCGCTCAATTTACCAGCCTCCCCGCTGCTATCGTCCGAGCCGGCGGGGGTAGTGCTGCGTATCGTTTGCACCATCTTCTGTCCCAAGAGGTATTTCCATGAGCGTCCATGCCATCAATCATCCACTGGTCCAGCACAAGCTCGGCCTGATGCGTGCAGCAGGCATCAGCACCAAGAGCTTCCGTGAGCTGGCCAGTGAGGTCGCCAAGCTGTTGACCTATGAGGCAACCCAGGACCTGGAGCTGGAAACTACCACCATTGATGCCTGGAGCGGCAACGAGCTGGACGTCCAGACCATCAAGGGCAAGAAAGTGACCATCGTCCCGATCCTGCGCGCCGGCCTGGGCATGCTGGATGGCGTGACGGACCTGATTCCCCCGGCACGCATCAGCGTCGTGGGTCTGTACCGTGATGAAGAGACGCTGGAGCCGGTACCGTATTTCGAGAAGTTCGTGTCAGATCTCGACGAGCGTCTGGCCATCGTGATCGACCCGATGCTGGCGACCGGCGGTTCCATGATCGCCACGCTGGACATGCTCAAGGCCAAGGGCTGCCAGCAGATCAAGGTCATCGTGCTGGTCGCGGCGCCTGAGGGGATCGCCAAGGTGCAGGAATCCTATCCGGACATCGAGATCTACACCGCCTCCGTCGATGACCGCCTCGACGAGAGCGGTTACATCGTGCCGGGCCTCGGCGATGCCGGTGACAAGATCTTCGGCACGCGCTGAGCGCCCGCCAGAGATGACAACGCCCTGCGCATCTGCGCGGGGCGTTTTTGTATCTGTCTGACCTGTCTGAGCAGTCAGGATCAGGCGGTTGATTCCTCCGCCCGTGAAAAGAAGTGCTGCCATGTCGTCTTCATCACCGTCCTCTGATACCTCCTCTCCCCATGCGTCGTCTGCCCATGTTCCCTTGCCGGAACAGGAAGGGTTCTCGCTGACGACTCTTGTCACCGGCGCTCAGATGCTGTTCGTCGCCTTTGGTGCGCTGGTGCTGGTCCCGCTGCTGACCGGGCTTGATCCCAACGTCGCCCTGTTCACCGCCGGTGTCGGCACCCTGGTCTTCCAGTGCGTGACCAAGGCCAGCGTGCCGGTCTTCCTCGCCTCATCGTTTGCCTTCATTGCGCCCATCCAGAGCTCGGTCGCGAACTTCGGCATTCCTGCCACCATGGGCGGCTTGTTCGTCGCGGGGCTGGTCTATGTGCTGCTGGCGCAATGCATTCGTCTCAAGGGTGTCGGCATCGTGCATCGCCTGCTGCCGGCCGTCGTGGTCGGTCCGGTGATCATGGTCATCGGGCTGGCGCTGGCACCGACGGCGGTGCAGATGGCCACCGGCGAATTCAGCGACAACATCTCGCATACCCAGGCGCTGACATTGTCATTGGCCAGTCTTGGCGTGACGCTGGTGCTGTCGATCTTCGGGCGGGGCATGTTGCGTCTGGTGCCGATCCTCGGCGGTATCCTGACGGGATATGGGCTGGGGCTGGTGATGGGAGTGATCGATCTCTCGCCGGTGCATGCCGCTGAGTGGCTGGCGCTGCCAAGCTTCACTGCGCCGACCTTCGAATTTTCCGCCATTCTGTTCATGATTCCCGTCGCCATCGCGCCTGCCGTCGAGCACATCGGCGATATGGTGGCGATCGGCTCGGTGACACGGCGTGACTACCTGAAGAAGCCGGGACTGCATCGCACGCTGCTCGGCGACGGCTTGGCGACGTCGGCGGCGTCAATGTTCGGTGGTCCGCCCAATACCACCTATTCCGAAGTGACCGGTGCGGTGATGCTGACCCGCAATTTCAATCCGCGCGTAATGACGGTCGCGGCCTGTGTCGCGATCTCGCTGGCCTTCATCGGCAAGGTCGGCGCCGTGCTGCAGACGATCCCCACGCCGGTGATGGGCGGCATCATGTGCCTGCTGTTCGGCTCGATCGCGGTGGTCGGTATGAACACGCTGGTTCGCGCGGGGGATTCACTGACCGCACCGCGCAATCTGGTGATCGCCTCCTTGATCCTGGTGTTCGGGATCGGTGGCATGCAGGTCGGTGGTGGTCAATTCACGCTGCAGGGCGTGAGCCTGGCCGCCATTCTGGGCATCGTGCTCAACCTGATTCTGCCGCCGGCGAAAGAGGGAGAATGATTACCATTTGATGAGTGGTCGCAGGGAACATTTCCGCGAATGACGGTTCAGATAAATGCAACTCTCCTGTGCTGAGTGACTGGCACATGTGAGTTGCATTTTTCGTTTTCCCACCAGACGCCAGCTATCGTTTTCGCATGTCTTGCACGCGACACAAAGCGGTACTGGCGGACATTCGAAGGAGTGATGCTTGCGTACCCTGGTCGTAGTGAGAAGCCTGAAAATGGGCGGCATGGAGCGAGTGGCGGTCAATCTTGCCGACAGTCTGGCCGCGAATGACCACGAGACGCATATGGTCATCTGGCGCGGTCGTGATCAGGTGCTTGAACCGCAGGATGCCAGCGTCCAGCAGCACATTGTGCCGATTCAGCAGCGCGTCCAGCGTTCCGTCGGCGGCGCCCTGACGACACTGGCGTCACGTCTGGTGCTCAATCCCGTGATCCGTCGCTCCAATTTCGTGTGGGTCGGCAAGGCCGGTGGCGAGGAATTCGCCGCTTGGCTCGAGGAATTCGAGCAGGAACACGGCAAGGTTGACCGCATCATCTTCCGTGGCCTGGGAACCTTCGAGCAGGTGTGGGGATTCAAGGATTCCCGTGCACGTTACGTGCTGGAAAATCGCGTCAACTTTACCGGCCCGCAGTGGAAGCAGCGCATGTTTGCCCGCTGTCTGCTGGAAGACAAGCATCTGGTGGCGGTGTCCGAGGATGTGGCGCAAGGGGCACGTGACATTGCTCGCCAGCACGGGGTGGCACCGGCGCATATCGAGACGATCGTCAATGCCTGTCCGATCACCCGGATCCGCGAGCAGGCCGCCATGGATGAGCCGGATATCCCGGCTGAACCCTTCATTCTCAATGTGGCGCGTCTGGTGCCGCAGAAAGACCACGCCCTGTTGCTCGAGGCTTATGCCCTGGCCAATCCGAAGGAGCCGCTGGTGATCGTGGGGGCGGGCAATTGCCGGGAAGCCTTGGAAACCCAGGCTGAAAGGCTTGGCATCGCCGAGCGGGTGATCTTCGCCGGTCAGCGTGACAACCCCTATGCCTGGATGCGTGCCGCCAGGCTGTTCGTGCTCAGCTCGCGTGTCGAAGGCATGGGAATCGTGTTGATGGAGGCGCTGGCCTGCGGCACACCGGTGGTATCTGTGGATTGTCGTGGCGGGATACGCGAGATCCTCAAGGGCGAGCTGGAACACGCCATCGCGCCGCATTCCGCCGAAGGCCTCGCGCGACGTATGAACGAGTTGTTGGCAGAGGAGGGCTATCCGGTGCGCGAGGAATGGTTGGCAGATTTCTGCCCGCACACCATGGTGGAGCGTTTCCTGGCCGAGCCGGCCACCAATGACCCCTGGGATGAGGCGCGCGAGCAGTCGCCTGATGCTGCGGGCCAGCCTCACTCCCGTGCTGCAAGAGGCTAGCGACGCGCTTCACGCCCACTCGGCCGAGCTGGCTTGGGTCTTGCTGGTCAAGGCCATGCTGGCCAGGGTCGGGCAGCTCTCGAGCGAATGCCTGCCTAGCGACTCTGTGCGATGCATAGCCACTGGCAGTCTGGGGCCTCGGCAGCGTCGGAGGTCTCGTGGTGGGTAACTTCACGGTTGGCGACTTCAGAGGGCACGAGGTCATGGTTGGCGGCTTGTGACGCCTCAGGCTTGCGCCAGTGCAGTTGATAGCGCTCCCCGGCATGCAGTCGCGCAGCATCACCACATTCGAGAAGTGCCTCCTGGCAGGCCGCCGTCGCGGGGAACTCGATGCACAGTGCGCCGTGCGTCACCAGCACCAGGCTGTCATGCGCGGCCTGCAGATAGGCGCTGCACTCCGGTGCGAGGCTGCCCAGCTCGATCTGGGGCTGTGGCGATGTCTGCCGGGATTGATCAATGCGCCGCAGCGTGAGCCCCGGTCCACAGCCCGCGATCGGCTCATGCTCGCTGCCACGCAGGATGCGTGGTGGTTCGACGGGTATCTCATCGCTGAAGAAGTCGCTCAGCGAGATCGGAAATACCTTGAGAATCTTGTTCAGCGAGCTGACGGAAGGGCTGACCGCGTCCTGCTCGACCTGCGAGATGGTCGAATTGGTCACCTGGGCGCGCTTGGCCAGTTCGCGCTGAGAGAGGCCATGACGCGTGCGCAGTTCGCGTAGCCGCTTGCCCAGCGTGCGAGACGCTGCCATCTCCCCATCGTCAGTGGGCTGATCTGCTTTGTCGGCAGTGAGAGGTTCGGGGGCAGTAGGGGAGCTATCGTGCGACATCAGTGGTGCCTGATTAAGTGAGCATGCGCGCAGGCTAGCACGCGGGTGGGAGTGCGTGGCAGTGCGCCTCGCCGCGCCCAGGTGAGTTCATTTGTTGCGTGTGGCTCAAGACGAGCGACTGCTGCCCCCGGCACTGAGCGTCTCGAGCAGATGGCGCCCTTGATCATCCTCATGATGCCGGCGTGCGATGCACGGCAGCCACAGGCAGAAGGTGGCGCCGCCACCGGGGGTATCTTCCAGCCATAGCCTGCCCCCCAGCTGGGTGATCAACCCGGATGAGACCGACAGACCGATGCCCGAGCCATTGGCGCGCGTGGTGAAGAAGGGCGTGAAGATGCGCGACTTCAGGTGCTCGGGCACGCCAACGCCGTGATCGATGACGCGTATCTCGACCCCCGCCACGGGTGCGAGCTCCGCTGTTGGCGCTGGTACTGCTGCAGGCACTGAGGTTGATGTATCCGGACGGCTGTTTGGCTCGCCGTTCATCACGGCAAGCGCCGCATCACGATCACGGCTGGTGATGCACAGCGTATCCGGCGCAGGCGCCATCTCGATGGCGTTGATCAGCAGATTGACCAGCACCTGAGTCAGTTGCGCGCGGTCGGCCTCGATCAAGCGGGTCGCCGCCAGTTCATGCTGCAATTGATGGCCATGATGATCCAGCGCGTGCCTGACCAGCACCTCGACACTGTGGATCGCCTCGTCGGGATGAATCTGGCTGAGGTGAGGCGCGCCGAGAGATGGCGTCAGTGAGTTGCCGTCGCCCATGTCGTTTGAGGCGAGCGGGTCGCGTGCGTACTGACGCAGGTTGTCGACCAGCGCGCGAATGCGCTCGACCTGATGGATGATGGTGGCGATTTCCTCGCGCACCGGCTCGGCCTGTTCACCGAGAATCACCTCGATCAACTCGACATGGCCGAGAATCACCGCGGCGGGGTTGTTGATCTCGTGGCCGATACCCGCCGTCAGTTCGCCCAGCGCCGCCAGTTTCTCGCGGGTCAGCAGGCGCGCACGCGCTTCACGCAGCAGGCGGACGTGCTCTTCCAGGGCCTGACTGCGTTCGCGCAGCGTGGCGGTCTGGGCGCTCAGGTCGCGGGTGCGATCCTCCACCTGGGCTTCCAGCGTCTGGGCCGCGAGCTGTATCTCGTGGCGGTGCGCTTCCAGTCGCGCCAGCATGGCGTCGAATTCCTCGGCCAGTTCATCCAGCTCATCACCGTGTCGCTGCGCCGGCCCCAGTGAGGACAGCGGGCCTATGCGCAAGCCCTCCTGTGAGGGGGTATCACGCACTGCATGCACCACACGGCGGATCTGTCGGATCGGCAGCATCAGGCGCTCGATGCTGCTCCACACCAGCAACACCCCCAGCAGGCTGACCGCGATCAGCACCAGGCTGATATGCGTCAGCGTCTCGCGATAGAGCCGCGCGTAGGGCGCCTGCGGATAGCCCGCGTAGATCATGCCGATCCGCTGGCCATCCAGGGAATCCAGCGGGGCATAGGCGGCCACGAACCAGTCACGAACCACGAAGGCACGATTGATATAGCGCTCGCCATTGCCGATCACCTGACGCTTCACCTCCAGCGAGGCGCGCGTGCCCAGCGCGCGCTCGCCGCTGGCGTCGGTGACATTGGTGGCGATGCGGACATCATCGAGAAACAGGGTGATGGTGCCGGTGCCATCTTCCGGCAGGGTGCCGGGGCCATAGAGCAGATCGCGGATCTCATCGACCAGACGCGGGTCGCGATTGAGCAGGCGGCCCGCATCCAGCGCGCCCAGCAGCTTGCCCTCGCCATCGAGGATGGGCACCAGCGCCCGCAGCAGCATGCCGCGGTTTTCCTCGCGACGGGCACTGGGTTGTGCGTAGGGCGTCTGGCGCAGCGCAAGGCGCGCACGCTCGGCAAGGGCAGGGTCCAGCGTCGCCAGTGAGTCGCTGGACAGCATGTCGAGGCCATCCAGACTTTCGCCGCGCGCCAGTTGCGGAATCAGCGCGGCGACGCCGGGCGTCTGGCGCAACTGCTCGGTGGGCAGCCAGCGCAGCCAGTCGGCATTGAGGGTGTCCCGCATGGTATTCAGGCGCGGCACCAGGCGTGGCAACAGCTGCGCGGTCTGCTCATCGGGTGCCACCAGTTGGCGCAGGTTACGACGCATCGCCTCCAGGCCATCACGCAGGCGCTGATGTTGGCTCTGCAGCGTGCGGCTGGCGACATCGAGATCGCTGCGCACGTTCATGTACAGCTGGCGGTCGGTATAGGCCGTGGTCCAGTAGGCGGTCAGGCCGACCAGCGCCAGCATCAGCGCCAGCAGCGGCGCCAGTGTCAGCAGCAGCAGCCTGCGCCGCAGTGAACCGGCGAAGTAATGGCGCAGGCGTTTGATCATGCGCTGCCGTCGGCTCCGTAGGGAGCGGCGGACGTGGTGGCGGGGGCGGGTTGATCGCTCTCAGTACCACTCTCAGTGGCATTCTCAGCGCCGCTGTCCTCACTGATTTGCTGCTCGGCGCGCCAGGTGGTCAGTTTGCGATCCAGCGTCTTGCGCGAGATGCCCAGCTGGCGGGCGGCGGCTGACTTGTTGTTGGCATGTCGCTTCAGTACCGCGCACAGATGGGCCTTTTCCACCGCATCCAATGACCACTCGAGCGGATAGCCGCTGCTGGTGGCCTCTTCCTTGATGGAGGTGGTCGCGTCTCCGCTGCCGTCCCATATCTCGTGGCCTGGTGCCAGTGCGGCCTGACTGTCGACCGGCAGGGTATCGCCGGGCAGGCGGCCGAGCAGCAAGGCGCGCTCGATGACATTCTTGAGTTCCCGCACATTGCCGGGCCAGGAATAGTGGCACAGGCGAGTGAGATCAGAATGCTGCCAGGGCACGGCGGGGAGGTTGAGCTCACGCGACAGTTGGCGCGAGAAATGCTGGGCCAGCGCCGGGATGTCTTCCGGGCGCTCGCGCAGGGCCGGCAGTGTCAGGCTCAGCACGTTGAGGCGATAGTAGAGGTCTTCGCGGAAGCGGCCCGCGGCCACTTCCGTCTCCAGCGTGCGGTGAGTGGCGGCTACGATACGCACGTCCACCGCCTGTTCCTGCTCGCCGCCGACGGGGCGCACGCGGCGCGTCTCCAGCACTCGCAACAGCTTGGCCTGCATCGCCAGGGGCATCTCGCCGATTTCATCCAGAAACAGCGTGCCGCCATCGGCGAAGCTGAACAGGCCATCACGGCCACGGTGCGCGCCGGTGAAGGCCCCCTTGAGGTGGCCAAACAGCTCGCTCTCCAACAGCTCCGGGCTGATGGCGCCGCAGTTGACCGGCACGAAGGCGCCGCGCCGACCGGACAGACGATGCAGGTCACGCGCCGCCAGCTCCTTGCCGGTGCCGGATTCACCCAGAATCAGCACCGGCGAGGGCGCAGGGGCAACGCGCGCGATGATATGCGCCAGCTCCTGCATGGCAGGGCTCTCGCCCTTGAGGCTGGCCTCTTCCTGCTGATGGCGGGCATTGTCGCGACGGAGCAGGAAGTTTTCCCGCGTCAGCTGGCGGCGCTCAAGGCAGCGGTCCAGCGCGGCCTGCAACTGCTCGAGACGAAACGGCTTGATGATGAAATCACAGGCTCCGGCCCGCAGTGCGCGCACGGCGGTCTCGAGATCGGCGTAGGCCGTCATGAAGATGACATCGCTGACCGAAGAGGGCGCAAGCGCTTCATCCCAGTCCAGGCCATCACGCCCCGGCAGGCGAATGTCGAGCAGGATGAGGTCGAAATGCAGGCGCGAGCGCAGGGCTTCGGCCTGCTCGACACTCTCGGCACATTCGATCAGCGCGAAGCGCGAGGACAGTGCCTTCTCCAGATAGCGGCGCATGCCGGGCTCGTCATCGACGATCAGTACCGAGGCGGTGGGGAGGGGGTCGCTGCCGCTACGCCGGGTCTCACGGGGTGTGGAGGGGGCGTGGGCAGTCATGGCGTTCCTCGGGTCAACAGGGCAGTAATGGTCGCAGGGGAGATCATCTCTATCATGCGGGCATTGTGGCGTGCTGCTCACTGGTAATCTAGCGCTGGATGCCACATTGCTGCCTCTTTCTGCTTACGCTGGCCACAGGCAGGGCCTTGCAGCCTTGTCAGCACGCGGCGCTGGCAGGCAGGGTTGGCAGGCTGTCCCGTTGCGCTACGCAAGGCCCGGCGATGACTCGGCAATCGGGTCGTCATGGGGCAGTGGTGGTCATGCCTGGAGTTATTGTCAGTATTTTTCCGGCCATTCCGGCACTGCCATTTCAGCAGCGCCATTCGCTCCAGTCGATATAGCGACGTCAGCAGGGCGACAGGGCTGCAGAGCCAGAGGGACGACAGGGACGACAGGAGCCGAGAGCTGAGAGTCGAGAGCCGGCAAGTCTGCCTGCTGGAGAAGATTCCGGTATCATCGCCGGCTGTCTTGCGTGCCAGTCCATGTATCAGCGCTGTCTGGCAAAGCCTTGAAAGCCTTTATCGGATCGTCCGTTTCGTCACCACAGCGCTTTCGGCATGTCGTTTGCAGAGTCAGCATTCACGTTGATGTCACCAAGACCGTCACGCCAGAAAAAATATTCAGGGAGCACCCCCATGCCGCAACGCCATACCTTGTCTTCTCGTCGCCTGCTGGCCACCCTCGCAGGCCTGTCATTCGGTGCGCTGAGCATTCTGCCGGCCCAGGCAGCCGACGACATCATCCGTCTGGCCACCACGACCAGCACCTACAATTCAGGCCTGCTCGATCACCTGCTGCCGGAGTATGAAGAAGCCCACGATGTCACCATTCAGGTCATCGCGGTCGGTACCGGCAAGGCGTTGCGCATGGGCCAGGATGGCGATGTGGATCTGGTGATGACCCACGCCCCGGGCGCCGAGCGCAAGTTCGTCGATGCCGGCTACGGTGTCGAACCGCATGGCGTGATGTACAACGACTTCGTGCTGATCGGCCCCGAGGCGGACCCGGCGGCCATCGACGGCATGCAGGATGTGGACGCGGCACTGGGCAAGATCGCCGGCGCCAATGCCGGCTTCATCTCGCGCGGCGATGATTCCGGCACCCACAAGAAGGAATTGGCCCTGTGGCAGAGTGCCGATGTCACCCCTGACTTCTCCGGCTACAAGGCCGTCGGCCAGGGCATGGGCAAGGTGCTGAGCATGGCCAGTGAGCTGCAGGATTACACCTTGAGCGATCGTGGCACCTGGCTTGCGATGGAAGACAAGCTCGAGCTTGAGATTCTGGTCGAGGGCGATGCGCGCCTCTTCAACCCCTATCAGGTGATTCTGGTCAACCCGGCCAATCATGATGGGCTCAATACCCGTGGTGCGCGTGAGCTGGCGGAGTGGCTGATCTCCAGCGAAGGGCAGCAGGCAATCGATGATTACCGTCTCAAGGGCAAGGCGCTGTTCCATGCCAGCCACGGCGAGACCGGCTTCGATGCTCGCCAGACAGCGGACCGCGCCTCTGAGCGCACGCCGGTGAAGGCGCAGGGCGCACAGGCTGAGCCGCGTTCGTGAGCTTGTGGCAAACCACGCAGGAGGCCATGAGCCTCCTGCTGAGCATGGATGGCGCGCTGTGGGAGATCATCGGCGTGTCGTTTCGTGTCTCGCTGATGGCGATGTTGATCGCGGTGCCACCGGCACTGTTGATCGCCTTCGTGCTGGTTCGTTGCGCCTTCCCGGGGCGCTGGCTGCTGATCTCGCTGATCAATACCCTGATGGCCGTCCCCACCGTGGTGGTGGGGCTGCTGCTGTTCATCCTGCTGTCGCGCGCTGGCCCGCTGGGCGACTGGCATCTTCTGTTCACCCAGCCGGCGATGGTGATCGGGCAGATTCTGCTCGCCCTGCCGATTCTGGTGGTGATGCTGCATGCCGCGCTGGCGGGCGTCGACAAGCGTGCCTGGGAGACGGCCTTGCAGCTGGGGGCGTCGCGCCGGGCGGCGCTGTGGCGGCTGGTGATGGAGGCCCGGTTCGGCGTGATGGCGGCGTTGGTGGCCGCGTTTGGTAGAATCATCGCTGAAGTGGGTTGCGCCATGATGGTGGGTGGTAACATTGCCGGTTTCACGCGCAATATCACCACGGCCATCGCGCTGGAAACCCTCAAGGGCGAGTACGCCCAGGGGGTCGCCCTGGGCATGGTATTGCTGGTGTTGGCACTGGCGCTCAATCTGATGCTGGGGCTGTTGCGCGGTCGCGGTCAGCTGGTAGTACAGGCGTGACCCGCGGCCTCGCCGCCAATCACGTTCTGCTCCCGCAGCCTGCAAGCCGCCTGCCAGCCAGTTGAGACAAGCACACCAGCACTGATCGCGTCAGGCTGAATCGTCGTATGGAGTCATGATGTTCCCCCCTAGTTCTTCGTCCTCGTCTGTTCCCCCGGGCGACCCCTCCTGCCCGGTGGCGGGGACTGGCTTCGTGCAAGCCTCGCCGTCTGCTGCCCAGGCCCTCGCTGCCGACGCAAGCGTTGCCCCGCTGTTGCGTGTGCGCGGCCTCGAATATCGCTTGCCGCCTGCGGCGCAGGCATCCGGCGAGGGCGTCGAGCCGCAAGGGCGCCTGTTGTGGCATGTGGCGGCGCTGGATTGGGCGCCGACCCCGGCGTCCGGCTGGGTGCACCTCAAGGGTGACAACGGCAGCGGCAAGACCACGCTGCTGCGCGTGCTGGCCGGCATGCAGCCAGCGACTGGCGGCAAGC
>Ga0209634_1000931_pt1 | contig 22040 bp, 23 predicted proteins | sample LinPmetageLP40_FD_184043 | JGI IMG/M metagenome (GOLD analysis project Ga0209634, IMG submission 184043) | Marine viral communities from the Pacific Ocean - LP-40 (SPAdes) (version 2) | ecosystem: Environmental > Aquatic > Marine > Oceanic | place: Pacific Ocean | collected 2010-08-26 | reverse complement strand
TGTGAGAACAACACCCCTATAATCCCCTCAAGGGGATACTTGCGATTCTCCCCTTGAGGGGAGACACAGAGGGGTGTTTTTCATTGTGAAGTAAAAAGCTTGAAATTTGATAATAATCGAATTTTTTTGTTCTTTTTAAAATTTACTCGGATGACAGTAATAATTAATTACGGTTGTCTGGTTAAAATAATTGACATTTAATTTTTATAAAAAACACGCTTATAATGTCCATTACAGCAGCTTTTCATGTAATTATCCTCCTATTGTTTTGAAGGGCTTACTTTTTAGAAACCATCAGAAATCCTTCTTCATGTTAACTGAATATAGATTATTTTCTATAATCGAGTTTTATCGGACAACAGTAATAATTAATATTCATTCAGGATATTTCATATTGTCATAAACATAATTGAAAAATTCTTTGTGTTCTTCTCTATGTTTTTCAAAATTATAGTCTAAACTATTTTTTTCTTCATCAGGCATTGCTTCTTCACATTGTTTCATAAATAATTCAAGAGCATATTTTTTTAATTCACTGATATATACTTTTGCATCTACGTCTTTGTAGGTTTCTTTTACAAACTGTAAACTTTCTTCTAAATAATTCCTAATAAACAATATCCGTCTTAAATCTTCGTCTAAAATTTCTGTATCGTATTTTTTCGCAGTAAATATGCTTCTTATTCCTATTTTTGAAATATTTATTAAAATATCAATCATTATATTTTCCATTAATAAATTTATAGCCTTCTTCAATCTTGACTGCGATTTTATCTGCAATTTCTTTATCTTTTGGTGATTGTTGTAAATCTGAAACTATACATTCTAAACAGTCTAGATCCCAACTATAAAAACCAACTTTTCTTTTTCCCGTCAAATTAGAAATACGCCTATCCAGTCCGAAGGATTCAGCCATTTGCCAAGTGTTTTCTTGCAACAGCTTCAATTCGTCAATTTCAAATTTAATCTCCGTCTTTATATCTTTTTTTCCTGGTTTCATTTCTGTTACATATCAGTTGAATTCTCAATCTTTTTGTTGAATGAATGCAAACATTTCACTATCAGCACCTCAGGCACTGACACATTTTATTATGAAGACTAATTTATCCAAAAAATTCGGATAATTATCAAAAGAACTCCTGACATCACACCCTAACGAGTCTTCCATCCATCCATTGTACTACTAAGACAACCACAGTAGCAAATAGCATTATTGGTCCATACTTCCCTGCAAAACTTAGAATATCCATCTTTAAACTGACCATAACTAAGGCTAATATTACCAAACCCGACAACATCAGAAATAAGATCATAGATCCATACCACCAAAATGCCTGCGTGTCTCCTTTTATGCTCTTTGGCTTAAGTCGACTGACTACCTTATCAGCAAATGTACTTGGTAGATAATCCTCGGTTGGAAGATTATCTAATACTTCATAAAGTGTCCGATAGGCTTTAGTATCCTCATCTGGGGCTGCCAAAGAACGATTCTTATCCAATGCCTCTTGTGATTCCTTGTCTAATTTGTCAATGCTCATGATACTGACGTTTGATTATTTAAAATTAGTTTTTCTTTTAATAATTTCCTACCTCGGAATAGATAGCTCTTTACCGTTCCGGTAGGCATCTGCGTAATCTCAGCTATTTCTGGATAAGTCATTTCTTCCAGATGGTACAATGTGATCACTGTCTGATACTGCACAGGCAATTCCTCTATCAGCCTATGAATATACGATTTCATATCTTTATACATTACTTGTGACTCAGGTGTATCAGTTGTTGTTATGTTATTAAGTTTTTGAGCTAGTAACTCTTCATTATCCATATCTATTACTATCCGCTTCTTTTTAGCATGATTGAGACTGATACGGTAAGCAATGGTAGCAATCCAGGTTGATAGTTTCGATTGGTAGTTAAAAGTCTCCAACTTATCATACACCTTCATAAATACGTCCTGACAGACCTCCTCGCGTTCCTCTTGAATGGAAATCACTCGCCCAACCATATGAGAGACTAGTCTCTCATTTTGCTTGATTAGCACTTTGAAAGCTTGCACATCTCCCTCTATTATTTGCTTAATGAGTTGTCGATCTTCTGTCATTATTCCATTTGACAAGGAACTGTTTGAAAAGGTTGCAATTCGTTTATCTAAACTATATGTTTTTGTGATATTGAAAAAAATCTCAAAAGTTGCAACCTCTTGATAGATGCCTGTTGTCATACAGGTCAAATCATTTTCAAAAACTTAAATTTCACAACCATGAGCAATTTAGAATTTTTAATGCCCTTATCCGTATTCATAGGCTTAGCCGTGTTTTGGTATATAGTCATCAAATATATCACCGACTACTTATTGAAGAGAAAGATGATCGAAAAAGGATATGTAAATGAAGAAGGAAAAGCACTCTTCAAAGAGGAAGATGTCAAAGCAAATAAGTTTGCCGCATTGAAATGGGGATTGATTGCATTCTTTGGTGGACTTTCTCTGGTGCTAATCGAATTCATTCCATTTGGCCCTGAATCTCCCCTTCCTTATGGATTGGTCATTCTTTTTGTAGCAGGAGGTTTTCTTGTTTACTACAATATTGTCAAGAAAGAGAACGAAAAGAATCAATAGTGCAAGCCGCGTTTTGATTACTATTCAGTACATCAAAACGCAGCTTCACGACATGAATCTAACATTTCGAGGCTGAAAAAATTTCAAGTGCATTTTCATCCACTAAACTCAAAACAACCAACTCATGTTTCTCAATTACATCAAAGTAGGTCTGCGTAGCCTACTCAAAAACAAAACTTTCTCGCTAATCAATATACTCGGACTAGCGACAAGTATGTCCGTATGTATAGTCATCATCATGTTGGTGGCTGATCAGCTGAATTATGATAGGCACAATACCAAGAGAGAAAGCATCTACCGCATCAATACAGAACGCAATGATACCAATGATTTGGTCAATGTATTTGCAACGTCTCCTCTCCCTTTGGCTGAGAAGATCACACAGGAATATAGCGGTGTTAAAAATGCAACAAGAATACACAGGGGGTTTGGCAATGCCTGGGTGAATATTGACAACGATGTCAATATTCCGGTGGGTGGTTTCTTTGTTGATCACAACTTCATGGATATGTTTGAGTATGAACTAGAACATGGCAATGCAGCTACAGCTTTGAATGCTCCCAACTCTGTTGTACTCACCAAAAAGGCTGCTGAGAAACTCTTTGATATTGAAAACCCTGTGGGAGAAATTATAAAAATGGGCGAACAGGGTGAATACAAAGTAACTGGAGTGCTCAAAGATTTTTCAACTAAGTCGCATATCAAATTTGAAGCACTAGCCTCTATATCCACACTCAAAACATTGCAAGCAGATAGTACCTTGACTCCAGCAATGGATTCCTGGCGCAATAGCACCGCTGGCTGGGTATATATAGAGCTGACTGAAGGCGCCAATCCTGAACAGGTCAAAAAAAACTTGGCTCAGATCAATCAAGAAATATATTCTGGTACCGATATGGAGGATCGCAATTACCGTTTTCATCTTCAAAACATATCAGATATCACTCCCGGTCCGCTTTTGGGAAATCCCATTGGTCCGGGACTGCCCAATATATTTATTTATTTTTTGGTTGGGCTCGCATTGATCATAATGCTATCTGCTTGCTTTAACTACACCAATCTGACCATTGCAAGATCGCTCACACGTGCCAAAGAAATCGGCATTAGAAAGGTGTCGGGGGCGAATAAATACCAGATCTTTAGTCAGTTTATCAGTGAAGCTGTGATTATCTCCTTATTGGCGCTGGTCCTCTCTCTTATACTACTGGTGGTTCTTAAACCTGCATTCCATCAACTCAATTTTGCAACTTTACTTCAATGGGATCTTAACACTTCACCATTGGTATATGTCGTTTGCGTGGTGTTCAGCATATTCGTAGGACTAATAGCAGGCATATTCCCAGCTCTACTACTATCTTCATTTGAGCCAATCAAAGTACTCACCAGTCTATCTGGTATTAAGCTCTTTTCCAAAATAGGCATGAGAAAGGCATTACTTGTTATCCAATTCACCATGTCGTTGATCTTCATCATATCCACCTCACTTGTGTACAAACAATTGAACTATATGGTGAACGCCAATTATGGCTTCAACAAGGACAATATGATCAATGTTCAGCTCGGTGAGACCAACCACGAAACATTCAAGGCAGAGTTGTCAAAATATACCACTATCGAAAACACCGCCATGGTCTCCCATATCCCTGCTGCCGGCACTACATATGGAGAGAGCATCAAGGTCAATCCTCAGGACGAAGAATTGAGCTTGTCATATTTCGCGGTGGATGAAGGGTATATAGACAATCTACAGCTAAACTTAATTGCAGGAAGAAACTTCATAGCCTCTTCAACTGATGAACAAAAACATCATGTGATTGTCAATAACAAGACGGTAGAAAAATTAGAATTTGGAAGTCCACAGGAAGCGATAGGCAAGGTATTCCTACTAAATGACAGTATTCAAACAGAAATCATCGGTGTAGTGGCCGACTACAACCATCAGACGATGATGCAACAAATAGGTCCGATGGCCTTGCGCTACTTACCAGAAGAGTACAACCATGTGCAGGTAAGGTATGGGGAAGGCAAACGTGAGGCTGCCTTGGCAGATATCAAATCTTCTTGGGAAAAAGTGAATCCAGGTAAAAAAATAGACCACCGGAACTTCGATGAGGCCTTGAGTGAATTTTACGACTTGATATTTGGTGACCTTGTCAGTATCGTGGGCATGTTTTCATTCATCGCCATCATGGTCGCCTGTATGGGCTTGTTGGGCATAGCAACATTTACCACGGAGACCCGCCTCAAGGAAGTGTCCATAAGAAAAGTATTGGGTGCCACTGAGAAGAACATCATATTGCTTCTGTCAAGATCATTTATGGTGTTGCTAGCAGTCGCCATTGTGATTGCGCTTCCCGTTAGTTACTTTCTCAATAGTTTGTGGCTCGATGCGATTGCATATCGCATCGACATGTCATTTTCAACTATCGCATTAAGTACGCTAATCATATTGGTCTTGGGAGCACTTACCATCGGATCGCAAACTATGAAGGCAGCTACCCTCAACCCTGCAGAAACATTGAAAATGGAGTAATACACCCGACACATATCTCGTAATCAAACTCCTGCGATGTCCATCATAGCAGGAGTTTTTTTATTCATTGTGCAGCGTATCAACTGGGTTCATAGTAGCAGCCTTAGCGGTATGAAACCCTACTGTGATCATAGTTATAATCAACGCCAATAGTGCAGATATCGCAAAGGTAAAAATCTCCCCGCTTAGTTCAATTTTATAGGCAAATGCTTGCAACCAATTTTCCATGAAATACCATGCGACAGGGCAGGCAATCAATGTGGCTATTATCACCATCCATACAAACTCCTTGGAAACCAATACGACAATATTTTGCACACTTGCGCCAATCACCTTTCTGATCCCAATCTCTTTGGTGCGCTGCTCGGTGGTGAATGATGTCAACCCCAATAGACCCAAACAAGCTATAAAAATTGTAATGATTGAGAAAATGGTGAAAATCTCACCTCTTCTCTTATCAGCAGTGTATTGTGTTGCAAAGTCTTGATCTAAGAACGAATATTCAAATGGATTATTTGGATATACTTCTGACCAGGCACTTTCTATACTGGCAATTGTCTGACCAATATTGTTAGGTTCAATTTTAATATAGGTATTTCTATTGTCCTTTCTAAACTGCATCATTAGTGGTTCTATTTCATCGTACAAAGAATTTTGGTGATAGTCTTTTACAACACCTATCACTCTTTTGGTGATTACCGTATCCCTTTGTCGAAATTCAAACCGTTTGCCAAGAGGCTCTGTCCATCCCATTCTATCTACCATGGATTCATTGACCAATACAGAGTTGATGGTATCACCAGATATTTCTCTGGCAAAATCTCTTCCTTCAACAATACCCATTTTCATAGTACTTACATAATCAAAGTCCATTGCGTAATGATCGATCCCCTTTTCTAGCATTTGCCCATTGTTATCTTCTACATTTAGAATATTCTTACCTACATTCTCTCCTGGAGTACTCGATGAAGTAGCGACATTGATGACTTTTGGGTTTTGTAGCAACTTATTCCTAAGCGTACCTAAGCTACTTCTCATACTGCGGTCTGGTACTACTATTCTCATTACACGTTCCTTCTCAAATCCCAAATCTTTGTTCATTAAAAAATTCAACTGGTCGTAGGCAATCAATGTAGCAATAAGCATGAAAATAGAAATACTGAATTGCAAAACTACCAATACCTTACGTAGTATAGAATTGCCACCTTTAGTTGATAATCTGCCCTTCAATACAGTTACAGGATTGAATCCCGACAAATAAAAGGCTGGATAGCTTCCCCCTACCAACCCAATGAAGACAACAGCTCCTAAAATCAACCCAAGGATATTGGGTTGCAAGAAGGCATCAAATCCAATCTGCTTGTTAGCCAAATTATTGAAAGCCGGTAGGAACATAAAGATCAAACCTAGGCTCAAGATCAATGAGATAAGAGATAGCAAGACTGATTCTGTGATAAATTGACCAATCAAATGACTGCGGTACGCACCCATTACTTTTCTCACACCTACTTCTTTCGCTCGTTTGGTGGATCTAGCTGTTGCCAAGTTCATATAGTTGATACTTGCGATGATCAACATAAAGAATGCTATGGCGGAAAAAATATAGATATAGGAGATATCACCTCCCTCTTCAGCTTCATCTTGAATTTTGGAATGCAGATGAATATCCACTATGGGTTGCATTTCATATGCTATGGAAATCCCCATACTCTCAAAGATCGGATTGACATGTTTGGATATGATGCTGTCGAAGTTGTGCTGAAACGATGCCGGATCATACCCCTTTGGGAATTGAAGGTAGGTGAATACACCAAAATTTCCCCAGCTACCTCGATACTCAGGTGCAGAGTTTCTTGATATTAAAGCATCAAATCTGAAATGAGAATTAATAGGGACATCTTCGATGACTCCTGTGATATTTACTTGATCATTGTCTTGATCGGTAAGTGCTTTACCTAAACAATCTGTCGTTCCGAAGTATTTGAGCGCTACACTTTCAGTGAGTACTATGGACTGTGGATCTTGCAGCGCAGTAGTAGGATCACCAGCCATGAACTGATAATCGAACATATCAAAAACCAATGAATCTGCTAAGTAAAACTCCTCCTCATAAAATGCCTTCTCCTCAAATTTGTATAATGACCTTCCCAGTCCAAAAAATCGAACGGCTCTTTTCACTTCAGGATAATTTTCCCCAAGCTCGTCTGCAAGTGGTATCTGAGCAACCGCCCAAGTAAAAGAGTTGTCAGGTTCTTTAATATTGGATACTACCCGATAGATATCATCGGCATTCTCATGATAGCGATCATAACTTAGTTCATCGAAGATATACATGAACAAAAACACGCTACAAGTGATTCCTAATGTTAGACCTAATATGTTAATGATACTATAGCCTTTTTCCTTAACAATATTTCGAAGCGATACTTTAAGTAAATTTTTGAACATTTTAAGTTGAGTTTGGTTGACAACACTTGTCACGAGATACCTCGAAAAATGTTTTCGAGGTATCTTATGAAATATAGAACTCTGATGTTCCTGATAGTCACAAAGTTTGAATACTCATAAAAATACAAATCTGAGGCATAGTACATCACTAAAAAAGATTCAACTGTAATATTCATGACATAGAACGTGTCATAAGTGTAACCAAACTGCATCAGTACAAATCCAGACATAAAAAAAGCCCTGATCTCAATGGTTATCGGGATCAGGGCTTTTCATTTATCTAGTATCGTCTATTCGTATAGTCCTTGCTTGATGTTTCCATTTCTTGCAACAAATTCAGCTACTTTTTGAAGATTTATCAATTGTCTTTTATTTGTTCTCAAATCAAAGATACCTCCCTTGATTGCAATAATTTCCTCTAGCTCATTGGTATAGTAGTTTGCCCGAATTTGCGCAATATTTACATCTTTGTCATTGATCACATCCAATATCACTGATTGACTAGATTCCCCTATTCCACCTACCAACACCATTACTTCACCACTTTCTTCATATATAAATGATCCCTTCATTTGAACTCCTTCAAGTTCAATACTCATTTGTATTTTTGTATTGCTAGCGATCGTACCCTTGTAATACTGCAACGTACCCATATTGAGTTTGAAGCTACTCGACACGAGAATGATAAGGATCAAGAAAGAATTAAAAAAGCCAAATTTTAGCGTCTTCAACAGGTATAGGTTTAGGTTTATGATAGAAATGTAGTGTTAATAGATGATTCAGTCAAGTTTGTAACCAGGGCATGTAATATATTTATCAACTTTATTCGCAAAAATAACAGTAAACGAGTAATAAATATTCTCATTCGCACACTAATAAATAAAAAATGAAAGAAGATTTTCTGAAAATGATCACTGAGCATCAGAACATTCTTCATAAAGTATGTCACCTCTATACCAATACTTCGGAGGACAGGGAGGATCTTTTTCAAGAAATTCTTATTCAACTTTGGAAGTCCATACATCGATTTAAGGAAAAGTCAAAACTATCAACATGGATGTACAAAGTAGCTCTTCATACGGCTTTTACACATCTCAAGCGAAGTAAAAAGCATAACAATCATCAGGATGGCATCAAAGAGTCAATTGACTATCAGCACTTACCTGATAGATACGATGAGGGCGACTACTCCAAGTTGGAGAAAGCAATCTCTCAACTCAATCAAGTAGATAAAGCCATTACTTTATTGTACTTGGAAAAGCACAGCTATCAAGAAATCTCTAATCTTATGGGTATTTCTGAAACCAATGTAGGCGTGAAAATTAGCCGTATTAAAACCAAACTGAAAACTATAATGCAAGCACAATATGGATGAATTGCAAAACATATGGGATGCGCATCAAGACAAAGTAGGTAAAGAGCAGCATCTTGATGAATTTGAGATAAAGCAGCAACTCAAAGTCAAATCCAATGACGCACTGCGAAGAATCAATAGCGTGATGAGGTTGGACGTGATCATCATGGTCATCGTTACTGGTCTGTTCATCATGGTTACGTTCATATTGAATCTTGAAAGTCGATATACCATAAGCATGATTCTATTTGAGATGATGATTGTATTAGGAGCACACTACTGGATGAAGCACTACCTCATCAATAAATATGATCTGGACAATGATAATATTGCCGAAATTATCACCAAGAAGTTGAAGTATCTCAAATGGAACAAACATATCTATATCTATGGGATCCCAGTTTTTTTCTTTGGTCTTTATCTTTATTTCCAGAATGTATGGGCACAAGTAATCCCAAATGTAACTGTTTGGAATATGTACATTATAGGAGTTCTATTGACTATTTTTGTTTATATTTTCTCAAAGAGGTTGCATAATTTCTTGTATGGGAAAGAATTAAAAGTCCTTGAGGATATTATTGATCAACTGGATCAGTGATCAAGCCATTTCTTAAAATCCTGCACACGCTCCCTGCTAACGATAATATCACTATCTGAACTATGCTGTAGCACCAATTTCAAACGACTATTGGTGTAACTGATCATGTCTTCTATCACATCAAAAGACACAATATAGGCACGGTTGATACGAAAGAACTTTTCAGGGTTGATCATTGGTGCTAAGTGCTCTAGTGAATAGTCCAACAGATAACTCTTGCCATCAGCAGTCATGCAATAAGTTGCCTTGTCTCTACTAAAGAAATAACCGATATCATTGGTAGGAACAGACTTGATATGCTCTCCTATCTTGATCAGGAATCTGTTCTTATGTTGATTGGAAAACGATTTGATCAATGCCTCCATTTGGCTTTTATCTATTGCGCTGCCTCCTATTCGCTGCTCGTATTTTTTCAATGCAGTAGCCACATCTTCTTTGGTGAGTGGTTTAAGTAAGTAATCAATACTATTGACTTTAAAGGCATTCAATGCATATTGATCATAGGCGGTGGTAAAGATGATAGGGATGTTGACCTCCATCATCTCAAATATTTCAAAGCTTAAACCATCAGCCAGTTGGATATCTAAAAAGATCAAATCGGGGCTGGGGTGGTTCAACAACAACGAAACGGTATCTTGGACAGTGTCTAACTGATCCACTACTCTAATGTTGTCATCTATCTCTGATAACATCGTGATCAATCTTTTGGCGGCTAGCTCCTCGTCTTCTACAACCAATACATTCATGTCATCGATATTTTATCGCTTTCGCCCAATACAGGTATCTTCACTGTAAATGCTTCCGTAGTCTCTTCCACTTCCACTGCTCTTTCAGATAAATATTTATATCTCTCCGTAATATTCTTGAGACCTATTCCCGATGATTCTTCCTTGAGTATATTCTTCTTTTGCACATTGTTTTTGACAACAAGCATGTCATCATTATCTATATATACATCTACAGTCAATGGCGTCTTTTTTGAAACGATATTATGCTTGATGGCATTTTCTATCAACATCTGAATAGACAAGGGAGGCACTTCCAATGAATTCTTATCTTCAGCGGTTTGGATATTCACATGTAAACTCTCCCCAAATCTCATTTTTTGTAAGAATGTATATGCCTCAAGAAATTCCAGTTCGGAATTCACAGTTACCAGGTTTTTGTCCTTGCTTTCCAATACATAGCGATACACCTGAGAAAGCTGTTTGATAAATTTGGCAGCCGTATCCTGATCCTCATATACCAGATTGGTCAATACATTGAGGCTGTTGAAAAGGAAATGAGGATTCACCTGATTTTTCAGCGTTTCATATTGTGAAGACATATGAGCTGCTTTGAGCTTCTCTGCATTGATCTCAGATTGACGCCATGACTGCAAAAAATGACTGCTTATCGAAACTAAAGTGATAAATGTCCCTATTAGAATAGCAGACAAGTTCATCTGGACAAATCCATCTACTGTGAAATATCCTACATTAGCCCCCATCACATATCGCACAAAAGCATGTATCAACGTAATAGACACCATTGTGTAAATAAAGAGCTGACCTATGGTAAGCAGTACCCTTAACCCCGTACGATCGAACCACGGAAATCGCTTATCGAGCAACTCGTGAATCAACGAATGTCCTTTCCATTGAGTAATCCAAATCCCAGCGGAAAGCACATAAAGTACGGCAAACTTATATAAATCCTGATAACAGGAGCTACAGAAGTAGTAACCCATTAACAATCCCAGCAACGACAGATAAAAGCAATCTATAAGATGCTCTTTCCAGTTTTTATCTAATTCGCATTTTCTAAGGTTAGGGACGAGTGATATCATATTTGTCAAACTACAAAAATCAAATCAAATACTATTTCTCTGGCGCAGCAAGTTTTATTTACTCATCTGTCGAATATCACTGATGAGTTGTAACATATTCATATATTTACGTCTGACTGTATGACTAAAAGACAACAAAAATCATATCCACTCGATAATGTCTCAATTTTTATTGAGAAGTGTCTTTCTTGGGCGCATGACTTTTCTCATTGCACCTATTTCAACCCCAACAACGTCCCGTATCCATTTGATTCATTCGAGCATTTTATGGCAGTAGGTTGTCGCCACGAAGTGTCTTTTGATGGTATTGATGATTTTGAAAAACTCAAAGAACATTATGAATCAAATAAAGAATGGCTCGTAGGATATTTGGGCTACGATCTAAAAAACCAATTGGAGAAACTGGAAAGTGTGCATCCTGACCGAAATAAATTTCACCCTGTTTACTTTTACATTCCCGAACACCTCATACACTTTAATAGCAATCATGTTGTTATAAGTAGCTTTGACGATCCAGACGCTATCTATAAGCAGATAGCACAATCGATAACCACTAAGCCCTCCGAAATAGGTACTATTAGGGTTACACCAAATGTTACCAAAGAGCAATACTTAAAAACGGTGAAGACTATTCAACAGCACATTGTGGAAGGAGACGTTTATGAACTGAATTATTGCATGGAGTTCTATTCGGAGCAAACTGATTGTGAGCCTCTGTCGCTATATGATCAGTTGGTGAAGTTCTCTCCTACTCCTTTTTCAGTATTTCAAAAGATCGAGGATCAATATTTGATATGTGCGTCTCCCGAACGATTTATCAAGAAAACAAAAAACAAACTGATCTCACAACCTATCAAGGGTACGATCAAAAGAGGGCAAACTTCAGAAGAAGATGTCATATTGCAGTATCAACTCAAGCATAGTGAGAAAGAACGGGCAGAGAACATGATGATTGTAGATCTGGTTAGAAATGATCTCGCTAAATCAAGTATGCCAGGATCTGTCAAAGTAGAAGAAATGTTTGGGGTCTATCCATTCAAGCATTTGCACCAAATGATTTCTTCAATCTCTGGAGAGTTGAATAAGGATGTTCATCTGATAGATGCCATCAAACATGCTTTTCCGATGGGCAGTATGACCGGAGCCCCAAAAATCATGGCAATGAATCTTATTGAAAAATATGAGACTAGTAAAAGAGGGCTCTTTTCAGGCACAGTGGGCTATATCACACCTGATGGTGACTTCGACTTCAATGTGGTGATCAGGAGCATATTCTATAATGCACAAAGCAAAGTGCTTTCTTTTCAAGTTGGTAGTGCCATCACATATGACTCAGATCCTGAGCAAGAATATGAAGAATGTTTACTGAAGGCTAAGGCGATACAGCAAGTACTCAATCAGTAATCTGAAAATTCAAGGTTTCTTATTTAGAGCCTCTAAGAAAACACCTCAAAATAAAAAAACCAATCTGATGGATTATCTACAAAGTCTGCTTCCACAGGGTTGTTGTGAATGTTTTCTAGTCTTACCAAGTCTTTAAGACTTAGTAAGACTTCCTTCTGATCCATTATTCTTCAAAGAATAAGCATGCTCAAAGAACTTCTCGATTATTCATACTCAATCAGGAATAAAAATTTCTCACACTCTGACATTATGTCATTCCCTTTTCTTTCCTTAACTTTGCAGTCTCAATAAGTAAGAGGTCAAAATATCTAATAATGAAGGATTTGGTTAGTGATTTAGAGATCATCAAAGAGGATGAGGTTGAAGCTTGTGGCGTGAAAGTATCTCCTAAAGAAAATACTGGCAAAGAGCGAAAGATGTATATCGAGAGCTATGGCTGCCAGATGAATTTTTCGGATAGCGAAATCGTCACTTCAGTCATGAAGGACAATGGGTTTGACACCACCGACAATTACAAGGAAGCGGATGTCATCTTTCTCAATACTTGTTCGATTCGGGAAAAGGCGGAACTAACAGTTAGAAAACGTCTTTCTGAATTCAATAAATTAAAAAAGCAAAAGCCAGACATGACGATAGGTGTTTTGGGCTGTATGGCGGAACGACTCAAGGAGAAGTTTTTGGAAGAGGAAAAAGTAGTCGATATCGTAGTAGGGCCAGATGCCTACCGCGACCTGCCTAACTTGGTTCGACAATCTGACGGAGGTCAAAAGGCCGTGAACACCTTTCTCTCAAGAGAAGAAACATATGCTGATATTTCACCAGTAAGACTAAATTCCAATGGAGTCACTGCTTTCGTCTCGATCATGAGAGGGTGTGACAACATGTGTTCCTTCTGTGTCGTCCCTTTTACCAGGGGTCGAGAGCGTAGCCGAGACCCACACTCTATTATCAAAGAAGCACAGGATCTATTTGATCAGGGATACCGGGAAGTCACGCTTCTAGGACAGAATGTGGACTCCTATAAGTGGTCAGCTGAGCAAAACAATAAGGCGCGACTTGAAAAGCAAGAAAAGACTGGGGAACAAGTTGAAATTGTCAACTTTGCGAACCTCCTGGAGTTGGTTGCCAAGATTCACCCAGATTTACGGGTGCGATTTTCAACTTCTCACCCCAAAGACATTACAGATGAAGTATTGCATACGATGAATAGATATGAAAACATCTGCAACTACATCCATCTACCTGTTCAAAGCGGCAATACCAGGGTGCTGGAACTAATGAACCGTACCTATACAAGGGAGTGGTATATGAATCGTGTTGACGCCATTCGAAATATCATTGGTCAAGATTGTGGCATCTCTTCAGACATGATTACGGGTTTCTGTACCGAAACAGAAGAAGAGCATCAAGACACACTCAGCATGATGGACTATGTCAAATATGACTTCTCCTACATGTTCTTCTACTCAGAACGACCCGGCACACTAGCAGAGAAGAAATATGAAGACGACATTCCACTGGAAGTCAAAAAGAAAAGATTATCCGAGGTTATAGCCAAACAACAGTCCCATGCGCTGGAACGGAACAAACTAGACTTAGGCAAAGTACATAAGGTACTGATTGAGGGTACTTCCAAACGTTCTCAAGAGCGACTTCAGGGAAGAAATACTGCTAATAAAGTGGTGATCTTTGATAAAGGGAATCACCAAAAAGGTCAATATGTAAATGTATTGGTTGAGGATTGTACGACCGCCACACTTACAGGTACAGTTGTTTAATTAATTGTCCAAACAATGAATTCAGAAACACTTAGTATTAAACAACGATTTGGAATAATAGGTAATTCCCCCCTACTAAATCATGCCATACAAGTAGCGATGCAAGTAGCGCCTACTGACATGACCGTATTGATCACAGGAGAAAGTGGTAGTGGGAAAGAGTCATTTTCCAAAATCATACATCAGCTTAGTGCCCGTAAGCATGGCCAGTTTATAGCTATCAACTGCGGTGCAATACCAGAAGGTACGATAGACTCGGAGTTATTTGGTCATGAAAAAGGCTCCTTTACTGGAGCTCATGAGGCACGAAAAGGATACTTTGAGGTCACTAACGGAGGAACAATCTTCCTTGATGAAATAGGAGAAATGCCACTGGCAACACAGGCAAGACTACTACGTGTATTAGAAAATGGTGAATTCATCAAAGTGGGTTCATCTAAAGCACACAAAACCGATGTACGTGTAGTAGCAGCATCCAATGTGGACTTGATGAAAGCCGTAGAAAAAGGCAAGTTTAGAGAAGACTTGTACTATAGGTTAAGTACTGTGCCTATTTATGTGCCGCCCCTGCGTGAAAGAGGAACTGATGTCGAATTGCTCTTTAGAAAGTTTGCCAGTGACTTTTCCGAAACATATCGGGTCAAGCCTATCAGTTTAACTCCTGATGCTGTTGACTTGCTATTGAAATTTAGGTTTCCTGGCAACATTCGTCAGTTAAAAAATTTGGTTGAGCAAATTTCTGTATTATCGACTGACAATCGCGTCATCACCGTAGAGAAACTTGCAAGCTATTTACCCAATCAAGGGAGTAATCTTCCTGCCATATATAAATCTGAAAATAGTGAAAAGGAAAACTTCTCCGAGCGGGATCTACTTTATAAGGTATTGTTTGATATGAAGAAAGACATGAATGACTTAAAAAAACTCGTTCATGATGTAGTCAAAACAGAAGGCCAGGACAAACAAATTCTGGAGCAGCACAAGTCCTTATTTGATAGCATCGAGGACCATGAGACCTCATTGACACCTAAAAAAGAGGAGCCTTATGTATTGGAAGTCGCTACGCCTAGTCACACTACCCCTCATGCTGCATCGCACATCAAGGAACACAATGCAGACCCTAATATTCAGGATATCACGCACGAAGCTGAAGTAGAAGAATCTCTGTCAATAGAAAAGAAAGAAAAAGAGCTTATCATCAAAGCCCTGGTGAAGAATAACAACAAACGCAAATATGCAGCTAGAGATTTGGGAATCTCGGAACGAACTTTGTATAGAAAAATCAAACAATACGAATTAGAAGGATGACAAAGTACCTCTTAACAATATACATACTACTAACATTTGGACTCTTCAATGGTTGTGGAATTTATTCCATGTCAGGAATCTCTATTGATTATGACAAAACCAAGACCATATCTATACTCAACATGTACAATGATGCTACATTGGGTCCAGTCAATATGCCACAAACACTTACCAATTTGGTCAGGGACTACTATCAGCAAAATACCAATTTGGTATTGGTAGATGGCAATACAGAAGGTGATCTACAAATAGAAGGGGGCATTGTAAGCTATCGTACTGCTCCAATATCTCCACAATCTTCTGGTTCCAATAATGCAGGTGACACAGCAGCACTGACTCGACTTACTATCACGGTCAAGATAACCTATGTCAATACACAAGATGATACTTTTAACTTTGAGAATAAGAGCTTTTCATTTTTCAGTGATTTCGATAGCAACACAAATCTTACAAGTATTGAAAACCAATTGATCGATGAGATATTTGAGCAAATCACACTGGATATATTCAATGCTTCAGTTGCCAATTGGTAATTTTTATCTATTTTTATAAAAATACAGATAGTCCTTAAATCGGTGAATAGAGAAAAATTTCTAAATATTATTCAAAACCAAGTCCTCACTGATAATGATGACATACTTTCTCTTCAGAAAGAAGCCAAACAACATCCATATAGTCAAATAATACACACGCTTCTGGCCAAGCATCACAATGAGGCAAAAAGTGCTAACGCCAATGCTGCCATACAGCTTGCAGCAATTTATGCTACAGATCGTGTGGTACTGAAAGGGATTATCAACTCCACTCCTGTCGAAAAGGTCATTCATAAAGCAAAGGAAGATCATAAACCGGTAGAAACAGTATCAAAAACATTTACCAGTATTTCATCTGGGGTAACTGATATCGATCAACTTCGCAATGACATCTATGAACACCTTGAACTCCTTCAGGAGAGTAAAAAAACATATATCACAGAGAACAGCCAGCTGACCAAACCCAGCAGTAGTAAGAAGCAGACAGCACCAAAGGTAAAGATTATCACCAAGGAAAAGCCGGTAGCTAAAAAGAAAGATAAAAAAGATAAAGCTGTAAAAAAGAATAAATCAGAGAAGAAAACATCTGTCAAACCTTCAAGTAAAACAAAAAAAGAAAGCGTTCCCCTTAGTCAAAAGGAACAAGTAGATCTGATAGAAAAATTTATTAAATCCCCCCCTAAAATTGCCAGATCAAAGGACAAGCCGTCAACTAATACTGATCAACAAGACCTTTCTGAAATTAGCGCAAATCTGGAAGAAGATTTTGCCTCTGAAAATCTTGCGCAAATCCTTACCAAACAAGGAAATAAAGAAAAGGCGATTGAGATTTATAAGAAATTAATTTGGAAATTTCCACAAAAAAAGGCGTACTTTGCGACTCAAATTGAAGGACTAAAAAAATAAGAGAAGTCGTATGATATTAATTACTGTATTGATTGTAATAGTTTCAGTATTATTAGTGCTTGTTGTACTTGCACAAAACTCTAAAGGAGGTGGATTGACAAGTCAATTTGGTGGTGCAGGAGCGAGTAATATGATCGGTGTGAAGAAAACATCTGATTTATTAGAAAAACTAACTTGGGGATTGGCCATCACATTATTTGTATTGGCGATGGCTTCAAAATTTGTTGCGGAAAGTGGACAACCAACAAACAATTTTTCAAGTCCCAGTATAGAAAGAGCACAAGAGCAAAATACGGCTCCAGCCCTGGATTTAGGTACTGACTCTGGTGTAGAAGAAGCAGTCACTGACGAACCTGCAACTGAGGAAGAGTCGGCTCAAGATTGATTTTTAATAAGTAAAAACATCCAAAGCCACATTTTTGTGGTTTTTTTGCTCGAAATTATATTTGAATTAGTAAGAAATTTATTAAAAATGTCTCCTCAGTCACGTTGGGGAAATTCTTTCATGATCTTCTTCGGAGAGTAAACTGCTGTTTACAGGAATACTAAAAACAAATTTTACTCACTTGTGGGGTTAAAGCCTCGATGCTTGCATTGAATGACTGGGAAATCGGGTTTAAAAAAAGTGTTCATTATTTTCCGTGTAGTCTCACCAGCTAAGAAGTCATTCCGCAGGAATCTTTACCAATATTACAAGAAAATCAACTTCATGGTAAATATTTCTTCTGCTCTCCTTCGATTTCATCTCTCGAGAACATATGAAATGACTTCGAATATGTTAAACCCGATTTCCCTGTATTGAATGAGTAAAATCTAATTGTTTAAGAGTACTTAGGTATCTCAACACTTAACAACTCAAGTCAACACCCCTCCTATTTAGCTTACTTATTCCACAACTCAAAAGAAAATATTTGCACAATGTAATCAGGGTACGTTTCACTTAGAAACTAAACTAGATTATTATGAAAAGCATAGGTATTACACTCGTTACCATTTTATTGTTTTGCACATCCAATATCATGAGTCAGAACTTACCGAAGGATGGTGCTATTTTGGTTATAAAAGAAAAGAGTTTCAACCTTACCACTGGTAAAGCACTAACTACAAAAATCGAATTGGTGAAATCGAAAAGATATCAAAAGGCAAAATTTGGAGGACTAAGCGCAAGAACTCCTGAAGGTATTACTATCAGTTTTGAAAAAGATATTGAAAATAGTAATTTATATTTGATGACACTGTTAGCGGATGATAATGCTTCTAAAGATTCCTATACAATTATTATCAAGGGGGAAGGGAACAATTCACATAAGGTCAGAGGCATAACGATAAAAGTAAATCTTGACCAGAATCCGATTGTGACTACGAATTAAGACTCTTGATAATATTAGTATTTTTATAGTAAATATGAATAATAATTTAATTAAATATGGATTGAGAGTATTGGTCTCAACCCTCATTTATCTTTTTTTCAAAATTAATTCAGGTCATATTGATGCTGATCTGCACGGTGACCTCAGTATCTGGCCCATATTGCTACTATTTACTATTGTTGTTGTATTAAGTGTCTGGGAAGTGTGTGATAAAGTAATAAATTATTACGCTAACAATCACCCTGTATACTTAACGTCAAACAGAAAACTGGTAATGATCTTTATTTTGGCTACATTGGCCTGCTTTCCTTTAGTAACTGGTTATCTCTATTTTGAAAATTACTATTTAAAAGTTTGGCTTAATTGTGGAATAGATCCTGAAAGGGAATTCTATGCTAACATTACAAAAAGCTATGTTGTCACTTGGTTAGTAATATCTCTTCAAATTCTCAAAGTCTATCATAAAACTATGCGCAACATGGAAGTTGAGCAAAGTAGAATACAGAAAGAACTTATGAGAACTCAGTTCGAAAGCCTCAAAAATCAAGTAAGCCCACACTTCTTATTTAATAATTTCAGTGTTTTGGATGCATTGATACATAAAGACAGTGAATTGGCCTCAGAATATCTCGCACAGTTATCCAAGCTATATCGCTATATTCTAGACAATAAGGAGAGTGAAATGGTGAGTTTAGCCAAAGAGATAGAATTATTGGATTCATATCTTTTTTTACTAAAAATTCGCCACGACAACTGTATTAAGCTGGAATATCAAATCAAAATTGACACTTTAGACTTTTTTATTCCTACCCTCTCTCTACAGATGCTCATAGAGAACGCTGTAAAGCATAATAATTTTAGTAAAGAAAAACCTCTTAAAATTAAAATTTTCAATGAAGATGATCAATTTGTCATCGTACAAAATCACGTGAATTTAAAAAATAATCACACTAGCTCAACTAAAATTGGTCTTGAAAATATTAAAAATAGATATAGCCTTAATTCAGATAAGCAGGTTATCATTTACCAATCAGGGGAAATTTTTAAAGTGAAATTACCTATCCTTCCATCCTTGACACTGGCTTAATGAATTTGATAATAATCGAAGATGAAAAACTAAGTGCAGAAAGGTTAAGGCATTTGGTAGCAAAAATAGATAGCAGTATTAATATTCTAGGCGTACTTTCCTCAGTAGAAAAAGCAAAAGAGTGGTTTCGTGACAATTCTGCACCAGATGTCATGTTATTGGACATTCAACTAAGTGATGGAACAGCGTTTGACTTATTGGAGTCTATTCACATATTTCCATGTATTATATTTACAACTGCGTATGATGAGTATGCCTTAAAAGCATTCAAATATAACAGTATAGAATACCTTCTCAAACCTATAGATAAAATTGAGCTAACCAATGCATTGGAAAAATTCAGAAATTTAAATCACTTTCCATTGAGTGATCGTTCTATAGCTGAAAAGTTAGAAAATGCCAAAAAATCGATTATAGGGGATTATAAAAGGCGTTTTTTGATAAAAATTGGAGCGCAATTCCAAAACATTGAAGTTACCGAAATTGCCTACATTTATTATCAAAATGGAAGTTGTATTGTACGTACAAAAGATGGACGCAAGTTACCTATTGACTATTCTCTTGAGCAACTGGAAGACATTCTCGATCCTATGGTCTTTTTCAGGGTCAACCGCCAATTTTTGGTGAAAGCTGAAGCTATTCATGAAATACATACCTATTTAAACAGTAGATTGCTGCTTAAATTAAATCCCCAATTTGAAACTGAGGTTATTATAAGTAGAGACAGAGTAACTGACTTTAAAAGATGGATGGATTGTTGAATGTATGGAAGTACTACGGAAGCTGATGTATTCTGTAAAATACTGTTATCCCGAACTATTTTGAGGAATTTTCACTTATTCAAATTCAAATTTTTCACCAACAATCTTTTGGCAATGGGTAAAAACGTTTCCTTAATTGGGAAAAAAAGCGTAGAAGAAATCAAATAAGTTGCTGGATTTGGCAAGTCTTTATACTTCTTCACCAAGGACATTTTTATATTTTGAAAAGTAGTCGTTCTTTTCCATTTCAGTTCATCAATTGAAGTCAACGCCACTCCTCTCACAACTTCCACACTATCAAACAATTTGATTTCGTACCGATATACTTTTAGCAAATCACTAGACTTTACTAGTGTAAATAAATATCCCTCTTGATTATATATAGGCACTAATCCAATAGGTTCAATTGAGAAATCGGCTTCCACAAATTCATAGATCTCCTTCCCTTCAGCAATCACTTCCTGCAATTTTGGCAATGAGTAATCTACAATTCTAGATAACTCGTCAATCAATTCATCATTGATGATTGTCTCATGAGACAACTTCCATTCATTCAATTCATCCAATATGATTCTTCTAGGGAATTCATCTGACACTCTATCCAGGTTGTCTTTTAATTTTTTGAGATGTCGATAATTACCAATAGCATCTGATAGACCTGGGTAGAGCTCCACTGCATCATAAGCCTTCTTGATACGACTGATATATGCTAGTAGCACATATTGCTTATATTCAAAATCAATCCATCGTTCTGTTACCCAATTTTCCTTTAATCCTTCCATATCCCATTAATTTAGGCAAAATAAAATACGACAATTATGACACATTTTCAAGTGATCAACTCCTAGATGCCGCAATAATGTCAGTCGTGTTGGCTATAAGGTGGCATGGCAGATAAAATACCTGCAAAAATGTCCTGATTATGTGATATCCCATCATTGGTACAGGAAATGCTAGGAAAGAGTGTATTCAAAAAGAATTGTTTTAACCTTAAAATTAAATAAACAAATGTCAAAATTGAACATCAAACCTCTGGCAGACAGAGTTCTCGTAGAATCTGCTCCTGCTGAAGAAAAAACAGCTTCTGGAATCATTATTCCTGACACTGCTAAGGAAAAACCTATGAAAGGTAAAATAGTAGCTGTTGGAAATGGCAAAAAAGATGAGCCTATGACTGTATCTGTAGGTGACGAAGTACTTTATGGCAAATATGCTGGTACTGAGATCACTGTGGAAGGTACTGAGTACTTGATCATGAGAGAAGCAGATATCTTTGCTATCATATAAATCTATTGAAGACATAATAAACCAATCATAAAATGGCTAAAGAAATAACATTTGACACAACAGCAAGAGAAGCACTTAAAAAGGGTGTTGACAAACTAGCTGATGCGGTAAAAGTAACATTGGGACCTAAGGGAAGAAATGTAATTCTTGACAAAAAATTCGGTGCACCAACGATCACTAAAGATGGTGTATCTGTTGCTAAAGAGATCGACTTGAAAGATCCTTTGG
>Ga0209634_1000930_pt1 | contig 22052 bp, 19 predicted proteins | sample LinPmetageLP40_FD_184043 | JGI IMG/M metagenome (GOLD analysis project Ga0209634, IMG submission 184043) | Marine viral communities from the Pacific Ocean - LP-40 (SPAdes) (version 2) | ecosystem: Environmental > Aquatic > Marine > Oceanic | place: Pacific Ocean | collected 2010-08-26 | reverse complement strand
ATCCGCGTGCTGCTCGAGGAGCTGACACGCAAGGGTGCCCTGCCCGATCCACAAGGCGTGACGCATGGGGCTGGCAAGCCGCCACGACTCGACCTGCTGCTGACCTTCGGCGAGAGCGCAGACCCCGCACTTGCGCGTCTCGCACGCAAGCTGTTCGAGCGCCTGCCCTGCCCGCTGCTGGAAGTGCGTCTTGAAGGCCGTGGCGAACATTGGGTGCTCAAGCGGGTGCGCCCGCAATCCCTGAGCCACCTGGCAGCGGCGGATGAAGACCGCTTCGCCCAGGCACTCAATCGCCATTCGCGCAAGGTGTGGCGCACGCCCAAGGCCCGCCGCCATTACCGTTTCGATCTCGCCATGCTGGTCGACCCGGACGAGGCACTGCCGCCGTCGAACCGTACCGCGCTCAAGCATTTCATCCGCGAAGGACGACGCCTGGGCATCGATGTCAGTCTGATCACCCGGCGCGATGAAGGCCGTCTGGCCGAGTTCGATGGCCTGTTCATCCGCGAGACGACCAGCCTGGATCACCACACCTATCGCATGGCCAAGCGTGCCGAGCACGAAGGGCTGGTGGTAATCGATGACAGCCAGTCGATCCTGCGCTGCACCAACAAGGTCTTCCTGCATGAGCTTCTCAAGGCACGCGGCCTGAGCGCCCCGCAGGGTCGCCTGATCCATCGGGGCGAACTGCGCCAGCTGGCCGAGCGCGGTCAGCACATGCGCTACCCGCTGGTGATGAAGGTGCCGGATGGCGCCTTCTCCCGCGGCATCGTCAAGATCGATGGCCCCGAGACACTGGTGCGCGAAGCCGAGCGGCTGTTCCATGATTCCGCCCTGCTGTTGTTGCAGGAGTGGCTGCCGACCGAGTTCGACTGGCGCATCGGCGTGCTCGACGGCAAGCTGCTGTTCGCCAGCCGTTACTACATGGCGCGCGGCCATTGGCAGATCTACGACCACAGCGGCGCGCGTACCCGCTCCGGCGGCTTCGCGACGGTCGACCCGAGCGAGGTGCCAGCGGCCGTGATCAAGGCGGCCCTGAAGGCGACACGCCTGATCGGCGACGGCCTCTATGGCGTCGACTTGAAGCAGCTGGAGGAACGCGTGGTGGTCATCGAGGTCAACGACAACCCGAATCTGGATGCCGGCGTCGAGGATGTGGTGCTGGGGCGCGAGCTCTACCGGCGCGTGATGCAGGTATTTCTGGCCCGCATGCAGGCGCGCCGCCAGCCCGTGCTGGGCTGACACGCCCCGAACCGAGTCTGCAAGACTGTAGCAAGCAGCGAGAAACCAGAAACTAGAAACTAGAGACACAGAAACGACAGCGCCCACCCTCCGTGAAGGAGCGTGGGCGCTGTGCTCTTGGCTGGGACTCAGCCGTGGCTCATTCCTCGCCGAGCTGGGCCTCGATCTCATAGCCGGTGAACTTGCGCAGATTGATCACGCCGCTGTCGAGAATCAGATACTGACCCTTGAGCCCTTCGAGTACGCCTTCCACCACTGGCGTCTTGTCGAAGTTGAACGAGGTGACCTTGGTCGGCGCGGTGCGCACCGGAAACTCGAAGGCCAGCGCCGTGGTGTCCAACACCCGGATGGCGCCTTCACCGCAATGCGCCTGCAGCGCCGCCAGGCCCTCTGACATCTGGGCCAGCAAGGCATCCCGCTCGGCTTCCAGGTCCAGCTCGGCCACATCGCCCTTGAGCATCGCCCGCCAGTTGGTGCGGTCGTTCAGCGCCTGCTTGAACAGCACCTCGACCAGCCCCGACTGCAAGCGATTGGAGACCTCGACGATGGGCAGCGCCTGGATGGCGCCCTGATCGAACCAGCGCGTCGGCATCTGGGTCTTGCGCGTGATGCCGACCTTGAGACCGGAGGAATTGGCCAGATAGACGATATGCGGCTGGAAGCAGTGCTCCTCACCCCACTGCGGATCACGGCAGGTGCCTTCGGCGTAGTGGCAGGTCTCCGGCTTCATGATGCAGCCATCGCACTGCGGCAGCTTGCGAAAGCACGGGTAGCAATGCCCCTGCGCGAAGCTCTTCTTGGTCTTGCGACCGCAATGGCTGCAGTGGATCTGACCGGTGAAGCTCAATCGCACCTTGTGACCGATATAGGCATTCAGCGGCTGGGTGATCTCGCCCAGACGCAGGCCATAGTTGGCCGCCAGCGGCTCGCGCGTGACCGACGGCGCCTCAAACGAGGTATCGATCGCAAGCGCCTCACCGGCGGGCACGATGGACATCTTGTGAAGGTTGCCACTCAGCGTGATGGGCGCCGCATCCTGAACCTTACCAGAGGTTTCATCCGCACTCAGGGCATCATCCAGCGTCAGTTGACCCACTTGATCTGCTCCGGCTCATCGCTTGCGGTGCTGTCGTCATCACGCGGCCCACAGGTGCCGTTGTCGATGAAGCCGACACGCGACTCGGCCGGCACGTTGTTGTGCGCTTCGTACTTGATGACGGCTTCCATGCACAGCTCGACCTGCTCCTTGGTCAGCACGCGGCCATCCGGCCATTTGCGCAGCTGCATGGACTGCTTGAGGCTCTCGTAGATGGTCGGCGTCATCTGCTCGACCATGCCGTCAAAGGACATGTTGCTCATCACATACTCTCCTGATACGGGTCCACGACTGCCGAAGGCGGACCATCGGAGTCACTGGGGATGGCCGCCATTCTAGCATTGTCGTTTCGCGCAGTGTCATTTCCAGAGGTGGCATCCCCGGGGCCGAAGCGCCTACGCTCAGGCCGCGCTGCGCCTGGGGAGCAGCCAGCCCAGCAGCAGACCGGTCAGCAGGCCGCCAAGATGGGCCTCGTTGGCGATGGCGCCCAGGCCGATGGCACTCGAGAGCGGCGTCATGCACAGCACCAGATAGATCAGCATGAAGATCATCAGCGAGCGCTGCATCTGATAGCCCAGCGCGGGGCGGCGGCGTGCGGCGATGAAGACATAGCCGATCACGGCGAAGTCGATCCCCGACAGCCCACCGAACAGCACGCTGCCGGTGGCGTATTGGGCCAGATTGGCCGCCACGCCGCTCAGCACCACGACCAGCGCGAAGCGCCAACCGCCATCGATGGCCTCGATCTGGCGCCCGAACACCCACAGCCACAGCAGGTTGAACACCAGGTGCAGTACCCCGAAGTGCATCAACGACGGCGACCAGAGCCGCCACCACTCCCCCGCCAGCGTCACGGACAGCGACTCAGGCGCGATGTGCTGACTGCCGACAAGCTCGAAGGGCACGATGGCCAGCCACTCGAATACCGCCGCCTGGCCCAGCGCATACTGGAACAGCACGGTGACGCAGCAGGCCAGTCCGACCAGCCAGGTCAACGGCGTCTGGCGCATCAGGGCGATGAGAGACTGAGAACTGGCGGTGCCACGCGTCGCGGTACCTGCGGAGGCGTCCCGCAACGGTTCACCGCGTGACTGGCGCTCGAGCATCGCGATGACGCGCGGCAGCTGCTCGGGGTCGGCCAGCCACAGCTCCTGGCCGCCCTCGTGGCTCTCGGCATCGTCGCCAGACTCAGCCTCTGTCGGGCGAGCCTGGCTCAGGGTGATCTGGTGACCGATCTTCTCGGCCCACAGGGCTTCACGCAGGGGGCGGCTGTCGAAGGATTCGGGCAGCGTCAGAACCTTGAACATGCTATGCCTCTGAAGATGACACGCGACTGAACAGACTCAGTACACGTTGATAAACAAGGAGAAGTCAGACCAGCCTGCGAAAATCTACCACAGCGCCGCAGGCGTCTGGCATTTGTGACAGACATAAAAAAAGCCCGGTGGGGGGCACCGGACTGAGCAAGGATCATTCAAGGGAACACTTACTCAGAGTGCGCAATCGGGCTTTGGTTCACTGACATGTGATTGTAAAAAACAATCGCCATTCATCACCAGCATCACTGACGCTATTGGGCGTACCCATGACCAGCGCTATTGAGCAGTGCCAATGGCCAGTGCAATTGACCGGTACTAATGGCCAGTCCTATTGACTGGCGCCATTGGCGAATGACTGGTTCGACAGGGTGTCGCGGGACAGCTCTTCCGGCACGGGGCGCCGGGAAGGCTCACGCGGTACCGGCACCCACACGAAGTTGGCGGCATCCAGCGTGGCTTCGCCACTGAAGCGATACGCCACCAGGCGCCCGAACTTGACCGCACTGTAATCCAGGCAGGCAATGTTGGGGGCCGGCAGCGCCGGCAAGCCCTCGCACCAGTAGTGCCCGAGGAACAGCGGCGGCTGCTCTGGCCCGTAGTAAGGCAGATTGGCCAGCTCCTGCTCGCTCAACCAGCGCGATTCCAGCTCGCCGGGCAGGTTGTCGGGCTGGAAGACCACATCGCCGTAGGTGCGGGGCTCACGTGCCCAGAAGTGCGTGCGGAAGCTTCGGCGCGTGAAACCATCGCCGGAATGGATCTCGACCCCTTCCGGCAAGCGCAGGTTCGCGCCGCGCGTCATGCGGTCCAGCACGCGATAGGCGAAGCTGTCGTGCTCGATGGACTCATGCAGGAAGTCTTCATCGATGCAGCCATCGGGGTAGCGCTCCAGGAAGGTACGCACCAGTGGCTCGTCCCAGCAGGCGTGCACCACGCGCAGCCCGCTCTGGCCGGGGGCCAGCGGCGGCAGCTCCAGACACAGCGGCATGCGCATGAACCAGCGCAGCGCCTCGTCCCACTCATCGGGATGATGCTGATATTGGTCAAGCGTCTCGCGGATGATGCGATTGTGACGTGAGGTATGCGAGCGCAGGAAATCACGATGCTCGCCGCCTGCACGCGGGCGTGCGCGCCGGCAATACGCCAGGGCGTTGTATTCGTGATTGCCCATCACGATCAGTGCTTCGCCGGCATTGACCATGCTGCTGGCCAGCTGCACCGCGAGGCGGATGCGCGGGCCACGATCGATGATATCGCCGAGAAAGATGACCTTGCGGGTCGGGTGGCGATAGACGCCATCGACGATGTGATAGCCGAGCGTCTCCAGCAACGTCGCCAGAGTGGCGCCGCAGCCGTGTACATCGCCGATAAGGTCATAGCCATCCTGTGGCGCCACGAATGCTTGCATGCTGTGAGCCTTGAGGTCATTCGCCGAGGCGATTGCTCCAACCGAGCTTGGTGCGACAGATCTCGAAATAGTTGTGCTCCAGCGGATGAATCAGCGTCAGACGCTCACTCTTGCGCCGAATCTTGAGCACATCCCCGGGCTTGGCCACCACCTGGGTCTGGCCATCGCAGCTGATATGCGGATAGGTCGAGTTGCTGGCACTGATATGCAGGATGATCTCGCTGGCCGCATCGATCACGATCGGACGACTGGAAAGGGTATGCGGGAACATCGGCACCAGGGTGATCGCCTCGAGGCGCGGATGCACGATGGGGCCGCCACCGGACAGCGCATAGGCGGTCGAGCCGGTCGGCGTGGCGACGATCAAGCCATCCGAGCGCTGGGAGTAGACGAACTGGCCATCGATGAACAGCTCGAACTCGATCATGCGCGCCGCCTTGCCGGGGTGCAGCACCACGTCATTGAGGCCATCGGCCGCTCCGATGCGCTCGCCTTCGCGGTAAACCTCGGCCTCGAGCAGGAAACGTTGCTCGCTGAGATAGTCACCGCCCAGCACCTCGGCCACCTTCTCCTCGAGCTCATCGGGGCGAATGTCGGTCAGAAAGCCGAGTCGCCCACGATTGACGCCGAGCACGGGCGTGCCGCTGCGGCACAACGCGCGCGCAGCACCCAGCAGGCTGCCATCGCCGCCGACCACGATCACCAGATCACACTGCTCGCCCATCTGACGGCGGCTGGCCACCTGCAGACCGTGGTCCAGCAGCAGCGTGGCAGTGCGTTCCTCGATCACCATGGCCAGGCCACGGGAATCCAGAAAGCGAATCAAGCGCTTGAGCGTATCCACCACCTGGGCACTGCCCAGTCGGCCAATCACGCCGATCGTATTGAATTGCTGCTTCATCACGCCTCCCAGGCTGTCATGCCGGCCATTATGCGGACTCACCGCGCGAGCAGCAATGCAGCCGCGCCGCGCTTTTCCCACCGGATGTGAGGTGGCCGGCTGACGCCACGCCCAGACACGTCTGAAAACCGGCCGCGAACATCCAAGGCGGGAAGCGGGACGTTACCTGACTATCCCCCGCAGTTGACGCACCGCCATCCCGACCGTCACGGGCGTTGATTCTTTCCCGAACGAAGGCCTCTATCATGCAACTTGCCATTCCCCGGCGGTGCACATACCGTCAGCTGAACAATGGACCCCCTGCCAAAGGAGCCGGCCGCCCCATGCCAGCACAGAAGCCGTCAGTCAGTCCGCCAGATGCGGAAAGCTTTGACCACGCCAGTGCGATAGAAGCCTGTGCACGCGGAGACGAGGCCGCGTTCCGCAGCCTCTATGATCTTGAATCGGGCCGTATGCTGGCGCTCGCCATGCGCCTGTTGAACAGCCGCGACCAGGCGGAAGATGCCGTCCATGACGCCTTCATCAAGCTGTGGTCCAACGCGGGCCAGTATCGCCGTGAACTCGGCAATGGTCGCGCCTGGCTGTTTACCATCCTACGCTATCGCGCCCTGGATCAACTGCGCGCCCAGGGGCGGACGCCACGCGGCGACAGCGATGCGCTCGACACGCTGGCCGATCTGCTCGCCAATCCGGAAGCCGCGGCCGATGACAGCCAGACGGCCCATCAGTTGAGCGACTGCCTGGGTGAACTGGAAGTGCCGCGTCGCGAACCCATTCTGCTGGCCTTCTTCAAGGGACTGACACACGAACAGATCGCCGAGAAGCTGAGCGCACCGCTTGGCACCATCAAGGGACGCATCCGCGCCGGTCTCAAGCTACTGCAGGAGTGCCTGTCACGATGAATAGCCCCCTGATTCCCGAATTTCCCGAAGAACAGAACCTGCTGCTGGGTGAGCATGCCCTCGGGCTGCTGGACCCTGAGCGCGAGGCCGAAGTGCGCGCCTGGATCGAGCGCGATGACAATGCCGCACGCATGGCCCTGCGCTGGCAGCAACATTGGCTGAGCGTGAGTGATCGCCTGCCGCCGGAGCCCCCTTCCGACTCACTATGGAAGCGCATCGACGCCAGCCTGGTGCGCCTCAAGCAGTCCTCCGCCACCCGCGATGACGCCGCTCGGCATGATGCAGAGCAGACAAGCGCCTCTACCAAGGCGTCCTGGCTGCTGCGCTGGCTCAGCGGCGGCCTCGGACTGGGTCTGGGGGCAGGTCTCGCCCTGGCACTGGTCATGCAGATGGGGCCCTTCTCTCCCAGCGCGCCGCTGGAGGGCACATCACCGGAGGTGGCTACCCAGACGCCTGACGGCGACGCGCAACGCATGGTCGCTATCCTGCAGACACTGGAAGATCCGGGCACGCCGACCTGGGTGGCCAATGTCACGCCCAGCGGTGGCCTGCAGCTGACACCGAAGGTCTCCATCGAGCGCCCGACGGATCGCGCCATCGAACTGTGGACCCTGACCGACCCGCAAGAAGGGCCGCGCTCACTGGGGCTGGTCGACCCGATTGCGGGCATCGAACTCAGCGCCGAGCAGATCGGCAGCATGAGCCCGGGCCAGCTGCTGGAGATGACACTGGAGCCAGAAGGCGGTTCGCCGACCGGCAAACCGACAGGCAAGATTCTCGCCATCGGTCGCCTGGTGGACCTCAATCAGCGTGATAGCTGATAGCCCTCATAACAGCCCTCGGGCATGACGGCTGCCGATAGTGGCGCTTTCTGACGCTGTAATTTCACAGCGAGTCTCACGGGAAAGCGCCCTATCGGTCTGCTCAAGGTCTGCTCAAGAGAGGGAGTCCGTCGTCTAGCGTCAGTCAAACGCCAGACATGAAAAAGCCCCGCAATCGCGGGGCTTTTTCATGTCTGGCAGCGTCAGCTAACTGGCAACAAAGCCAGTGCTCAGCTTTCAGTGCGCTCGAGCCAGGATTCGACGGTTTCCGCACCGTGCTCTTCCTTCCACTCTTTCAGCTGCTTGTGGTTGCCACCACGCGTCTCGATGACTTCACCGGTGTGCGGGTTCTTGTAGACCTTCAGCTTGCGCTTGCGACGCACGCCACCGGTCTTGCTTTCCGGTGCGGCAGCAGCCGGCGCCTGGGACGCTTTCGGGTCCAGCAGGGTGATGACGTCACGAGTGGACTTGCCGTACTCGCCCATCAGCGCGTCCAGCTTGTCCTTGAATTCGAGTTCGTTCTTCAGACGGTCATCATTGCGCAGGCTTTCCAGCTGCTCTTGAAGTTTCTTGAGCTCTTGCTCTTTCTGCATGAAATCAGTCAACAGGGACATGAGTATCTCCAGGATGTCGGGACAGACAGTTGAGTCACGAAAACACGGTGCTGAAAGAGGCTCGGCGATATTCATCTGCCGTACATGTTTAACAGCGCGTTTTCATAAAGACTTGTGCAGGACACTCGGGACAGTTAAGCGCCCACACCAGATCAAGGGCGATTATAGACCGAGTCAACTGCAAGGTGAAGTCTTAAATAACATGTTTCCAAAGTATGCAATCTTGCCGATCAATGCAATAGCCAGCAAAAAAACAGTACTCACTGCCCAGGCACTTCATTATCCCCTGTCACAACTGAAGACAGGTCTACCAAAAGCATCTCTGCCACAACACGAAGAAGTCTTTACCACGACCTGATATCAGGCTTGAGGGCCCGCCATCACTGGACCTCCAATATTCACGGGATATGCACAATTCATGACAACAACCCACAAGGAAGTATTATGCAACCACTTTCCCGTTGGCGTGGCGGCGTCAGATTGCAGACTTTCGATGTAGAGCTGTCATTGCCTGCGCACCTCGAAAAGCATGCACCTGAACGAACAACAGAAGTCCATACTAAAGCAGGTGGCGAACTAATAGTGGTGCAAAATGCAACACTTTCTCCAGAAAGCGTCACTTCAAAAACACCGTCAACCTGATAGAATGGTCAAAGTTGACAAAGATTGAGCCGTCATCACGCCATTCCACACTCCCGCCACTCGCAGAGACACTCCATGCCATTTTCCCAGATGCCGACCCGCGCTACGGACTCACTTTCTCTCTGGCACCCTTATACCCAGATGCAGGACATGCCAGCGCCATTGGAGATGGTCGGCGGCACGGGAGCCCGCATGACACTGGCGGGAGGTGAGACACTGCTGGATGCGACATGTTCCTGGTGGTGCATGATCCATGGCTACGGACACCCACGTCTCGTCGCGGCCATTCAGCAGCAAGCGGCAGAACTCTGCCATGTGATGCTGGGCGGCATTCGCCATCGACCGGCCAAGGAGCTTGCCGATGCGCTGGTGCGCGTCACCCCCGAGGGCCTGAGTCATGTCTTCTTCTCGGATAGCGGCTCGGTGGGCATGGAAGTCGCCATGAAGATGGCAGTGCAATATCAGCAACAGCGCAAAGACCGCGATGACACGCGCGGACGAACGCGCATGCTGTCATTGATGAAGGCCTATCACGGCGATACGGCGGGCTGCATGGCAGTGTGTGACCCCGAGGAAGGCATGCATTCCCTGTTCGCCGATTTCCTGCCCAGACATCATTTCGCACCGGCACCGACTGCCGGTTTCAGCGCCAGTCGTGAAGAGGTAGCAGACGATATCAGCGCATTGCGCGCCTGCCTGGAAACACACCAGCATGAGATAGCGGCATTGTTGATGGAGCCTCTGTTACAGGCGGCAGGTGGCCTCAACATGTACTCGCCCTACTATCTCGAGGCGGCGCGCGAGTTATGTGATGAGTTCGGGATCGTATTGATCTTCGATGAAGTCGCGACCGGCTTCGGTCGGACCGGCAAGATGTTTGCCTGTGAACACGCCAATGTCTCTCCCGACATCATGGTGCTCTCCAAGGGACTGACGGGGGGATATCTGGGACATGCCGCCACCCTGGCCCAGAGTCATATCTTCCATGCATTTGATGGCAAAGATGCCAATAGTGCCTTCATGCACGGCCCGACCTTCATGGGCAATCCGCTGGCCTGTCGGGTAGCACTGGAAAGTCTCGCGGTATTCGAGGAAGAGAATTATCTGGGCAAGATTGCCGAGCTCAATCAATTGTTGCGCGACACCCTGCTGAATTTCTCCCCCCCCGCCATTCGCGATATACGCGTATTGGGTGCCACGGCGGTGATAGAAGTGCACGATGCCAGCAGTCTGGCAGGCGCTCAGGCCCATGCCCGTGAACTGGGTGTCTGGTTACGTCCCTTCGGTCGCTGGCTCTATACCATGCCAGCCTATATCACCTCGTCGCAGGACTTGCGCCAGATCACCCATGCGATGACCAGCTACTTCGAGACCCTGGAACACTGATGCACTGATTGCACTGACATACAACACGACTGCCCCTGGCGATGTTCATCAAAGACGATTGCCATCAGAGGCAAGCGCCATCAGGGGCAGTCACTCTCGAGAGCCACCAGTCTCGCAAGCTATCACCATCAGAGGCATTCACCCCCAAAGACGGGCTTCGAGTGCCTGATAATCGTCTGGCGAGAGCTGACCGACCTTGACCAGCTTCTTGAGGAAGTGTCGATAGCGACGCGCGACCTTGCGCCGTGCCAGCCAGGCGACACTGGTCGCCAGCGGAATGAAGTCAGGATTCGAGATGCCGTCAATCAGCCACAACCTGGGCGGCTGGTCGTCGCTGAACTGGACCACGATATTGCGATCATTGAGATCAGACGGAATCAACCAGCGTTTCTCGAGATAGCGATAGAGATTGGCCAGCTCGCTCACCAGCACCTCGGCGCTCAGGCGCTCGGGGGTCTCGAGATGCACCTCGCGCAGTCGGCGTGACGTAGAGCCGTCACTGTCGAGAATCAGATCGAAGACCAGCCCAAGCCCCTCGGCGGTGGCGACACTGCCGTGGTAGGCAGGCACATAGGACCAGTCGCGCATACCACGTCTGACCAGGCCCTCGAAATAGCGTTGCTCGCGTTCATTCTGGCGGCTGCCCTTGTCAGGGTAACGCGGGACCTTGATGCAGCGATGGGGGTCGTGCGGGTCCTGATAGACACGCCGATCATTTCCCATGCCGATGACGCGGGCATTTTCCAGCTCCAGCATGCGCACTCCTGTTGAATAACGCCTGCGACTGCAGCCGCCGGGCAGCGTGGCATTCTACAAAAAGCCGTCATGGCACGCCAACTTGTGGCATTTGGCAGCGCCCACGTTCATCGGCCATTCAGCTTGCGTTGCCCTTCTGGTAAGATAATGCGCCGTTTTTGACGGCATTCAGGAGGAAGCCGCAGGAACACTGCGACAGCAAGGCATTCGTCACGAATGTACACGTCATGCGAGGCATTGCCCCGGGATCGGGTGGCCACGCACCCACAGTTCGCCCGCTCTGTCCGCAACACTCCCAAAGCTGGCACAACCCCACATAGAGGTACTCGCATGAATGCGGTAATTCTGGCCGTCCTGGTCATGGTCGGCCTGTCGTTGGCTCGCGTCTCGGTCGTCTTCGCGCTGGTCGCCGGCGCCCTGGTCGGCGGTCTGTTCAGCGGCCTGTCTCTGACTGACACGCTCGGCGCCTTCAATGACGGTGTCGGCGGCGGCGCCAAGGTCGCGCTGGCCTACGCCACTCTCGGTGCCTTCGCCGTCGCCCTGTCTCGCTCCGGTTTGCCGGACCTGCTCGCCGCACGCCTGATCGGCCTGCTCAATGGCGAAAGCACGCCGCGCCGCCAGACGGCCATCAAGTACGGCCTGCTGGGCAGCGTGACTCTGGTCGCGATTTCCTCCCAGAACCTGATTCCGGTCCACATCGCCTTCATCCCGATCCTGATTCCGCCGCTGCTGGTCGCCATGAACCGCCTGCGCCTGGATCGTCGTGCCGTGGCCTGTGCACTGACCTTCGGCCTGACCGCGCCCTACATGCTGCTGCCGGTCGGTTTCGGCTCCATCTTCCTCAACGACATCCTGCTGGCCAATATCAATGAGGCCGGCCAGTCGCTCGGTCTCGACGTGACCCGCGGCATGGTGCCGATGGCGATGGCAATTCCGGTCGGCGGCATGTTCCTCGGCCTGCTGACGGCGCTGTTCGTCTCCTACCGCAAGCCGCGTGACTACGCGACCCGCGAGATCAAGTCCAGCAACGTACCGCACCACACGCCCATGCACACGCCGTCCAAGAGCGGTCTGATCATGGCAGGCGTCGCCATCATCGCCGCCCTCGGCATTCAGCTGTATTCCGGCTCGATGATTCTCGGCGGCCTGGTCGGCTTCGCCATCCTCTCGCTGGGTGGCCTGTTCAAGTGGAACGAAGCGGATGACCTCTTCACGTCCGGCATGCGCATGATGGCGCTGATCGGCTTCATCATGATCTCGGCGGCAGGTTTCGCTTCCGTGATGAAGGCCACCGGCGACATCCAGACCCTGGTCGACGCCTCCTTCCACATCATCGGTGACAACAAGCCGCTGGCCGCGCTGGTCATGCTGATGGTCGGTCTGTTCATCACCCTCGGCATCGGCTCCAGCTTCTCGACCATTCCGATCATTGCCGCCATCTACGTGCCGCTGGCGCTGCAATTCGGCTTCTCGCCGCTAGCTACCGTCGCGCTGATCGGCACCGCCGCCGCGCTGGGGGATGCCGGTTCACCGGCCTCTGACTCGACCCTCGGCCCGACGGCCGGCCTGAATGTCGATCAGCAGCACGACCACATCTGGGACAGCGTGGTGCCGACCTTCATCCACTACAACATCCCGCTGATCGTGTTCGGCTGGGTGGCCGCGATGACGCTGTAATCCGCTGAGCGACAGTCTCGCGCCCAAGCGAGATGCCAGACATGCCAACGCCCGACAGAGAGGACCTTCCTCACTGTCGGGCGTTGTCGTTGCGGAGCCGGCTCAGGCGCAATGAATGGGTACCGCCACTGGACAGCCATCCAGTCTTTTAGCATGATGCGCGCATGCGCAAGATCCTCCACGCCGACTGCGATTGCTTCTATGCCGCCGTCGAGATGCTCCGCCATCCCGAGTGGCGCGAGGTGCCCATCGCCATCGGTGGCCGCACCGAGCAACGCGGTGTCATCGCCACCTGCAACTATCCCGCGCGTGCCTTCGGCGTACGCTCGGCGATGTCGACTGCCCGCGCGCTGCGCCTGTGCCCTCAGCTGATTCTGGTGCCACCGGACTTCGAGCGCTACCGCGCCGTTTCCGCCGAGATCCAGTCACTCTTCCATGAGCTGACGCCCCTGGTGGAGCCCCTCTCGCTGGATGAGGCCTATCTGGATGTCAGCGCCGTGACTGACTTTCAGGGCAGCGCCACCTGGATGGCGCGCTGGCTGAAGGAAGAGGCGCTCAAGCGCACCGGCATCACGCTTTCCCTTGGCGTGGCCGCCAACAAGTTTCTGGCCAAGATCGCCAGCGACTGGGAAAAGCCCGACGGCCTGACGGTGATCACTCCCGAGACCAGCGACGCCTTCATCCGCCAGCTGCCCGTCGGCAAGCTGCACGGGGTCGGCCCGGCGACGCTGGCGCGTCTGACACGCCTGGGCATCACCACCTGCGAGGACATGCGCGGCACGCCACTGACGACGCTGGCCGAGCACTTCGGCAAGTTCGGCACCCGCCTGCACGAACTGGCACACGGCATCGATGAGCGACCGGTACGTGTCGAGCGCGAGCGCAAGTCGATCAGTGTCGAGCACACCTTCGATCACGACCTGCCCGACCTGCCGGCCTGTCTCGAGCGCCTGCCCGCCCTGCTCGAACGCCTGACCAGCCGCCATGCCCGTCATGACCAGCCGGTACTGGCCAAGCAGTTCGTCAAGATCCGCTTCAGCAACTTCGAGAGCACCACACTGGAAAGCCTGCTCCCCGCCTCGACCACCACACTGCCGAGCGCCAACAGCTTCGCCCTGCTGATGGAGCAAGCCTGGCAACGCGGCCATCGACCTGTCCGCCTGCTGGGCGTCGGCGTGCGCCTCAAGGCCCGCGAGGACGCCCAGCAGCTGGGATTGTTCTAGCTCGCGCCAGGCGCCCACCCCATCCCGCAAACAACAAAGCCGGCACCTGAAACAGGTACCGGCTTCTTCGTCACGACCTCAGGTCGGTGACAGACTCATGCGTTAAGCAAGCGAGGCTCAGGCGAAGACGATGGTCTTGTTGCCGTGGATCAGCACGCGATCCTGCAGGTGCCAACGCAGGCCGCGCGCCAGCACTTTCTGCTCGACATCACGGCCGATGCGCACCAGTTCCTCGGCGGTATGGCAGTGAGTGACGCGATGGATGTCCTGCTCGATGATCGGGCCGGCATCCAACTCTTCGGTCACGTAATGGCAAGTCGCGCCGATCAGCTTGACCCCACGCCCGAAGGCCTGGTGATACGGCTTGGCGCCCACGAAGGAAGGCAGGAAGCTGTGGTGGATGTTGATCAGGCGACCGGCATAGCGCTCACACAGGCTCGGCGGAATGATCTGCATGTAGCGCGCCAGCACGATGCAATCGGCTTGGGATTCTTCCACCAGACGCTCGACTTCGGCAAAGGCCGGCGCCTTGTCATTCTTGTCGACCGGCACGTGATGGAACGGAATGCCGTGCCATTCCACCAGCGAGCGCATGTCATCGTGGTTGGAAATGACGCAGGGAATCTCGCAATCCAGATCACCGGACTGCCAGCGATGCAGCAGGTCCACCAGGCAATGGGAGTCCTTGGAGACCATCAGCACGACACGCTTCTTGGCAGCGGTGTCATGCACGCGCCACTGCATGCCGAACTCTTCACCGATCGGGGCGAAGCGCTTGCCGAGCTCAGCGGCGCTCAGGCCGATGGTCTCGGGGTTGATCTCATAGCGCATGAAGAAACGACCGGCGCCAAGATCAGAATGCTGATTGGCTTCGGTGATCCACCCGCCCTGCTCGGCGATGAAAGTGGAAACTCGGGCAACAATTCCGACCTGATCAGGGCAGGACACCACTAGGCGATAGGCGTGAGACATCGTAAGTTCAACCATTGTGATAGCGGGAATGATGTTCAGCCGGCGAAGCGCCGGCCTGCGCGAGGAATCATGACACCGCCCGTGAGCAGCCCCTCGGCAAAGGTGGGCTATTGTAGCTGATCACGCGGCCTGAAACAGTGCTGCGCCCCGATTCTGTCCATATGGTCAATACGACATTGCGATCAGCGGCCATCACGCCGGCCCACCTCAAGGCGTCACGCTAACGGCTGGGGCGCCCTCGAATCGACGCGACCGGACAACAGCGCCATTTGTGGCGCTTCGCGGGATTCCCGTATAGTTGAGCCACATTTTATAGATGGCATGACATCCATGTTGAAACCCCGCGTTCAAGTCCGTCAGAGACAACGTCCGCCGCTGCACCTGCTACCGCTGGGTGGCTGCGGCGAGATCGGCATGAATCTGACGCTGTATGGTTATCAGGATCACTGGATTGCTGTGGATTGCGGCATGATGATTCGCCAGGACCTGCCGGAAGGTCCGCTGCAGGTGCCGGATATCGAGTCTCTGGCAAGCCTGGGCATCAGCCCGCAGATGCTGGTGATCACCCATGGCCACGAAGACCACATCGGCGCGGTCGCCTGGCTGTGGCCGAAATGGCGCTGCCCGATCATCGCCACGCCCTTGGCGGCTGGCCTGCTGCGCGCCAAGTTTGCCGAGCGCGAGCTGGAAACCTCCAGCCTGCAGATCATCGAGGTGGATGAAGGTTTTGAATCCGGCCCCTTCGCGCTGCGACTGTTGCCGCTGACCCACTCCATTCCGGAAAGCTGCTCGTTGCTGATCGTCACGCCGGAATATCGCGTGATGCATACCGGTGACTGGAAGCTGGACCCGGAGCCGCTGATCGGCGAGCCCACCGATCCGGAGCGCTATCAGGCACTGGCACCGGTCGATCTGGTCGTCGGCGACTCCACCAATGCGCCGCTGGCGGGTCATTCGCGCAGTGAGGGCGAGGTGGCACGTGCACTGGAGAAGACGCTGGCCGGCTGTCGCGGACGCGTTGTCGTGACCTGCTTTGCCAGCAACCTGGCCCGCATCCTGGCGCTGGGGCGCGCCGCCGCACGCAATGGTCGCCGCATCACGCTGCTGGGGCGCTCGATGGAGCGCATGGTGCGCGTCGCCCGCGGTCTCGGCTATCTGGAAGACTTCCCGCCGCTGGTACCGGTGAAGGACCTGGGCTACCTGCCTCCGGAAGAGGTCATGGTGATCGCCACCGGCAGTCAGGGCGAGCCGCGTGCCGCGCTGTCACGCCTGGCCAATTCCCGCCATCCGGACTTCGAGCTGGCCGCCGGCGACACCGTGATCTTCTCTTCCAAGGCGATTCCCGGCAATGAGCTGGCCATCGGCAAGTTGCACAACGCCCTGACACGCCTCGGCGTCGGCATCATGGAAGAGAAGCAGTTCCCAGACCTGCACGCCTCCGGGCACCCGGCGCAGGAAGAATTGCGCACCTTCTATGGCTGGCTGAAACCGGTACGTCTGCTGCCGGTGCATGGCGAATATCGCCACCAGCTCGCTCACACCCAGGTGGCACAGTCCCTGGGCATCGAGGCACCGCTGATTCCCGTCAATGGTGACGTGATTCGCCTCGATGCTCAGGGGCTGTCGGTGGAGAAACGCCTGACACTGCACGAACGCATCATCGAGCATGACAAGGTGCGTCCTCTGGATTCCATGGACCGTCGTGCCCGTGCGCGTCTCGGCCGGCATGGCAGCGTCTCGCTCGCGTTGCCCGTCACGCTGCAGGAGGCCGGCTGGGTTCGCATCGGCCGCTTGATGCTGGATATCAGCGGTACTTCGAGTCTCGATGAAGACAGCTTCGCCGAGTGGCTGGATGACACCCTGGCAGGCCTGGATGCCAGCAATGAACGTGAACTCAAGCAGCAACTCGATGGCCGCATCAATCGCTGGCTGCGCAATCACCTGCGCCATGAGCCGGTGCTCTTCCTGCATATCATGGCCATGAATCAGGAGTGAGTGTCGCGCCATCATCGAAGTGATGGCCGCTTTGAGCTCACTGCCCTGCACAAAGCTGCGCATGAAAAAGCCCGCCCGGGAAATACCGGGCGGGCTTTTCTGCTGCTGGGAGGCGCTCAGGGACTGGTGATGGCGAGATTGCCGACTTGCCGACTGGCAATCTCGATCTCAAGCGCTTAAGCCACCTCCATGGCGTCAGGCCGAAGGTCTCAAACGGACTTGTTCTTCGGCGGACGGCCACGACGCTTGGGCTGATCACTGACCAGATCATCCACGGAAAGGCCAGCTTCGATCATCGCATCACGAATCTCGGCAAGCTTGCGCTCCTTGGCGATTTCTTCTTCGCGGCGCTGCTCGTCTTCTTCGGCTTTCTGCTCGATCACCTCATTGATGACCTCGGAGAGCTTGTGCAGTTGTTCCATGGACAGCTGACGCGCTGCTGCACGAGCAACATTCTTGTTACGAGCGATCTTTTCGAGAGAATCGGCTGTCATTTCGCTACCTCCACCATATGCACTGAGCTGGAATCCCTGCGAGTCATCGCATTGGATGTGATAATGCAGCAAAGTATAAGCGCTAAATATGAACTAACAAGCCTTGTCAAAAGCAAGGCAGTGTTTCCATAGGATAGACCAACAAAAACCCCGCTTGATAGCGGGGTTTTGGTGAGCGCCTGTGAGTTATCCGGGCTGGCTCGATCAACATGAGCGCCGCGACTGATGACGAAAAAGGACTCAGCCTCCCGTCATGTTCATGAAGCGAACGATCTGGACATCACCGTCCGTCGTGAAGTGATGACGCTCGGGCTTGAGGTGCATGGCATCGATGATCGCGGCCTTGAGCGGCTCGATGTCACCCGGGTGGCGACGCATGATGTCACGCAGGTCAAGCGAGTGCTCATTGCCAAGACACAGCAACAGACGCCCCTCTACCGTGACGCGAACGCGGTTGCAGGTCGAGCAGAAGTTATGACTGTGCGGTGAGATGAATCCCACCCGTGATTCGCTGTCCGCCATGCGGAAATAACGCGCCGGCCCCAGGCTGTCTTCAAGCGTGGGAATCAGCGGATAACGCGTCTCGATGCGCGCCTGGACATCATCACTGGAGCAGAAGGTCTCGTCACGACCGTGGTCAGAGACCTGGCCCAGCGGCATCTCCTCGATGAAGCTGATGTCCAACCCTTCCTCACGCGCGAATTCGACCAGCGACACCACTTCGTGATCATTGCGCCCTTTCAGCACCACTGCATTGAGCTTGATGCGGAAGCCTTCCTCGCGCGCAGCACGGATGCCGGCGATCACCTTGTTCAGGTCGCCGGTACGCGTCAGCGCCTTGAAGCGCTCCGGGTCCAGAGAATCAAGGCTGATATTCAGCCGTGACATGCCGGCGGCCTTCAACTGAGCGGCGTGCTTGGCAAGGCCCGCGCCGTTGGTGGTCATCGAGAAGTCCTTGAGCCCCTCGAGCGCGCCGATTTCATCAACCAGCTTGCCGATATCACGCCGTACCAGCGGCTCCCCGCCGGTCAGGCGAATCTTCTCGACCCCCAATTCCACGAAGGCGCGCGCCAGCAACGCGATCTCTTCGAGGCTCAAGACCTCGTCGCGCGGCAGAAAGGTCATCTCTTCGCTCATGCAATAGACGCAGCGAAAATCACAGCGGTCCGTCACTGACAGGCGAACATAGCGGATGCGACGACCGAAGTCATCGACCAGGGTTTCCATCATGACTCTCCCGAAAACTTGGGTGTTGCCAGCGCTGATTGTCTCTCTTCGCCGCTGGCCTCGGCCAATGAGTCATCAGCCTTGTGTTGCTCGACAAAGGGGGATACCGCTTCACCCTCCGCCGTCACCGCGGACTCTGGATGCCAGCGCTCGAGTGCCTCGCGATCGCTCGAGCGTTCCCGCACCCAATAATCTCCTGTGGCGGTGTGCTCCTTTTTCCAGAAAGGCGCCCGCGACTTGAGGTGGTCCATCAGGAAGTCACAGCCGGCAAAGGCCGCCTGACGATGCGCACTGGCGACCAGCACCAGCACGATATTGTCGCCGGGCTCGAGCCGTCCGACACGGTGAATGATGCGTACCCCGGTGAGCGGGAAGCGCTCGCGCGCCTCTATGATCAAGCGTTCGAGGCTGCGCTCCGTCATGCCGGGATAGTGTTCCAGCGTCAGCGCGACGACATCCGGTCGCTGGTTGAAATCACGCACCAGCCCCGTGAAGGACACCACGGCACCGATGTCGCCGCGCCCACGCGTCAGGACGTCCTGCTCGACACGCAGATCAAAATCGCTGGCCTGAATGCTGACCGAAAAGGCCTGCGAGGCTTCGTTTGCGACCTGGGTCATGTCAGCCCCCCGTCACCGGTGGGAAGAAGGCGACTTCATCACCGGCATTCAATGGGTGGTCATCGCGCACCATGTCCTGATTGACGGCGCATAGCACGCGAGTGTCATTGAGCGCTTCAAGCTGAGGGTCACGCAGCGCCAAGGTGCGCTTCAGGCCCCCGACCGTCGCTTGGGACAGCGTCGTCAGGTTAAGCGCCAGACTGTCGAGGTCCAGGCGTTCCCGCAGTTCCGCCAGGAAGAGAACCCGCACGGTGGCATCACCGCGGGCCGCCGGAGCGGCCTGTCCCGCTGTCGCTTCGATGGGCTCAGCTGTTGCAGCACGGCTTGGTTCAGACCGGCTTGGCTCAGCCGACGTCTGCTCGACAGCGGCGGCTTCGTCCGGGCGCTGCCAGTCACCACTCTTGCCGCCGGTCTTGGTCTCGAGCTGGATATCGCCGATCACGATACCCTTGTCGACCGCCTTGCACATGTCATAGAGCGTCAATGCCGCCACCGAGGCCGCCGTCAGTGCCTCCATCTCGACACCTGTACGCCCATTGAGGCGGCACAGCACCTGAATTTCCACGCAGCTGTTGGCGCTATCCAGCGTGAAGTCGACCGTCACCTTGGAGAGCATCAAGGCATGACAGAGTGGAATCAGCTCATGAGTGCGCTTGGCCGCCTGGATACCGGCAATACGCGCCGTCGCCAGCACATCCCCTTTGGGCAGGCCACCTTCGGCGAGCAGGGCGAGCGTGGCAGGCAGCATGCTGACGCGTGCGCTGGCTCGCGCCTCGCGGCGGGTTTCCTGCTTGTCCGCAACATCCACCATATGGGCTTCGCCGCGTGCGTTGAGATGAGTAAGGCTCATGAGCTGTCTCGTATCCGTATCGGGTGCGCCTGACTGGCGGCAATCTCAGAAATACCAATGCCTGAAGAAGCAGGCAGGCAAGCCCTGATGAACAGGACTGGCCAAGAAATTAGCAGACTATCTTTTCATGAATCAGCAGGCATGACCACTGCGCGGGGATCGCCTAGACGATGCCGCGACTGCCCAGCCACTGCACCATGACCGGCTCGCCGGCGTGAAGCGTGGCGCAGCCGGCGGGAATCTCGATCAGGCATTCGGCCAGCAACATCGAGGTCAGAATCCCCGAGCCCTGCCGCCCCGTGGTCATCACCACCTGCCGTCCCTGGTCATCCAGCACGATCTGGCCGCGATGATAGTCGACACGCTCGGCACGTGAGCGCAACGTCTCGCCGGCGATCAACTGCAGGCGCGGGGCTTGCCACTGCGCCAGCGTCGTCGCGGAGGCGCTCGCCTCAGCCTTCGCCAACCGCTGCTGGCCCGACAACAGGCGCAGTGCGGGCAGCACGAACTGCAGGAAGGTGACCATGGTCGCCACCGGATTGCCCGGCAAGCCGAAGAACGGCACCTGGCCAGATGACGACTCGGCGTCGGCTGAAGTGGCACGCAACATGCCGAACGCCAGCGGGCGCCCCGGACGCATGGCGATACGCCACAGTGCGAGCTCACCACAGGCAGTGAGGGCGCTGCGCACATGATCGGCCTCGCCCACCGACACGCCGCCGGAGGTGATGACCATGTCGGCACGCGTCGCGGCATCACGCAGGGCAGCAGTCACGCTCGCCTCGTCATCGCTCAGGATGCCAAGATCCAGCACCTCGATGCCCTGATCGCGCAGCAGCGCCACGAGGCTGAAGCGATTGGCGTCATAGATGCCGCCGGCCGGCAGTGTCTCGCCGGGGGCCGTGACCTCGTCACCGGTGGAGAAGATCGCCACCGTCAGCGGCCGATAGACGGCAACCTCGGCGAGTCCGAGCGAGGCCAGCACGCCCACGGCGGCGGGCGTCAGCCACTGACCCGGCGCCATCACCTGGCTGCCGTGGGCGATGTCCTCACCGGCCTGACGCACATTCTGACCCCGGCGAACGCTGGTCACGCCCTCGATCACCACCCGCTCGCCTGCTTCGTTCTCAATCAAGCCCTCGCCTTGACCTTTGCCCTCACCCTGCGCGGAGCGATACTCGAGCTGCTCCTGCATGACGACGGTGTCGGCGCCTGCAGGCAAGGCCGCACCGGTCGTGATGCGCATGGCCTCCCCCGCGGCGAGCGCCCGGCCCGTCCAGGGACGGCCCGCCAGCGAGCTGCCGATCACGCTCAGCTGGCAGTGATCGCTAAATTCGCCGCGATCGCTCAGGGGCTCGCCGCTCGCCGCGTCTGACAATGAAGCCTGCGCCAGCGCGATGCCATCCATTGCCGCGTTGGTCTGCGCCGGGACATCCAGCGGCGAGATGACCGTCTCGGCGAGCACACGCCCGGGCGCCTGCGCCAGGGCGACACGTTCGCTGCGTGGCGCGCGCATCACGCCCGCCAGGCTCTCCCCCAGCACGCTCAAGGCTTCATCGACACTCAGCATGCGCTCGCCGAAACGCGGATCGAAACACGACAGACTCATGCGCCCACCTCGCCACGCGGCTTGCCGCCTTCCAGACGCCAATGCACCGGCCAGGCGGCGATCCAGGCGGCCAGCGCCTGAGGATCGTCAAGGTCCAGCCGCTTGAGGTCCTGCGGCACATCATCACGAGTCGGCAGCTGCGCCGCCGGTGTCGCCAGCGCATGGATCCAGGGGTCCTCTGGAGCTCGCAGCGGCTTGCCCACGGCCTCGCGGTACAGCTCAAGCTTGGGCAGCGACCACTGCTTGAAGCCCTCGACCAGAATCAGGTCCACCTCCAGCCCCTCGAGCTGCAGAGGACCCC
>Ga0209634_1000928_pt1 | contig 22096 bp, 9 predicted proteins | sample LinPmetageLP40_FD_184043 | JGI IMG/M metagenome (GOLD analysis project Ga0209634, IMG submission 184043) | Marine viral communities from the Pacific Ocean - LP-40 (SPAdes) (version 2) | ecosystem: Environmental > Aquatic > Marine > Oceanic | place: Pacific Ocean | collected 2010-08-26 | reverse complement strand
GGAGCTTGATTTGGAAGATATCGAGGAGAATTTTGATCCAGCGAACGCCAAATGTAACGGAGGCCAATTGTTGTGCCTGGAAGAATAAACCAATCTGGCTTACCCACGGTCGTTGATAAATCTGCCATTATCTGTAGCGGAAAGGTTAGGTTAAAATCGCGCTGGTAATCAAAAGGGCCCCAATCGTTGAACTTGAGATATGAAGATAGTTTCATCGTTTTGTAAATCACCCTTACATCACCACCATACCTTTCTATAGATCTTGGATCGGAACCGTTGGCTTGGCCATTTCCTCCATATAAATTGGCTATAATCCCCAATTCTGAATTTATTTTCGATACGATACGTGTATTAACCTCCCATAAATCCAAGGCAGGGGGTGCTCCGTCAGCAGCACTGGGAACTCTTCCAGTACCAGGGAAGATGACAGCGGCATCTTGCGAAGTGGGTAGGTAACGATATACTATCCCTAAGCTCGCTGCTAACTCGGCATCTTCTGCCCGGTCATTGTCCCATTCGTACATCCAGCTACCTGGTGTAGGATCAAAAGTAAATAAAAGTTCCCCAGCAACTGTTTCTCTATTTGATCTCACCACAAAGGGATCATCTAAAATATTTCGCAGTCTTCCGGGGCCCTCCTGTAGATCACCGGGCATTGGATCGACCAAAGGTTTCTGATAGAGGAAGTTGGGGGCAATTTGCAACTTACCCAGACCATAGGTAAATCCGGTTAATATATTATTTTGATTTCCGCTACCACTATCCTTGAGCCTCCATCCTGTAAATGTTTGTGTATTGTCTCCGCTTCCACTAGCTACAAGACCCATAGAAGCTGCTTGGGCATACCAGTTTATCCGTCCTGCGGCATAGGTTAGTTTAATCTTACCGCCCCAAGTATCAGAGTTTTGTATTTCATCTGTAAATACCTGATAACTGCCTTCACTTCCTCGTACGAATTGAAATTCTCTCCCTACAAGTGGCTGGCCTCCCCAGATTCCACCAGCTTCTACCTTTAATTTATCATCTAATAACTTGGTTTCTGCATGTAGCGTAACTCTTCTTGTTTTTGGTTGGGGGATGGCAATGGAACTAATTGCTGAGCCGGGTTGCTGAATGTCTTCATGGTAAATACCTGTCAGGTTGAAATCACCGACTTTTCTACTGTACTTTATCAGAAAAGCGGGATTCGCTCCCCACCACAATTCCTGACCATAGGCTAATTTCATACCCTTCAAAAACTTCTTGCCCTCAATCTCAAGCCCATGCGGTGCTATGGCATTATAAGTATCAATGTTTGGTCCGTAGTTGGCTTCCTGATATAATCCAAAGAAGTCACCCTCATAGCCCCAGTGGTAATGTCCCGTTCGGTAAAAACCTTTAAGGTCAAATAGTTTATGGTTCCAGGTATATTCTGCCTGGTATACCTGGAGTCGATCTAACGTAGTTTGTACCGTGGTTCCATTTTGGGCTACAATCGATTGTGGACGTCCTCTGTTCTCATAAAAAATTTCATTGATTGGGTTTTGCGCAACACTAGCCAAAACATTAAAGGAGACATTTAACCGAACATTAGCGGCAGGATTGGCTTCAAATCCAACGTAATAAGAATCCATCTTGTCAAAACCCAGTTGATTGGGAAATGTCACATTGTTAGGATCCGGATCGTCAGGAGTGGTAATGAGCTTTCCACCTGTATTAAAAGTAGAGTATTCTGCTCTGAGTTCACTAAGTCGAAGCTTACCACCACTTTCTCCTATGAGTGCAGCATTATCGCCCCTGGCTTTTATTACAGCATCCATTATCTGGATGTTGGAAAAATGATTATCTACACCTTCTATCGTTACCCCTTCTGCAAAAGGATTGAATTGGTGTGCATCTTTTAAAGCGTAATAGGCTGCACGAGGATACAATGTGTATAATCCCCGGACATTGGTCTGACCTTTGGCGCATATGCCAAACCACTCCTCATTCATATTGTTTTCCCCTTCTTCGAAATCGCGCTGGTAACCTCCATTTGACCAGGAAGCATTATTGTCATGCAAATCGAGGTTCTTGGTTTGGCCATATTTCCACCAACCATCACTAAACTGAAATGTAAATCCTCCAAGAGAATTTCCTACTTTTCCCAATCCGGCAGCATTTTCATAAATTTCCTTCCAGTTGCCGAGCATGTAAAAGGCTTGTGATTGTTGGTCTTCTGCATTTTCGATAGCACTAAAAGCATCGGCTCCGAACTCAGTGAATAAGATAGGTTTGTTTATTTCATCTTTTACTCGTTGGAATGCATCACCAAAAGAAACACCACGATACATGTTGACGCCTAATATGTCTATATCTCTACATTCCTCTTTGATAATCTCCAAAAAGAGTAGATCCCCATTGCATATTGATACAGGGTGTGAGCCATCGATACCTTTCATAGCCACAGTCGCCTCATTGAACAGCTTATACATAGCTGTTGCCCTTATAGTTGACTTCCTATCTTCTACAGGAATATCTTCTGTTTCAGCACCTCCCCAGAAAAGGCCATAATTATTTTCATTTCCCAAGAGGTATAACAACAGGCCAGGAGTGTCTTTATAGAGAGTTACCATTTCGGTCACCTCAGCCATGAGTAGTTCCTTGGTTCTTGAATCTGAATATTCTGTATTGGCTACCCATGCACCATCCAATGTCAGACCATACCTTCCAAATGAATGGTTGAGCATGGTATATATGCCGTAATTTTCATAGATGTATTGAATCCACTTTGGTTGAACACCAGTATACTGACGTATTGTGTTTACTCCCATGTTCTTGAGTAGTGACATTTCAGCATCCAGTGCAGCTTTAATAATATCATCGGTCTGATTCCAAAGACTATAAGAGAAGTTGGTACCTATGGGAACGTAATCCCAATTCATTCCATTAATAATGAAATCCTTGTCATTAACAATTAGCTTCATTCCAGTATTATCCCGCAAAACTGATACTTTATCAGCTTGTGCTCTAACAATGGTCGCTAGTAGTAGAAGGACTAGTGAGAGGTAGATGTTTTTCATGTTTATGAGTATTTTATTTAAAGTGTATGACAACAACTCACTGTTATTGTTTATCTCGTATATTGTTTATCTCGTATATTGTTTATCTCGTAAAACAATGGATTAATATAGTGTTTGAATCTTACCTACAAATCACTATTTCTTAATCACTAAATTTTATCAAATCTAATTTTATTTTGGTATAGAACGGCAAAATAGACTACATCAATTCTATAAATTGACTACTACAAAGTTGTCACGTAAGTGCCTAAATCTTTAAATTTTGAATATATTTACTGCACAACGACTTATACATGAATAATTTTCTCAAAATCAAAAAATATATCCTCAGTCTGATTATACATCTTTTAGTGATGTACACATGTTATGCCTCAGGTGGTAAGTACCCTATTAAAAACTTCACTTCTTCAGAGTATAAAGCAGGAATTCAGAATATTGATTTTGCGCAAAATAGAGATATGACATTGTTTGTCGCCAACAACTTAGGTGTACTGTCTTTTGATGGTAATGAATGGACGACACATGCTTTCAAAACAGGTAAGAAGCAAAGGTCTCTGGCATTTGATACGCATTTAAACAGACTGTATGTTGGTTCCCAAGGAGAGTTTGGATTTTTTGAAAATAACTGGGAGTATGTATCACTTGTTGATAAAATACCTTCTGATTTACGGGATTTTGATGAAGTTTGGGATGTTTTTATTATTAGTAGCAAAGTCTATTTCTGTACTTTTCAAGCAATATATGTCTATGATGGGCAAACCATTTCCGTAGTGCAGAGAAATGGGGGCTTCAATAGATCTTTTAGTGCTGGTAAAAAATTGTTTACGCAAACACCATCGGGAAAACTTTTTGAATTAGTTGGACAGACACTTTCTTCGACCTATTCACAAGTTGAAAAGGACCAAATTGTTGCTGGGGTAATTAAAAAAGATGAAGGTCACCTTTTCTTTTACAATTCAGGAAAAATTGAATATTCCACTTCTTTAGAAACCGTTGAAAAATTTCCGGATTTGATCAGTGCATTAGCAGGTAAATATGTGAATCACGTCATGCAATTGTCTGATGCGCGCATAGTGATATCAACTCAAACTGCCGGTTTATATTTGTACGACATTCAAACCAATGTTATTGAAAACATTGCTAAAAAGGATGGATTACAAAGTAATGCTTGCTTAAGAGTTTTTCAGGACTTTACAGGCAACCTTTGGGTAGGTATGCAAAATGGTATCGCTTTGATTGATATTAATTCACCATTGCGTCTGATCAATCACGAAAGCAATATTCAAGGAAGTGGGTATGATGCGTTTGATACCAATGAGGGAAGATATTATACCACTTCAAATGGGATATATTTTTTGGCTACAGATTCTGAACAAAGTTCATTTTTGATAGGGACGGAAGGTCCAGCTTATGGAATGCAAATGATCAGTGATAAGCTTTATGCCGGACATCATTCAGGCTTATTTCTATTGGAGAATGGTCAGGCAAAACGTTGTGCACTTACTGATGGTCTGTGGCAAGTAAAACAATTGCGTTCCAACCCTCAATATGCGATTGGTGGGACTTATTCTGGTTTACATCTATTTAAACTCAATGAGCTACAGGAACTTCAGGGAGTTGAGAAAATTAGTGGATTTAATGAGTCTAGCCGCTTTTTTGAGGAAGACCGGAGAGGTAGGATCTGGGTAGGACAATTTTATAAAGGATTGTACCAACTCAATCTTACAAATTCGCTAACCGAAGCAGTAGTCAGTAAAGTGTCTGATTCATCTGATCTTCCTATTCAAGAACACATTATCCTAAATAGAATCGATGATGAGCTTTACTTAGGTACAGAAGAGGGTATTTACAAGATTGACCAAGACACTGAAGTGATCTCAGAGGCCAATATTTTTTCAAGTACGGTTGGGAAGAAGTGGGTTTATTTATTGTTACAGGACCGCGAAAAAAATGTTCATATTTTCACAGAGAATCTTGTAGGCTTTTTCAAGCAAGTGAGTGCAAATAATTATGTCTATGTGCCTTCTTCATTATTCCAGCTACGCCAAACTTTTAACAATGATCTTTTAAATATTTCTAAGAATGTAGATGAGGGAGTGTTATTCAACGCCAACGAAGGCTTCATCTATTATAACCCCAAACTAGAAGATAGATTCACGATCGAAAATCAACCTCTCATAAATCGGGTTTACAATGTTTTCGAAGATAGCGTATTATATGAGCGGTTGCCGTTTGAAGACAGATCTGAGCAAGTCGAATCGCTTATAATTGCGGAAGGGACAAAAGTCTTACAATTTATGGTAGAATCGTTCAAATATAAAGACGTAAACAATAGGCAGTTTCGTTACTTCCTCAATGGGTTTGATGAGGCTTATGGAGTTTGGTCAAATGCAACACTAAAAGAGTACACGAATCTCAAGGAAGGTAATTATGAGCTTTCTGTACAAACACTTAATTATCTAGGCGAAATTGTCACTAGCAAGCCTTTAGCGATTGAAGTTAATCCACCATTCTTCAAAAGGATAGAGGCCAAGATGCTCTACGCCATTTTGATAATTTTAATATTGTACCAGGGTTATAGATTTCAGAAAAGACGCTATAAAGGTAAAGAGAAAAAATTAGAAAAGGCTAAACAGGAGGAGTTGGCTCAAAAACAAAATGAATTGCAAGAACTCAAAGAAGATCAAATTCAGAGTGAATTGAGTCACGTGAATAATTTACTAGCTGCATCGACAATGAATCTTGTGGTTAAAAATGAGTTCATGGAAAATATAAAGGAGGAACTAAAAGAAGTTAACCTAATAGCCGAAGTTTCGGAGAGGCGTATAGCACTTAAAAAAATAGTTAAGGAAATCGACAAAGCATTAAAACTCCAAGAAGACTGGAAACAATTTGAGCATCGTTTTGACCGTGTTCATGGAGATTTTCTTACACGTTTAACTAGTGAATTTCTAGATCTTACACCAGGTGAACAGAAACTTGCTGCTTTTTTAAGACTCAAAATGGATACTAAGGAAATTGCTAGTCTCATGAGTGTCACACTTCGTGGAGTGGAAGTGTCTAGGTATCGTTTACGTAAAAAGTTGGGTCTTGAAACGTATCAAAACCTGTCGAAGTTTATTTTGGAATTTTAGAAATGGTTGGAATAAGTGTGATTAGTGTAAAACGACATCATCGGCTATCAATTAATAACTCACCAGCTTCAGCTGGTGAGTTATTTAACCCGAAATATGCAATAGAAAATCTATTCCGACCCAAAACAACTGTGCCATAGGCATCCCTTTGGGGTGAATCAGCCACTTTGCTCGAATTATGTCCTTAACCATCCCGATAGCTATCGGGATGCTTTTCGTCCATAACTCGCTGATTCTTTGTTCTTTTGAATCTCATAACGAATCCTACTGCATAATTCGGGTTTAATGTAGGGTAGGTCTCGCTTAAATTCGATTAGCTAATAATTCAGAATAAAATCTGCCAAATTTTGAGCACGGTTAAGGTTTAGTTTTTTTCTTAGTCTATATCTCCCAATCTCAACGCCTCGTACTGATATGTTCAATAGGTTGGCAATCTCCTTAGTGGATAGATTCAGTCTGAGGTAGGTGCTTAATTTGATCTCTTGAGGACTTAGTTGTGTAAATTCATGTTTAATGCGTGTTGAAAAATCTCCATGAACTTTGTCAAAATGTATTTGGAAATTATCCCAATCACCATCGGTCTCTATGTTTTTTTCAATATTCTTGATAATTCCACCAATCTGTTTTTTGACTTCTTCATTGGTACTCTTTTTAGTGACATCACTCAAATTGGATTTGATACTATTTATGAATTCATTCTTATTCAAAATATGCATCGTGTTTGAGGCCAACTCTGTATTCATATGTGTGATTTCAGATTCGAGTTTTTCGTTGGTTAGTTGATTGATTTGATCCTCACTTTTCTTAGCGATTGTACTGATTTGCATTTCTTTTGCAGAGAGTTCTTCAACTCTTTTTTGCTCAAGCTTCTTTTTTTCTTGCTGGTGTCTTTTGTCAATACTTAAAACCAGTCCAATCAGTCCTGCAATAGCGAGTAATGCATAAATGACATAGGCAATAGGGGAGCGATACCATGGATAGATAATAATAAAAGTATAGGAGGATACTTCACTTTCGACATTGTTGGCGTTTCTAGACTTTACTTGAAAGGTATATAAGCCCTCTCTTAGGTTGGTGTATTCCTTGTAGTTACTTTCAGTCCATTTTTGCCATTCTCTGTCATAACCCACCAGTCTATATTGAAACGCTGGATTGATGGTGGAACTAAATGCAGAAGAGGAGAAGTAAAATGACAGCGTATTATCATTAAAGGCTATTTCTGGATAGTCGTCATCTTTTGTCTGAAGAGTTTTGTGATTTTGGCCATCACCATGGTATAACAATACGTTTTCTTCCCCTTTATATTCGACTTGTCGGATCATTGTATTGAATACCTCTTGTTCTGTTGTCCAAAATAAATTGCGGTCAAACACTACAAAACCTTCCTTGGCTCCAAAAAGAACAAGATTTGGACTTATTACATTGATATTTGGCAAATCGTCATTTAATAAATTGCGTATTGAGTTAAAAGGCGCAGTATGTTTTTGATAGCCACTGTGACCTGACTTTTCAAGAAACCCTACTGAATGGCTTGTGATGAAATATATATTACCATAAATGTCACTTTGCATTGTGCTGATTTGATCATCTTCAAAGTACTTGTTTAGATTATCATCTATTTCGAATCGATCCGTAGCTATGTTATAATGATAAATCCCACTTCTAGTAGAAATTTTTAATAAGCCTTCTATCAAGTGAGTGGTGTTGAATAGACTGCTGGGTAGCCCGTCTTGCTCGTTGTAATACGTGACTGTTGTAGTGAAATCCTCCGGAGAGTTCAGCGATATCTTATAAACACCCTTGTAGCCATGAGACATCCATACTGTACTATCATTTTCCTTTACGATGATTCTTGAGGATTCATTCAGACCGCCTATTTCACCTAATTTTTGAAAATTATCATTGCTAAGAATGTCAATACCTACATAAGTACCTTTAAGTATTGTGTTATTAAACTCCTCAAATATCCAAGTCCCTATCCGATCATCTCCAAGTGGTTTTGCTGTTTGGTCTTTCATGAGAAATGCACCGTTGTTATGCCCAATTAACACATCATCCTTGATCACTTGCAAATTATATACTTGACCTTCTGATCCTTCAATCAAAGTTATTTCATCTTTTGTATTCAGATAAACACCGTTATTAGTCCCCAAATACAAGTTGTTCCCATTTTGCAATGCTGTGTAGCCAGTTCCTGGTAGCCCAGCTTCCTCATTGATTTGGTGAAAGGGCGACTTCATCTGAATAAATGATATGCCGTTATTTTGACCAATCCATAAATTTTGATTTTTGTCTTCATATAAACTGAGAATCGTGCGACTCAATAAACCACGGTCTTTGTCCATCTGCAATAGTATACGGCCGGATTGATCTATGATGTAGATTCCATTATTTTGTGTTCCAATTGCAATGTTACCATTGGATAGTAGCATGGCACAGTTGATAAATGTCTCTGAGAATAATTTATTGAGTTTTCTGTTCCATGGTTTTATCTCGGATTTATTAGAGATAAAAATCCCATTACGAGAGGTTGTGATCAATAGCTCATGGAGATTGAGTGAGAGTACTCCAGAAGTTGTTTTGTCTGAGAAAAAGGGAGTGTATATTTGAGGTGACAGGAAGCCACTTTCTAGTAAGTGAAGCCCTTGTCCTGGTACATGCGTATACAAATTATTATTGCTACTATATGATATGTCAAGACTCGTGTCATGTAGGATCACTTGTATACTGTCACCATTATATACATATATGTTAGAAAATGTACAGAAGTAAACATTATCATTGATGATGTAGGTTTTCCAGGTTTCATCAATGTCACGATGTTCTTCAGGAATAAGGCTTTTAAGGGAATGATATTGTAAGGTGCCCAGTGAGTCTCCCTCAAAATATCCAAAATCTGCTTGAAACCCTGTATAGATTCTTTGATCAGATCCTAGTGCAATACTTCTCAATTTCGAGATACCTGTAATGGGGTAGGATCTCCAGTCATTGCCATCATATTGAAGCAGTCCAAAATTGTTGGCGACATAAATTACTCCTCTTTCGTCTTGGATGATTTGCCAGTTCTGAATACCCCCTTTATAAGTGTCGGGTGTGTAGTTTTTAACCAAAGGCAGCCCCATTTGAGCTCTCACTTCAGTACTTTCCGAGAAGCTTAACAATAAATACAGAAATAGAACAGTGATGAAGTTGTTTTTCATAAGGCATGTAAATATATAAAAAATATATGATAAGAAAATAGCCTATAATGAACTTAAATCCAATATATGCTATCACTTGATGTATTTTTGATGTATAACAATTTTAACTATGATGTATTATTGATGTAACTATAATTTTGAATTTATATATTATTATAGGTTGGTTGCATCATCATTATTAGTAACAAACACATACTCTATGAAAAAAACAATACTGCTTAATGTGCTGCTAGCATTCTCACTATTGAGTACTGCGCAGTCGAAAATCACAGGAACTGTTCTGGATAATAATTCCGAACCTCTTCCTGGTGTAAATGTACTTATGAAAGGTACCACTACTGGTACAGTAACAGACGTTGACGGCAACTTCGTTATCACTGCATTACCTGAAGATGTTCTGGTTTTCAGTTTTATTGGTTATGCCAATGAAGAAATTACTGTTGGCAATAGATCCGTAATAGATGTGAATATGTCTGAAGACGTTGCTTCACTGGCGGAAATAATTGTAATTGGTTATGGTACATCTACTAAGAAAGAGCTTACAGGTGCTACTGCACAAGTTGATGGCGAAAGCATAGAGAAGATGAATATGGTTCGCATAGATCAGGCATTGCAGGGACAAATGGCTGGCATCAATATTTCCACAGAATCAGGTGCGCCTGGTGGCAGGTCCAATATTAGAATTCGTGGATACAGTACCAATGGCGATAATGATCCGTTGATTTTAGTTGATGGGATTATATATGACTCCGATGGGTTAAATTCTTTAAATCCAAATGATGTAGAATCTGTAAATGTTTTAAAGGACGCAAGCGCAGGAATTTACGGTGTAAGAGCTGCCAACGGAGTCATCTTAATTACGACTAAAAAGGGTGAGTTCAATGCCAAAACGAACTTCTCGTTTGATGCTTATTATGGTGTTCAAGAAACAACAAAGAAGTTAGATTTGTTGAATGCTACTGAGTATGCCATACTAAAAAACGAGGCATTTGTGGCTGGTGGACAAGCTCCTCCGTTTAGTAACGTTAATTTAGGCGAAGGAACAGACTGGCAAGATGAAGTATTTCAAACGGCACCAATTGAGAGTTATAGTTTAAATGTCACTGGCGGTGGTGAAAAATCCAGTTACTCTATAGGAGGTTCTTATCTAAAACAAGAAGGAATTGTTGGTGGACCAAAAGCATCTTTTGAAAGAATTGGAGGCAGGCTGAATTTCGTAACTGAACTAGCGCCAAAAGTGAAACTCACAAATGTACTTCTCTACACAAATGAAGTGAGCAGTTCTATCCCCCAAAATGGCATAGGCTCAGTTTTGTATAATGCAACCAATGCATACCCTAATGAGCCTGTAAGAACAAATGATCGTTTCTCTTACTTAGAATTGGAGTCTGATATTTTAAACCCATTGGCGCAATTGGAAAATACGCACAATGAAACAAGGGTAAATAAGTTTGTTGGAAAGGAAGAAATTGAATACACCATCAATGATGATTTCAAATTAATTGGAAGAGCGGGGTATAATTTTGCCTTAATTGATAGTAAAACGTTCAATCCTCTTACTTGGTTTGGACCTGGTAAATTTGCAAATTCTGCTGCTAATGAAGACTTGGATCCATTAGTGTTTGATGTTGGAACAGTGAGTTTTGAGAGAGGTGCTAATGTGTATGAAGAAAGAAATACTTTCTTAGATTACAACTTTGAAGCCTTTCTAAATTACGGACATACTTTCGGAGACATACATGCTATAAAAGGTACTGTTGGTACTTCATATATTGGAAATATATCAGAAGGCTTGAATGGAACTGGTTTTAATCCCATTAACAATTCACTTGAATTTGCAGACATATCTGCAAGTCAATCACCAGCAGGTGTAAATTTCAATGGTGCTGGATCTTTTCAATCGGATCAAAAATTAGTTAGCTGGTTTGTAAGAGGTGAGTATAACTATGGTGGGAAGTATTTATTTTCAGCAGTGGTTAGAAGTGATGGAAGTACAAACTTTGGGGAAAATAATCGCTTTGGCTATTTCCCATCTGCATCTGCGGCTTGGTTGATCTCTGATGAAGATTTTCTAAGCAATCTTTCATTTATCGATTTTGCCAAGCTTAGAGTGAGTTATGGTGTTTCGGGTAACGATCAAATTAATTTATTTAGTTATAGAGGGCAGCTAGATGGAGAGGGAGAATACATTTTTGATGATGTAATCCAAACAGGTGCTGCAATTGGTCAGGCTAGCAATCCAGATTTGAAATGGGAGACCACAAAACAATTCAATGTAGGATTAGACTTAACAGTTTTAAACGCTATTGACGTTACTGCAAATTACTTTATTAAAAATACTGAAGACTTGCTATTTCAGCCTGATGTTTCTGGTTTGATAGGAACTTACGGAGCTGGCGGTTTCCCTCCATTTGTCAATGGTGGTGATGTAAGAAATTCTGGTGTGGAACTCGAATTGGGTTATAATACTACGCTAAATAATGGCTTAGGTATATCAGCAGGCTATAATGTGGCATTCCTGAATAATGAGGTTACCGCAACGCCTGAAGGTGTAGATTTTATCAATGGGGCTAATTTTAATGTCGGTGGTAATCCTGCTGTCAGGTTCGAGAAAGCATTCCCAATTGGTTATTTTGTAGGGCTTGAAACAAATGGAGTATGGCAGACTCAAGAAGAGATTGCTGCTAGTACGTTGCAGCCAAATGCACAACCTGGTGATTTAAAGTTTGTTGATCAAAATGGTGATGGTGTTATCGACTTCGGTGATAATTCTGATTTAACTGATTTAGGTTCACCAATTCCTGATTTAACAATGGGTTTTAACTTAAGGTTAGACTTTAAAGGAATAGATCTTTCAGCTAATCTTTATGCAGCACTAGGACAAGAGGTTATAAGAAATTACGAAAGACAATCGCCATATGCCAACCTACTTTCTTCTGCTAAGAATAGATGGACGAGCCCAGGGAGTACCAATGAATACCCAAGATTAACTACAGGTGCTACAAACAACACTACTTTCTCTGACTTTTTTGTCGAAGATGGTTCTTACCTAAGAATGAGAAATATTCAATTAGGGTATACACTACCAAGCAGTATAACTGAAAAGGCCAAAATATCATCTTTGAGATTTTATATAGGGGCTAACAACCTGTTTACGCTCACAAAGTATAGAGGCTTCGATCCAGATGTTGGATCTTCTTTTGATGAGGATAATAACAGAGCTAACGTGCTTTCGAATGGTGTTGACTTTGGTAGATATCCACAAGCAAGAGTCTTTATGGCAGGTGTAAATCTTAAATTTTAGAAAAATGAAAAGAAATATTTTAATAATATTGCTCGGAGCAACTCTTATATTTTCTTGTAAAGAAATGTTAAAAGATGTGGAGCCACAATTCACGCAGGATGCTGAGAATTTTTTCAATACACCTGCAGATTATGAAAGAGCATTAATAGGTGCTTATGATCTAATGCAAAATTCTTATTTGGATTTATGGATAGGAGAAATCGCGTCAGATAATTCAATAGCAGGAGGTAACAATGTAAGCGATACCCCTGGGTTACACGATATTGATGAGATGACTCATAATGGAGTAAATACTGAGTTAAGATCAATTTTGAGAAACAACTACACAGGTATTTCTAGGGCTAATTTCATCTTTGAAAATAAAGATAAAATTGACTTCGAAGGCAAGGATGAGATTCTTGCACAGGCATCTTTCTTAAGAGGTTACTACTACTTTCAGCTAGTGAAAACATTCGGAGATATGCCATTGGTTGTTGATAGAAGGTTATCAATTGATGAGGCAACTGGTCTTGGTAGAACTCCGGCTGCAGAAGTTTATGCACAAATCGAAACTGATTTAATTAATGCTTCAGATGTTCTTCCTTGGACACAAGCTGTTAAAGGGAGAATCACAAAAGGAGCGGCATTGGCTTTACTTGGTAAGGTTTATTTATATCAAGATAAATTTGATGAATCAGCAACTGCACTAGATAGGGTGATTACTGAAGGATCGGGTGCAGCTGGTTATGATTTAGATCCTAATTTTGATCAAATCTTTTTGGCAAGTAATGAAGGTTCACTTGAAACAGTATTTGATATTCAGTATTCTGGAAATGAAGGTGGGAGCTACGATTGTTTTGTTTGCTTAGAAGGTTTTGCGGCAGTCGGTTTTCATGCACCAAAGCTATTTGATGGACCTGTGTATAAGGATGGAAACTCCTATAACTTACCTACAGCAGATTTGTATAATGCATTTGATGCGGCAGATCCACGAAGAGATGCTTCTATTTTAGATATTGACGCATTTATTGCCGATAACCCAGGAACAACCTATCAGATTGAGGCGGGTGGTCATACAGGGTATTACAATAACAAGTACATCAAGCGGGATGGTGAAACTGCCTTGCCAGATGATGATCTCACCAGTCCTATAAATCACAAGAAAATCCGCTTTGCAGATGTGTTATTAATGTCTGCAGAAGCTCATAACCGAGGTTCGGGAAGTGATGCAACGGCAAATGACTATGTAAGAAGAGTACGCGCAAGAGTAGGACTGACCCACTCAGATTTAAGTGGTCAGGCCTTGACACAAGCTATATTGGATGAAAGAAGGTTAGAACTTTCAGGTGAAGGTGTAAGATTCTTTGACTTGGTTAGAACAGGTCAAGCTGCTACTGAAATTGATGGTTTTGTAGTGGGGAAACATGAGTTATTCCCAATTCCTCAAGCTGAAATAGATTTATCTGGGATGTCACAAAACCCTATGTATTAATTTAATCAATATTAGATATGATGAAAAATTTAAAATATTTATTACTACTGATCATCCCTACGCTATTTTATGCTTGTGATGATGAAGAGGAGGGGCTTGTTCTCAATGAGAACAGTGTGGTCGCTCCAAGTGAGGTAAATGCAATATTTACCATATCCGATGACAATACCGGAACGGTGACTGTCACACCTTCTGCGGTCTCAGCTTCTTCATTTGAGATACTATTTGGAGATGTGACGGATGAAGAACCCACTTTGGCAAAAGTGGGTGAAACGTTAGAGCATGTGTTTGCCGAAGGCAATTACACATTAGCACTTACAGCAGTTGGTTCAACGGGCTTGAAAGCTTCTGTTGATAAGAATATAGTTATAGCCTTTGATCCACCAGCAAATCTTGCGGTTGCAGTAGAAATCAATGAATTGGCAGTAGTAGTAACCCCTACAGCAGACGATGCATTTTCTTTCGAAGTATATTTTGGTGAAGATATGAGTGCTGAACCTGTTCAAGTAATGCCTGAAGAAACAGCAACGTATACTTACGCTGAAGATGGAAGCTATGAAATCCGTGTGGTAGCTATAGGAGCCGCAATAGCAACTTCCGAATTAACACAAACAGTGGATGTAGCGAAGAGTCAGGTCCCACTAGTTGCGGCTCCAACACCAACTGTATCAGAAGGTGCCGTAGTTTCAATATATAGTGATGCGTATACAGATGTAACTTTAAGTGAATTACCTACAGAGTGGTCAGGCCTTGGTGCATTTGAAGAAATTACAGTTGAATCAGATAATGTGTGGAAGCTATCAGATTTAGACTTCTTAGGCATTGTAACTAACTATGCTACGGGTGAAGATTTGTCAGCGATGACAACTATGCACATTGACTATTGGGTGCCGGAAGGTACAACAAATGAACTTTTTGTGAAGATTGTAAATACAGTGGATGGTGGAGAAGCCCAAGTTTCCCTTGGAACAACGGTTGCCGATTCTTGGCAAAGTATCGAGATTCCTATAACGGAATTTGATGCAGGAAACTTAGCGAATAAACAAAAAATCACACAAATTTTGATAGATTCTGACGGAGTAGCTGGTGCGGTGTACATAGATAACTTTTATTTCTACAATGAGAATGGTGCAGTTGGAGAAGGGCCGTTAGCATTACCTCTTGACTTTTCTTCGGATGCTCAGACATTTGGTACGTTTAACGGTGCTTCTTTTACGCTTGAGTCAGATCCGTCCGACCCATCAAACCAAGTTGGTAATATTATGAATGTTGGTGCTGAATGGGAAGGTGCTACACTTGCATTAGAAGCGCCAATTGATTTAAGTACTGACAAAGTATTAAGAATGAGGTTCTTTACGATTAACCCAAATTCTCAGGTTTTATTAAAATTAGAAAATGGTGATCCTGCACAAAATGTTGAAGTGGTTGCCATTGCAAATGATTTTGGTTGGAACGAGCTATCATTCGATTTTACTGAAGCAAATGGAAATACAGTAAATGCAAGTGGAACTTATACTACAGTTGTGGTTTTTGTCGATGGTCCTTTAACAAAATCTGGCTCATATCTAATTGATGATATCGAGCAGTCTGGTTTAGGTTTACCTTTAGATTTCAATTCTGCAAGACAAACGATGGGAACATTTAATGGTGCAGCATTTGAAATTGTTGCTGATTTGGAAAATGCAGATAATCGAGTTGGTCAAATAACAAATGGCGGTGCTGATTTTGAAGGTATGTTTTTAGCCTTAGAAGAATCTGTTGACTTAGGTGCTAACGGGCAAATAATTAAGCTTGATTTTTATGCAGAAGTTGCAAACACTAACGTACTCGTGAAATTGGAAGCTGGTACAGATGTGGATGTGGAAGTATTGGTAATAGCTGAAAATCAAGGTTGGAATGAGTTGACATTTGATTTTTCTGCTGCCAATGGGGGTACAGTTGATGCCACTGGTTCCTATTCAACTTTAGTACTCTTTGCTGATTTAGCAGCAGCTGTTCCTGGTGTTCATTTAGTGGATGATATAAGACAATTAAATTAATTGAGATATGAAAACAACGAATAAATATATAGCCGTGTTTTTCTTTTTGAGTGCAGTTCTTACTTGGAGTTGTACTGAAGAAGACGCAAGTTTAGCAGCACCAACTATTCCTGGAGTAGTAGATATGGGAATATCAATTGCTCCAGATAGTACAGGAGCAGTGACCTTTGCACCGACCGCATCGGATGCATTCAACTTTCACCTGTATCCAGGTGATGGTGCTGGACCTATACTAATAGCACCGGGCGAATCATATGATTATGCCTATGAAGGCTTGGATAATGTGGAATTTGCGGCTTCAATTGTTGCATATGGAGTTGGAGCAGGTTCATCTTCAGCAAGTGAACTAATTGAGATGTTCCTAAAACTACAGATAGCACCGGAAACGATGGTTGCATTGACTGGTGCCGAAGTGAATAGCTCAAAAAGGTGGGTGTGGGACAGTAATGCAGAAGGTCTTAGTAACGGTCACTTGGGTGTAGGTCCAGGTCCAAACTTAGGAGGTCAAGGAGAAGGTGATTATTTTGTACCATCATTCTTTTCCTCTGCAGCAAATGCGCAACCTGCATGTTTATATGATGATGTACTAACTTTCAGTGTAGGCGCAGACGGTAATCCTTCGTTTAATTTGTTTACAAATGGAGAAATATTGGTAAATGAAAGAGAAATCTTGAGTTTAATACCCGGTGGAGACACGTCTGCAGCATCATGCAATGCTGCGGATGATTTGTTAGTTTTGGATACCTCTTGGGCTGTTAGACCAGTAGAAGACGGCAATGACTTGTTGTCACTCGGTGGAGGTATGTTAACACCAATGTCTTATTACATGGCTGCATCGGAATATGAGGTTCTTGAATTAACGCCTAACAAATTAAGAATTAGAGGTTTTACGCCTGACGGTGTTTTAGCTTGGTACTTCCAATTTGTACCAGAATAGAAATAAGCTATTCAATAGGAGTAATGGCTACAGCCGTTACTCCTTTCTTTAAGTTGAATTTTAATTAATTTTTATGCTAAAGAAATTAAGTTTTCTGTTGATCTCATCTATAGTAATTGGTTGTTCTAGCGATGGTAGTTCTGAAAGTCAGGCACAACCGTCAAATTTGCAAATCACCATTACAATCTCTGAAGAAAACCAAGGTGAGGTGGAAGTGCAAGCGCAGGCAGATAATGCAGAGTTTTATTTATTTGATTTTGGTTTAGGTGATGGTTTTGTGAGGTCAGCCGATGGTGTCGTTTCCAACAAATATCTCGAAGAGGGGACTTACTCGATCACAGTGAGAGCGAATGCCACAGATAATCTTTTTATTGAAGATTCAGAGTCAGTTACAATTATTTTTAAGGAAGTGATTGTAGATCAAGGTTATTCGACACCTTTAGAGTATGCAGGCATGACCCGTATATGGAATGATGAGTTTGATGGCACAGCCTTGTCGGAAGCATCTTGGACTTATGAGATTGGTACTGGTAGCAACGGGTGGGGAAACAACGAGCTTCAATATTATCGAAAAGAAAACACTACGGTAGCAGATGGCTATTTGACCATAGAGGCGAGAAAGGAAACATTCTCTGGACAGTCTTATACATCATCTAGATTAATTACTCAAGACAAGTTTGACTTCAAGTATGGAAGAGTTGACATCAGAGCCACTTTGCCAGAGGGTCAAGGAATTTGGCCAGCATTATGGATGCTAGGTGCTAACTTCTCTTCTGTTGGATGGCCAAGATGTGGTGAGATTGATATCATGGAGATGATCGGAGGTTCCGGTCGCGAAAATGATGTCTTTGGCACACTGCATTGGGATAATGCTGGTGAGTACGCCTGTACTTGCGGACAGGGGCATTATATACTTAGTTCAGGTACTTTTGCCGATGAATTTCATGTCTTTACCCTTGTCTGGGATGAATCAAGCATCAAATGGTATGTGGATGACAATCTATACCATACCATCAATACTTCACCAGCCGATCTGGAGGAGTTTCGTGAAAACTTCTTCTTCCTATTCAATATCGCTGTAGGAGGTAACCTACCAGGAAGCCCCGATGCTTCTACAGTATTTCCACAGCATATGATTGTGGATTATGTCCGTGTTTTTCAAAATTAGTATTGAGGAAATATGCAAAAAATAGTCATATTATATGTAATGATGGGTTTTGTAGGAGTTAGTTGTTCTTTGAATTATGCAAATAATCTTAATTCCGAGCCTGGAGAAGTCGATGTAGTCGAATCTAAGATCGATAGTCTCCTACAGATCATGACCCTTGATGAAAAAATTGGTCAATTAAATCAGTACTCTGTTGGTTCTGAGCTCACCGGGCCAGGGGCCAAATCTGGTCGAGATCAAGCTAGAATTGATCTATTAAACAGTGGACAAGTAGGTTCAGTCCTGAATTTACTTGGTGCCGAAGAAACTAGAAAATTACAAAAACAAGTAGTTGAGAATTCCCGTTTGGGTATTCCGCTATTATTCTCCTACGATGTTGTACATGGCTATAAGACCATGTTTCCTATACCTTTGGGAGAAAGTGCTTCTTGGGATTTAGAAGCTATAAAGAAATCTGCCACTATTTCAGCCCAAGAAGCATCCTCTGCCGGATTACATTGGACATTTGCGCCAATGGTAGATATAGGGAGAGATGCCCGATGGGGAAGAGTGATGGAAGGAGCGGGGGAAGACCCTTATTTAGGTTCTCAGATCGCGATGGCACGTGTGAATGGATTTCAAGGAGATGACCTTTCAGATAATTATACGATTGCCGCCTGTGCAAAACATTTTGCTGGCTACGGATTTGTAGAAAGCGGCAAGGACTACAACAATGTATATGTTGGCAAATCTCTGTTGCTCAATACGATTGTTCCTCCCTTCAAAGCAGCCAATGAAGCTGGTGTTGCTACTTATATGAATGCCTTCAATGATATTGATGGTGTCCCTTCTACAGCAAATGACTATTTATTAAAAGACCTGTTAAAACAAAGTTGGGGGTTTGATGGCTTTGTGGTTTCTGATTGGAACTCGATAGGAGAGATGGTTGAACATGGCACCGCTGCCAACAAACAGGATGCAGCCACTTATGCGATTAATGCTGGAACAGACATGGACATGGAGGCTGATACCTATATCGAACATTTGAAAACAGCGGTTGAAGCTGGACATGTAAAGGAATCTGTTATTAATGACGCTGTGAGTCGTGTTTTGAGAATTAAATATCGTCTAGGGTTATTTGATGATCCTTATCGTTATAGCAATGTTGAAAGAGAAAAAGCCACACTATTGCATAAAGACAATATTGAGACCTCAAGAGATATTGCACGAAAGTCTATTGTGCTTTTGAAGAATGAACGCAATCTACTTCCTCTTAAAAACCCTAAAAACATTGCGGTCATAGGTCCCCTAGCGAAAGATAAAGATTCACCGCTTGGCAACTGGCGTGCTGCGGCCGAAGGAAATTCTGCAATCTCTTTTTATGAGGGAATTACAGAGGCACTAAGTGAAACTAAGATTAACTATGCAGAAGGGTGTAAGCTTTCTATAGGTCCTAATAATTTCTTCCAGGAGACGATAGTGGAACAGAATGACCGATCTGGATTTGCGGAAGCAAAACAAGTAGCTAAAAATGCCGAAGTTGTCTTTATGGTCTTAGGTGAAACTGCCTATATGTCCGGAGAAGCTAGAAGCCGTGTAGATATCGGATTGCCAGGGCTTCAATTGGAATTACTTCAAGAGGTTTATAAAGTCAATAAGAACATCGTCCTGGTTCTTATGAATGGAAGACCTTTGACCATTCCTTGGGAGGCTGAGAATATCCCTACAATATTAGAAACATGGCACTTAGGGTCTGAAGCAGGGCATGCGATAGCAGATGTGATTACGGGTAAATACAACCCTTCTGGCAAACTGCCCATGAGCTTTCCAAGAAATGTAGGTCAACTACCAATCTATTATAATCACAAAAATACAGGAAGACCATCAACGGATCCAGGTATTGTATTTTATACACACTATGGAGATATGGACAATGCACCATTGTACCCATTTGGATATGGTATTGGATACAGCGATTTTGAATATACTGGCCTTCAAATCAAGCAGTATGAAATTACTAGTGGAGATACGCTGTCAGTGAACGTGACCGTTAGCAATAATGGTGAAATGGATGGAGAGGAAGTGGTACAGCTGTATATCCAGGACCTAGTGGGAAGCATTACAAGACCTGTCAAAGAGTTGAAGCATTTTGAAAAGGTTTTCATTAAGTCAGGCGAGCGCAAGGAGGTTTCTTTTGAAATCACTGCAGAAGACTTATCCTTTTACCGGAAGGATTTTAGCTACGGCACGGAGCCAGGAGCATTCAAAGTGTTCGTTGGGGGAAATTCCAGAGATGTGAAGACTGTGAAATTTGAATTGATTGAATAGGCGATCAATACTACTTTCCTAAAGACGAAATTATGAGGAAAAACAATACCAAAGAGAATAGTAAAAGTTATATTCTAGCGATAACAATTGTAGCCACTTTAGGAGGTTTACTCTTTGGATATGATACTGGCGTGATTGGCGGATCGCAATTGTACTTTACTGAGTACTTCAATTTCACCAAGGGTGAACAGGGATGGGCTGTAAGTAGCGCTTTATATGGGTGCCTAATAGGTGCATTGCTCGCTGGATGGATTAGCGCTCGATTTAGTAGGAAATATGCACTGATTCTTTCAGGGTTTTTGTTTGCTGTTTCCGCTTGGGGATCGGGAATACCTGAATCGCTATCTGTACTGGTCATATTCAGACTTATTGGTGGTTTGGGTGTAGGAATTGCCTCTATGGCTGCTCCCATGTATATTGCCGAGATCGCTCCACCTAAGAAAAGAGGAACGCTGGTCTCTTATTACCAATTAGCAATCGTGGTAGGTTTTTTCTCTGTATTTCTCGCTACTTACCTCATCGGTGGTGGTGATAGCACGCGTTTGTCTCCAGAAGAACTTGAGTTGATCCATCAATACAATGTCAATCGTGGTTGGCGAGTGATGTTCTGGTCTGAATTAATTCCGGCTGTTTCCTTTTTTATCTTATTGTTTTTTGTGCCGAATAGTCCACGTTGGTTGATCATGAAGGGGCGAGACATAGAAGCAAAATTGGTTTTGCAAAAAATAACGGACTCATTTGAGGAAGCAGAAAATGAGTTTCAGGAAATTAAAGATTCGCTGGCCAATGATAAGGGCAGGGTAAAAGTATCTGTCTTTACCAAAGGGATGGGTTTTATATTATTCATAGGCATTATGTTATCCATCTTACAGCAAGTAACGGGCATTAACGCAATTCTTTATTATGGAGCTGAGATATTTAGCAATGCATTGGGATATGGACCAGAAGACGCACTCAAACAGCAACTGCTTTTAGGTGCGGTGAATCTTGTGTTTACTTTTGTAGCGATCTATCAGGTGGATAAATGGGGTAGAAAGCCACTCTTGATAGTAGGGACTATTGGTATGTTCTTAGGAATAGGTACTTTGGGACTCTCGATATACCTCAATCAATTGGGGCTGGTCTCACTCATAAGTATGTTGGTATTTATCGCGTCATTTGCCCTTTCAATGGGTCCAGTGACCTGGGTAATACTCTCAGAGATATTTCCCAATAGAATTAGAAGTCAAGCAATGTCTATTGCTGTCGCTACCCAGTGGTTGTTCAATGCCATAGTAGCAAATTCGTTCCCTATGATCAATGGCAGTGACGTTAATAAGGATTCATTCAACGGAGCACTACCATATTTCATTTTTGCCTCTTTATGTATCGTAACGGTACTGTTTGTACTGAAATTCATTCCTGAGACTAAAGGGAAGTCATTGGAAGAAATGGAAGGTATTTGGGAGAAGAAGTAGAAGTTCCTAAAAATATGGTCCTATTACGAATTTAGTGG
>Ga0209634_1000926_pt1 | contig 22097 bp, 27 predicted proteins | sample LinPmetageLP40_FD_184043 | JGI IMG/M metagenome (GOLD analysis project Ga0209634, IMG submission 184043) | Marine viral communities from the Pacific Ocean - LP-40 (SPAdes) (version 2) | ecosystem: Environmental > Aquatic > Marine > Oceanic | place: Pacific Ocean | collected 2010-08-26 | reverse complement strand
AGCTATGACAGAGTTAAAAGCAAACTACGGTGATACTGTAGATGCTTATGACTCATTGTTTGGTAATGAAGTGCCAGTTAATGCCGCACCACAAAATTTAGGCGGTGGCGGTGGCGGCGGCGGTGGTGGCGGAGGAGGAAATCCTCAATCTAATTATAATCCATATGATTACAACACTTACAATGCAAAAGATAAAGCAAGTCATTTAGCACAAATAAGTCCGGGAAGTTATGTTAGTCAATTAGATAGTGCATACGGTCAAAAATCAACCTATGTTCCTAAAGCAAAAGACATAGCACATCAAAACGCAGTAAAAGCTAAAAAATTAACAAGTAATTACCGACCACGTACAAGTTTATATGGAGGTCTATAATGGCTGGACAAGTACCCGGAGGTCAGAAGACTCCACCAAATATTAACAGCCTAGCGGCTCAAGGAATACAAGGTGCTGGAATGGGAGCGGCGGCTGGAATGGCTTACACACCGAGTCAAGTAGGTGTTGCTGGAACAAGCTCTTCAGTTAATCCAACAAGTGTAGCTGGCTCAAATGTAAACGCTACAAACGTTGCTGGCTCAAATGTAAACCCAGCTAATTACAATGTTACTGGCTCAAATGTAAATCCAGCCTTAAATAATGTTTCAGGAACTAATGTTGCTGGCTCAAATATTGCGGCTCAACAAATAGGTCAACAAGCATTAACACCTCAAGTACAGGCTCAAATGATGCGTAATACATCAATGACCCCTTACATGAACCCATATACAGATTCAGTAATTAAGGCTAATGAGGCTGACATCTTACGTGGTGCAAACATGGGATTAGACATGCTAGGCGCACAGGCACAAGCGGCTGGAGGCTTTGGCGGCTCAAGACATGGTGTTGCTATGGGTGAAATGGGTAGAGGTGTAGCACAACAATTAGCACAATCATCTGCTGGACTTAGACAAGCTGGTTTCCAAAATGCACAAGCAATGGCTGGTCAAGATATAGCAAACAATTTTAATTCACAGATGGCTAACCAAGCTGGTAGTCAATTTGATATTAACACTAACATGCAAGGTCAATTAGCAAACCAAGGAGCTGGATTACAAGCCTCTCAAGCTAATCAACAGAATGCAATACAAGCTGGACTTGCGAATCAACAAAACGCACTTCAAGCGGCTGGAATGAATCAACAGGCTGGCATGCAAGGACAACTAGCAAACCAACAGAATGCTTTACAAGCTCAAGGTATGAACCAACAGTATGGCATGCAAGGTGCATTAGCAAATCAGGGTAACGCTTTACAGGCTGGCTTGGCAAATCAATCTGCTGGCATGCAAGCTGGACTAGCAAATCAAGGCAATGCATTACAAGCTGGTGGTATGAATCAGCAATACAATATGCAAGGTCAACTAGCTAACCAAGCGGCTGGACAACAAGATATACAAAACCAGTTGCAAGCTTCATTAGCTAATCAAAACGCTGGCTTACAAGGTAATCAATTAAGACTTGGTGCGGCTAATCAATTAGGTCAGACTGCTAATCTTGGATTTAACATGGGGCAAACAGTCAATAATAACTTGGCTATGCAAGGCGCTCAACAACAAGCTATGCAACAAGCTCTTATGGATGCGGCTAAACAACAATTCCAAGGATATTCTAACCAAGGCGCTAACAGTATTGGCTATGTTAACCAAGCACTTGGACAAACTCCTAACGTTGGCACAACAAGCACGCAAGAGACAAAACAAAATGGAATATTTGATTATTTGACAGCTATGTCAGGTGCTTACACAGGAGGTCAGTAATGGCTGGTATAGGAGATAGAGCAATAGGCATAATGGCTCTGCTTGGTTTAGGTGGTATGGCAGACAACAAGGAAGAAGAGCAAGGAGCTACACACACAATGCCTGATGGCACAGTAATGCCCGGTGCAACTCATCAAGGTGGCGGTGATACTGGTGGCGGTATGGGTATGGGTATAGGAAGCGCTTTAAGTGGCATAAGTAATTCTTTCTTTCAAGGCATGAGCCAAGAAGAAGTCTACAGAATGGGGCAAGGATTTAATACTTTACGTTTTGAACCTGATGCACAAATGGCGGCAAACTTTGAGTCAAGACTTGGAAAAATAAGTGAGAACAGATTAGTTACTGCAAAAAACAATGACACTATTGCTTATTTAAGGACATTAAAAAGTCCTGAGTACCCTAACGGTAGGCAAGACCTAATTGAATTGATAGAAGATGGTTTGTTGCCAGCGACAGACGCGTTGAATGAAGCAAGAACTGTTAAACCTTCAACAGCGTTAGAACAAAAATTAGCAATGTATAGAGACCCTACTTTATCTGACAAAGAACGAGCGTTTTTATTCCCGGCGGCTACAAAAAGTGATTTTGACAAAAAGTGGGAAATTTTACATGACCCAGCAAACATTGATGCAAATGGCACATTGTTATTATCTGATGGTGAGCTACAAATTATGGGTCTTAGTGACCCAGCAGTTTATAAACAAAAAGAAGCAGATTTAAAGGCAAAGTTAGATGCCGGTGAAATTACTCAAAAAGAATACAAAGAGCTTTCTCTTAATATAATTGCTGGTATGACTCCTGATGATGGTAAGACTGATAAATATAAAATGCTTGAAATGGTAGCGACAGACAGAGGATTTAGTAAAGGTTCTGAAGATTGGAATAAATTCTTTGATGTCAACATGGCTGGAGATTCAATAAGTGTTGAAGTTGGCGATACTAATGTTGGAATGGATACACCAGAATCAGCTAGTAATCTATATTTAAAAGAATATATGCCACAGTACATTAAAGATAGTACAAAAATTATGCAAGATGTTGATACAGCTAAAACGCAAGTAGAGAAATTAGGTAATTTATTAGATATATTAGAAGCTGACGATGGCGTTGATGGTGTTGCACCATACACAGGTATTTTCCAACCATTCTTAACACAAGCAACACGCGTAGTAACGTCATTAGGAATAGACAAAAAATATGCCTCAGAGATTGAAGCGTACAAAAATTCTACAGGTGATGCTAAAGCAAAAGCTAGAGATATACTTTATGAAAAACTTGTTAAGACTGAAATTACAAAGGTTATGACAGGTAGTGACGTATTCCCTATGATTAGTTCATTAGGAATTGGTGCTAGAGGACTAGATACACCAGCAGAAAGAGATTTCTTGATTAGTGTAATGACAGGTCTACCAAACATGACTATTGATACATTAAAGTACATGACTAAGTTTAGATTACAAATGTACATAGATGGTCTTGAAAAATATAACGCTAAAGTTGATAGTGGTTATTTTAAGATGCACAATGAAAACCCAAATTTACCAAAACGTGGAAAAATTGACATTGAGCCTCTTAGAAGGTACACAACAACTGGTACGCGCATAGTTTCAGAAGATACGCCGACATATACACAAGATGAAATGAACTTGATTTTTGGGAATATGAACTAATGGCAGAGCAAGTAGTTACCAAAGATGTTTTAATGAAACGCATTTTGGAATTAGAGAATGCTGGTGATACAGCTAATGCACAACTTGTACGTGATATATTAAACAGAGATTTTCCAAATGCACGAGCTGAAGTGGGTGAGCCGGCGTTAGAACCTTATCCATACACAGAAGAACAGCTAGAAATGAATTTGCAAAACATAGAAGCTCGTAAATTAGGCGATGCTACATTTGCAGATAGTGAAAGAACAAGAATGAATCAACATTTACTTAGCGAAAACATGGGTGGTGCAGTTGCCGGTTCATATCTGTCAGGCACAATGTTTGTTGGTGAATACGTTGACGAAGCTGTAGGCGCTGTTATGGGTGAAGACAAAATGGAGCAACAAAGAAGACTCCAAATGGCTTTTGAAGAAGAATATCCAAAGACTAACATAGCTTTAAGAGTAGCTGGTGGTGTTACAAGTGCCGCTCCAATAGCAATGATGGGAACTACACAAAAATTGTATAAATTTGCTCAAGGCTTACCTTTTTTACAAAAATATTTAATGATGGCTGGTATGGGAGCAAGTTTCGGAGTTACTGAAGGTGCTGTTTCAGGTGCTGGTATACAAGGAAAAGATGAGACTGGTGGTACTCAGACTAGAGGTGAGAATATGTTTGATTTAGGTATCTCAGGTAGTTTATGGGGAGGACTTGGTCAAATTGGTGGTCAAGCATTAAGCGATGTTGGTGCTTTAGCATGGGTTAGAATTAAAGATGGGCTTAAAAACTCTACTAAAGCAGAAATTAAAGAGTTGTTTAGCCTTACAAGTGATAAAACAGTTGACATAATAAAAGCAACTGTTTCTAGTACAAGTGCTGGAATAAACACCATGATAGAAAAGTTACGTTTAGGTGGTAGTCAAGGACAAATACCTGATGCAGATGACGCTATATCTTCTTTGTTAGATTTGATAGTAATTACTGGTGGAGAAGGTGGTTCTACGGTAGTGCAAAAAGTAGGTAGCAGAGCGCAAACTGTTGCGGCTGGTGTTGATAGCAGTTTAAACAGAAATATTGCTAATTTACCAAAAGATAAAGATGGTTTATCGGCTGACGCAACAATGATAGCAAAAGAACTTGCTCAATCTACTGCACCAGCTAGAACTGCGGCTTACAAAAAAGCATATAACCAAAAAATCAACTACGCTGGGTCGGATGGCAAAGCTATTAATGATGTATTAGCATTAATTCCTCCGGATATTAAGAAAGAAGCAATAAAGAAAGCGAACAACATGCTTATTATGAAAGGTATGCCACTTGGTCAAAATGGTTTTGACATAGCTGAAGATGGCGTAACTATCGTGATGAAAAACAATCCAAATATGTTGCAACTAGACTATATTAAGCGCGCTTTAGGTGAATTAGCTTATGGCTCACCTGACATACTAAAAAAGAGTGGTTTAAAAGTTAGTGGTGATGCAATGATGTACAATTCATTACGAGCAAAATTAAATAACGTTTTAAAAAGCATTGGTAAACCTAAAAATGGAGAGTCTGCATATTCAAAAGCAACTCGCTTAGGTCAAGACAAAATAACAAGACAAAATGCTTTAGAGATTGGTGGAAGCATATTAGACCCAAATGTAAATCGTAATACTGTCAGTAGAATTATGGCAGATGCTGGTGACGCTGAAAAAGAAATGGCTCGATTTGGTTTAAGAGGGTCTATAGAAGATACGTTAGCAAATGTAAAAGCAACAATAAACTCTCCTAATATAGACTTAAATCAAATGAACACTTTACTTAAAACTTTATCTACAGATAACGTTAGAGGTAAATTAAAAATTCTATTAGGTGACCAAAAAGCTAAAAGCGTATTTAAAACACTTGAAATGGCAGAGTCAGCTCTCAAATTAAAAGCAACTATTGCTCAAGGCTCACAAACAGCTTCAAGAGGTATAGCCGCCGGCAATGTAGATGAAATATTGAATGAAGGTGTTATTAATAAAATGACAAATATACAGCCTGTTTTAGCTGGACAAGAACTTTTGCAGAAGGTATTACAAGCTAAAACCATTACTGGTAAAAGAAAAAACCTTATAATGAAAGAACTTGCAAATGCTTTATTAGGTACAAAAGGTTTAGCGGCAAGAAAACAATACAGAGAATTATATGATTCAGTAAAAAGAGGCGAGGCTACAGAGGCACAAATATTAAAAATTTCAGAATTAATTGCAAGTCGTCTAACAATTGCTCCTATTAACTTTACACAACAAGTTATGCAAGATACAGAAATAGAAGACAAAGCAATGTTAGGTGTTTCTAATTTTTTACAGAGGTAGGGGATGGGTAAATTAAAAAGATTGAGTGATGATGATGTTCAAGACATAGTAAAGGATGCATTAAGCTCTGCAACGTCTTTTGTTGAAAGTGAAATATCACAAGACCGTATAAAATCTCAACGTTACTTTGAAGGTGAGACTGACATTGGTGAAGAAGAAGGACGCTCTAAAATTGTTTCTACAAAGGTAAGAGACACAATAAGAGCCATAAAACCAAGTCTCATGCGTGTGTTTTTGTCCTCAGAGAACCCTGTAGAGTTTGTTCCAACTAGCCAAGAAGATGTTAATAATGCAGAACAAGCTACTAAATACGCTCATTGGAAATTTCAACAACTAGATGGTTATAAACTTCTTAATGACGCCATACATGATGCCTTAGTTAAAAAAACAGGTATTTTAAAAATATGGTGGGAAGACAATACTGAAGCTACAATTCATAATTACTCAAATGTAACTGAACAAGAAATGATGGCTATCGTTAATGACGATGACGTAACAGTCTTAGAGCATTCTACAGAATTACGGATGATGCCTGATGAAACTGGTCAAGAAATTGAACAACCAATGCATGAACTGAAAGTTAGTCATGAAAAATCTACTGGTGGACTTAAAATTGAAGGTGTACCACCTGAAGAGTTTATTGTAGATAGAAATGCAAAAAGTGTAAGTGATGCATATATAGTGGCGCATAAGACAGAGATGCGTGTAAGTGATTTAGTAGCAATGGGTTTTGACCATGACCAAGTCCACGATTTATCAGGATTAAGTACCGACAGTACATATACAGATACAGAACAGTTTGAACGTATGGGTTATGAGCAAGAAGATGAAGAAAATATTCAAGACCCTTCAATGAAGAAAGTACAAGTTACTGAAGCTTACATGAAAATGGATAAAGAAGGTACTGGTGTAGCGAGTATGTACAGAATTTTCTTAGCTGGTGGTGAGAGCGAAGTATTAGAGTGTGAACCTTACGGTGAAGTACCATTTGCAGTATTTGAAGTAGACCCTGAGCCACATACATTCTTTGGTAGAAGTGTAGCAGACCTTATTATGAACGACCAAGACTCTTCTACAGCAATGCTTAGAGGAATGATGGACAACGTAGCTTTAACAAACTCTCCTAGACAGGGTTATGTACAAGGACAGGTTAACGTAGATGATTTAATGAACAATGAGATTGGTGGTTTAGTCAGAATGAAGTCACCACAAGCACTAGTAGATATTGCTACACCATTTGTTGCTGGTCAAGTATTAACAGCAATGCAATACCTAGATATGGCTATTGAAGGCAAAACTGGAGTAACAAAAGCTTCTATGGGATTAGACCCTGACGCTTTACAGAATACTTCAGCAACAGCCGCAAGATTACAGGCTCAACAAGGTTCAGCACAGATTGAAGTAATGGCTCGAAATATTGCCGAGGGTGGCATGAAGCGTTTGTTTAAGTTAATGTTACATCTCTTAGTTGAAAATAGCTGTGAAGAGACTATGATGCGTTTAAACGGACAATTTCAACCAATTGACCCTAGAGTATGGAATACAGGCATGGATATGACTGTTAATGTAGGTGTAGGTACTGGGCAAGAGGGGGAACGTCATGCGGCACTAACTCAAGCTCTACAAATGCAAATGCAAATTTGGACTCAATATGGTAGTGGTAATGGCATGGTAACTATGACTGGTATAAGAAATACTCTTGGTGATATGTTAGCTTTACAGGGCGTACGCAATGTTGATAGATACTTTAGTCCTTTGACACCTGAAATTGAACAACAATTAGTTGAACAACAACAACAAATGGCTGAAGAAAATACGGAGTTGTCTGAAGCTGATGCGTTAGTACAAGCAGAACAATACAAAGCAGATAAAGCCGCAGAAATGAACATGATTAAACTTCAGATTGATGCACAAAAAGCTATTGCAGTAGATGATAGAGAGCGTGATAAACTTGACCAAGAATTAATGGTTAAAGTAGCTGAAATATTAGGTAAATACGGTACTTCAGTAGATACTGCAAAAATTAAAACAGCACAACAAGAATCTAGATACCCTGACCAATCACCAGCGCAAGCAGTTACTGGAGGTCGATTCTAGTGCATGTAATTGAAAAAGGTGCTAAGATGCGAACATTACAGGCTGATGATGTATTTCAATTAGCCTTAAAAGAAATCAATGAACAGCAAATTGCTGTTTTTGTAGATGCTGATTCTAGTTTAGAACAGCGTGAGGAAGCACACGATATAATATGTGCGCTTAGAAAGATTGATGATTATTTCGACTCTGTTAAAACAGATGAGGTAATGTACAATCACAAACAAACCAAAGGAGAATCAGCACCGTGAGTGAATCAACGACTGAAAACCAAATGGATGGCACTATAGAAAGTGCTGTTGCGAGCTTAATTGCTCCGGAAGAGACAATAGAAGAAAATGTAACAGAAGAACCTCAGATAACAGATGATATAGAAACGTCTGCTGATACTGATATAGATACTGATATTGACTTGGATGATGATAACACAGACGAAGAAGTCGAAATTGAAGCTTCGGATGCTGAGGATGACGATGACCTAATAGAGGACGCCAGTCCTAGTGAGCCTTCAATGCATACTGTCAAGGTAGATGGACAGGAGCGTGAGGTAACTCTAGAGGACTTAAAGCAAGGCTATAGTGGACAGGAGTACGTCCAAAAAGGGATGCAAGAGGCGTCAGCACAAAAGAAAGAAGCTGAACAAGTCTATGCCGCTCTAAACAACGAACGAGAGCAAATAGCTCAGTTATATAACCAAATCCAACAGAATGGTATGCAAGCTCCACCGGTGAAACCAACAAAAGCAGAGTTCGATTCAGACCCAATAGGGTACATGCAAAAGAACATTGAATTTGAGGAAGCTAGTGCGGCGTACAATAACCAAATGGCACAACTTCAACAAGTTGCACAGAAAAGTAGTGCGGCTCAAGAAAATGCACATAAGGCTTATTTACAAGAACAAATGCAAATTCTTCAAAAGGAAATTCCAGCGTTTGCTGATGCTAATAAAGCTGGCAAATTAAGGGAACGTTTGGTTACAACTGGAAAAAATCATTACGGTTATACCGATAATGAAATTTCAAATATAACTGATGCAAGAGCTATTAAAGTCTTGCTAGACGCTCAGAGGTATCAGGACATAATTTCAGGCAAATCAAAAGCTCAGGTAAAAACTAAGTCTGCGAAACCTGTTATGAAACCGGGTGCTAAGAGAACTGCTACTCCAAATGCTAAAATTCGTGAACGCCAAAAGGCAAAACTCAAGGGTTCAGGTAGTCTAGATGATGCTGTGAACTTAATTTTAAATACATAATGGAGAAATATTATGGCGCAACCCGCACATACGTTCGACAGTTATGACGTTAAAGGTATTAGAGAAGACTTATCTAATGTTATTCATGACATAAGTCCTGAAGAAACTCCTTTTTACTCATCGCTGAAAAAAACTAAAGCAACTAACACTTACCATGAGTGGCAGACAGATGCACTACGTGCTTCAGCCGCTAACGCTCATATTGAAGGTGACGCAACTTCTGCGGAAGCTAGAGTTGCTACTGTTCGACTTGGTAACTACACGCAAATCTTTAAGAATGCAGTAGTTATTCCTGATACAGACGAAGGACTAGAAAAAGCTGGTCGTTCTGCTGAGATGGCATATCAAGTGCTTAAAATTGCTAAAGAGCAAAAGCTAGACATTGAGAAAGCTTTGTTTGCTAACAATAAGTATGAAGCTGGTTCAGCTTCTGCGGCACGTGAACTAGCTGGTCTAGGCGCATACATGAAATCTAATGTTGCAAACATTGGTGGTTCAGGTGGTGCTAACCCTACTGGAACAGTTCCGGGAGCTACTGCAAGAACTAATGGTACTCAGACAGCGTTTACTCAAGCTGACTTTGATACTGTAATGCAGTCTATTTGGGAAAATGGTGGTACGCCTGATTCAGTCTACCTATCTTCTTTCCAAATGAACATTGCTTTAGGTTTCACAGGTTACAATAACCAACGTTCACATATTGATGCTGATAGACAGACAATCATAAAGTCGGTAGAAGTCTACGTTACTCCTTGGGGTACAGTAGAATTTACACCACATCGTGAATGTCAAAGCAGAGATGTTTGGATACTTGACAATGATATGTTTGAAGTAGCTGTACTACGACCTACTAAGAACACAGAACTTGCTAAGACTGGTGATAACACTACTCGTCAAGTTTTGACAGAGCTAACGTTAGTCTCTAAAAATGAAAAAGCTTCAGGCTTAGTAGCTGATTGCTCAACTTCATAATCTGAGGTAAACTATTAGTGTGGGGAGTCCTCCTTAACTTCCCACACTTTTAAAGGGTAAAATATGAAAACAAAAGAACAAGTACATTTTGATAATAAAAACGGTAAGATTATTATTGAAAGTACACACGATAATCAGAGATACCTAGACCGGGTTGAGGATATACGCAAATCAGGTGCTGGTATGACTGGGGAAAATCGTTATGTTGGTTCTATTCCTATGCACATAATGCAAGAATGGTGTAAAGATGCTGGAATCAAATGGAGCGATGTAAATGCTCGTAAAGAGATTGTACGAAAGAAATTACTTAGTGGAGATTTTGATAAGCTAAGAGTATGGAAGGGAACTTTTTAAAATAATGGAGAAAAAGCATGGCTGATACAACTACAACTACTTTTTCCATTGTGAAGCCTGAAGTGGGTGCTTCAGCCGACACTTGGGGAACAAAACTAAACGCTGGTTTAGACAAGATAGATGATTTATTAGATGGCACAACTGCCATAAAACCTAACTTAACTGCTGGACAATTTAAAGTGGGTGGCACAGCAGTAACTGCAACTGCCGCAGAGCTAAATTATACTGATGGTGTGACAAGTGCCATTCAGACACAGCTTAACGCTATTACAGCTAATAACTGGGTGACAAATGCTCGCCTTGCAGACAATGCTGTAGATACAGCAGAGATAGCCGCTTCTGCGGTTGAAACTGCTAAGATTAATGATGATGCAGTTACAGTTGCTAAATTAAACCTAATCTCAACTTCTAGTGTTCCTTCTGTAGAAGCTAAAGGTGATGGTAGCTCACAGGATGGTTATATCCAATTAAACTGTTCACAAAACTCACATGGTATTAAATTAAAGAGTCCACCACATTCAGCTAATGCTAGTTACACGCTAACATTTCCTAATAATGATGGTGATGCAAATGAGGTGCTACTTACAAATGGTTCAGGAGTTTTAGATTGGGTTTTAGTTGATACAGCTTCTATAGCCGCTTCTGCGGTTGAAACTGCAAAAATTAATGATGGAGCTGTAACTGCCGCTAAAATTGGCGCAGATGCAGTAACTGCCGCGAAAATCGGTGATGACGTTATTAATAGTGAACACATTGCCGCAGACAGTATTGATGCGGAACATTTAGCACCAAACTCTGTAAACACAGATGCTATTATTGACGATTCAGTAACTTCAGCTCACATTGCGGCTGGTGCAGTAGATGCTACCGCTTTAGGTGCTGATTCAGTAACTGCGGCAAAGATTGGTGATAACGTCTTAAATAGTGAACATTATGCGGCGGCTAGTATTGACAATGAACACTTAGCAGACAATGCGGTGGGAACAGCAGAGATTGCGGCAGATGCAGTAACAGGTGCTAAAATTGCTGATGATGCTATTAACTCAGAACATATAACAGATGGAAGTGTAGACCATGTTCACTTAGCTGGAGATGCAGTTGATGGAGATAACCTTGCTGATAATGCGGTAGACTCAGAACATTACACAGATGGCTCTATTGACACAGCACATTTAGGTGACTTACAAGTTTCAGGTGCTAAGTTAGCTGTTGACAGACGTAGTTCAAGTGCAACTACAGATATTTATGATGGTAACGGACATGATTATATTCATTATGATGCTGACGTAGGAATACGTTTTTATTCAGCTAACGCAGAAGATATGAGACTTACAGATGCTGGTGCTTTACACGTTGATGGTGACATAGTTGCTTTCTCATCTACTATATCTGATGAAACGCTAAAGTATGACATTAATCCTATTGACCATGCCCTAGACAAGATTAATACTCTTAAAGGTGTAACTTACAAATACCTTAAAGATGGAATGGAGTCTGCTGGTTTACTTGCTCAAGATGTTGAAAAGGTATTACCATGTGCAGTACAGGAAAGAGAACTTCCACTTCATACAGGTAACAAACAATTGTTTAAGACACTAAACTACGACAACCTACACGCATTGCTAATTGAATCTATCAAGGAGCTTACTGCGAAAGTAGAGAAACTGGAGAAAAAATAATGGCAATACAATCGTCAGGTGATGACCTACAATTTAGTGAACTACAAACAGAATTTGGTGGCTCTAACCCTATATCTTTAAGTGAATATTATAGGGGTGGAGATAATGTTCCATCTTCTGCAACTGATATACCAGCTTCAGGTCAAATCTTAATGAGTGACTTTTACGGTACAGAAAACGCAACATTTATGGTGGCAAGTGGTGGCACAATAGCAACTTCAGGTGATTATAAATATGTTAAATTTACTGGTAACGGAACATTTGCTGTAGCGGCTGGCGGTAACTCTGCTGGAAGTAACTCAGTTGAATATATAGTCGTTGCTGGAGCTGGTGGCGGTGCTGGTAGACACGGTGGTGGTGGTGGTGCTGGTGGTTTACTTTATCATTCAGGTAAAACAATTGATGCAAATACAAACTACTCTGTAACTATTGGTGGTGGCGGTAGTAATACTACTGGGGCGCATGGTAATTCAGGTGGAAATCAAGGAGCAAACTCTGTATTTCATGGCTCTACTGCTGTAGGAGGCGGTGGTGGTAAATCTTATACTGGTGCGGCTTCTGATGGTGGAAATGCCCCAGCTAATGGTGGTTCAGGCGGTGGTGGTGGTGGTTCTAATTTTGGTTCAGGCGGTTCAGGAACTCAAGGAAACTCAGGTGGTGCAACAGGCTACGGAAATAGTGGTGGTAGTGGTAACAACGCTCAACAAGGTGGTGGAGGTGGTGCTGGAGCGGGTGGTAGTTCAAATGGTAACGGTGGTGCTGGAAGACAATACACAACATTAGGTAATGGTACAAGTTCAGGCGAAGATAGCAGATACTATGCTGGTGGTGGCGCTGGAGGTGGTTCAGGCTCAGGAGGCGCTGGAGGTGGTGCAAATTCAGGTGGAGCTGGTAACGCTGGCTCAGGTAGCGCAAATACTGGTGGTGGCGGCGGTGGTTCAGGTGGTCAAGGAGGCGGTAATGCTGGTGGTAGCGGTGGCTCAGGTATTGTAGTTCTCAGATACAAATTTCAATAGGAGATATATATGGCACATTATGCAAAATTAGACTCTGACAATTTAGTTACAGACATTAATGTTGTCGATAATGATGTTGAAGATGCTAAAGGAGAAGCTGGTACAATTACATGGTTATTAAATGGTTGGGGTGGTGATAGTTGGATAAAAACTAGTTACAACGGTAATTTACACAATAGATATGCACACATTGGAGATACATATGATGCGGCAAAAGAAATGTTTATTGCTCCAAAACCTTTTGCAAGTTGGACATTAGTAGATGCAACAGGTGAATGGGAAGCTCCTTTAGCCGAACCAGCAGATGTAGAAACTTTTCCTTATTATTATTGGGATGAATCAGCATATCAAGCAGACAACACAACAGGGTGGGTTGCTAACAGTTAAATAATTTAATTATTCTCAGGAGGGAGAATGAATAAATCAAAAGAGTTTTACTTTCTTTTAGGTGTTCCTAGAGCTGGTAATACTGTATTAGGTTCACTTATTAATCAAAGTCCTAATGTAGCATTATCGGCTAATTCTGTTTTAATGGACGTAATTTATAATTTAAACAATATAAAACATTACAATCCATATTTTACAAATTTTCCTGACCACAAAGCATTTGACAACATTACTAAAAATGTTTTTAAAAATTATTACAAAAGCTACAAAAAATCAAAAATTATTGATAGAGGTTGTTGGGGTTCAATAGGAAATTTATCCGCTTTAAAAAAAATTGTAAAAAAACCTAAATTTGTAATCTTGTATCGTCCTGTTTTAGAATGTCTAGCATCATATGTTAAATCACAAAAAAATCCATTTGTAGACGTAGTTACTTCTCACTTCATGGCAAATGATGGTTTACTAGGTTTATCACTTCACAGTATTGAAAATGCTCTTGCATCAGGCGAAGAGTGTCTTATTATTACATATGACCAGTTTGTTAAAAATCCTCAAGACGTAGTTAATAAAATATTTACTTTTATAGGTGAAGATACTTTTAATGTAGATTTAGATAATTTATCACAATTTAATATTAATGGTATGTGTTATGACGATTCAGTATTAAATGAGCCTTTACACACAATAAGAACAAATGGTATTAGTAAAACAAAAACAAATATTGAAGATTATTTAAACGAAGACATAATTAATAAATATAAAGATAGGGAGCTTAATTTATGAAAGATGTTAAACGGTTTATGATGCCTGATAATACCCACATAGGTGGATGGATTTTCCCTGAAAAATTAATAGATAGTATTTGGGAAGATTGGCATGACCCTACTTTACAACACCATAAACATCCGGGCAGAATTTTTCCAAGTCAGGCTAAACATGCAAAAGATTTTCGTGTTCTTAAAAAAACAAAAGAATCAATTGAAAAAGCAATATATCCACACAATAAAACAGAACCATGGTTTGAGTACGAATATTTGTTACAAAAATGTTTAGAAGATTATGTAAAACATTATCCATCATCAGGTCACACATTTCCATTTAGCATTAAAGGTAAATACAATGTACAATGGTATCCAAAGAATGGAGGATATAAAATATTACACCATGAAAATTCAGGTTCTGTTACAACAATACATAGACATTTAGTTTTTATGACATATTTAAATGATGTAGAAGATGGTGGCACAAAATTTCCACAACAAGCTATTACAACACCTTGTATAAAAGGGTTAACGCTAATTTGGCCTGCATACTTTACACATCCACATGTTGGTCAAATAAGTAAAAAATCAGAAAAAATGATTGTAACTGGATGGTGGAATTTTAACGATATTTATGATGATTATGCAAAGTAAAATTAACAACGCAATAGCCTTTGGCATAGTAGCTTGTTTCCTTATATTGTCTTTCTCAGCTATGGCTGAAACAACTAAAGTAGAGCAAACAACAAACTCTACTGTGACAACGAACGGAAATCAAACTACGACAGTAAAATCTGCACCGCCAAGCGCCATATCTCCTAATGTAGGCGGAAATAATTCAGACCTATGTACTATCTCATCTAGCGGAGCTTTAGGTACACAGATACTATCCTTGAGCCTAGGAGCTACATACACAGAGGCAAATTGTTTGCTGTTAAAAAAGGCAAGAATGCTCTATTCGGCTGGTATGAAGGTAGCCAGCGTATCTTTGCTCTGTCAAGACCCAGCGATTTTTAAAGCCATGGCTAACGCCGGAACTTATTGCCCTATAGATGGCTTAATTGGCGATGCCGCTAAACGTGCATGGGCTGTACGTACTGAAGAAATACCAATGCCGGAGGAACAACATGAAAAGACTACTGTGGAAAAGAGGGATAGCGCTATTAAGCTTATGGGTGCTGTTGCATCAGCCTTCTTATTCTTCTAGCTACATATACGGAAGCACACCAAACGCCGCTATAAATGGTATGACGTGGGGCATGAACCCTAGTGCATTAGGTGAGCATGGTATTGGTGGTATGGACGTATCAGGTGTTTTGTATTCTTATGAAGCTGTTAAAAATTTAAGTGATGACCTAGTAGTTACTATTGGTAACTCTAAAGTTGGTGGTGGTACAGTATTTGAAGACATAGAAGACTGGTCACAAAAGTACGGTGGTAAGATTAAAAAAGTTTTGCCTATGCCATATACACCACTTGCAGTATTTGGTGATGGCTACGTTAAAAAGACTGGACAAGGCACAATAGAAGATGTCTCAGTCATTTATCTGTACCGTTTTGATAGTTGTTTTAACCCACAAAGCGACCCTAATTGCCCCGGCTACGTAAAACCTAAACCACCGCCTGTACCTGAAATTCCTAATTATGATGCATTAGAAGATGAATCTGTTCAGTTAGCTCAAGAAGAAACAGACAGAGAACTGTTAGAAGATGATGAAGAAAACAGAGATGACGAAGATGAAGAAGATAAAGACGCTGACCTAGAGTTTGCATTAGCTAGTACAACTAACGCATTGACTATGGCTAATCAAGTAGCGCAATCTGTTATATTAAATTCAATAAATAGTGCTACAAACATTGGCACATATTACGTAGCAAAAATTCCTGATAGTTACATTACCGAGTCTGTCGTTTTACAAGGTGGTAATATCGTGGATAATAGGAGAGCATTAAGGAGCTTGGCGCAAGATAATTTAATGAATGAAATGATAGAGGAGCAATACAAATGAAGAAACTATTAATAACACTTAGCTTAATACTTAGTGCAACGCCAATCTTGGCAGAAAATATTGACATTACTGGAACGGTACAGAGCAGATGCACCGTGAATATGGATACTCCGGGTGCGTACGGAAACCCAAATGCTCACACACTTACGACTGCGCCGGCTAGTTCAGGAGTTGACCCTATCGTAAGATTTGATGTAACTCTTGCTAATGCTTATCACGCGCAAGTTAGTTATCCTACAGCATTTACTTCAAGTCCATCATTGTCAGACACCGTTAGCTGGGTAGGTACTGTTGCTGTAGCACAAATGAGTTCTTCTGACCAAAGTGGGTATCAGGCGGCTAGTACAACAAGTGGCTCGATGCGAAATTACGCTTTGGCTCACGCCGGCACTTTATGGATAAAAGCTACATCGGTTGCAACTTATGGTGGTGGTCAAGCTAAAGCTTTTCCGGGCGGCGCATATAAAGCAGTAGTATTAGCTGAATGTATCGCTCAATAGGGATATGTTTATTACTGTTTAATTACACAGTATATAGTCATGAGATGACACCGACCTATCCGAAGTGGCAGATTAGTTCGGTACAAGGTGTAAAGAAAACAACCATGGAGTTGTGGAACTCTAGAGAGGATGTAGGTTATTATGAGGTTGGTGTATTTGATGGTGAGTGGAAACCAATACCATTTGTAACAGCTTATAAGATTATTAAACTTAATTATTTAAGTAAAGTTAATTTTGATATTTACATAAGAGAAAAAGACATAGTAGAAGCTAGATACGTTTGTTCTTTGTCTAAATTAAGGAGTAACGATGAGAGTAAGACTTTGTTAGCAACTAGAATATGCTCAAAATTCAAATAAGATGTTTGTTATTAGCTGTTCTTTGCACACAATCAATGGCTAATAGCACATCTCTTAATCTAGCATTGCCTAGTGCTGGAGTTGGTTATGGTACAGACAGTATTAAAGCTGGTGATTTAGACTGCCAAAATTCTATTGGCGGAAGCACAAATTTTGAATTAGGTTTAACTGGGATAGTAAATAACGCTACTTCTTTGTTTAGTACAGATGATAAAAACAATCCACAGACTAAAGATTTTGGAATTTATGCACGCATAATTGTGCCATTAGACGCTCCAAAAGAACGAATTAATTGTAATACCCTGTACCAACTTGAACTACAAAGACGCAGACTAGAGGTAGAAAAGTTGCGCGCAGAGATAGAACTGTTAAAATCTATGCAGATAGGAGATGGATTTGACAACTGATTTAGGTGACAAGGTAGCAAAGATAGAAGGCTTAGTCGATAAGAGGATTAAGATTGGTAGCCTTAGATTTACCTATACGCAGTTAGTAGGTGCGTTTGCCTTGCTTGGCAGTATTCTAGGAACGCTTTATGGAGGGTTCTTAATGTATCAGAAGGTAGAGTCCTTAGCTTCATTAGACCTTGGAGCTATAAGTTCTCAGATGAAGAAGACCTCTGCTGACGTACTCCGGGTAGAAGAAGTAGCCAAAGAGATTAAAGTAGAGCTAAAGGAAGACCTTGCTAGGCTTAGAACGTCTAGTTATAATCTTGAAAATAGAATTGACACTAAGCTTCAGTCTATTGATGTACGTATTACTACGATGGATAATAAGCTTGATAAATTTGACATACAGCTAGATGCTACAGAAGAAAAACTAATGAAACGAATACAACAGTCATTAGACAATCCATTAAACAACTGATAACATAGGAGATACTATGAAAAAAAGAAATAAAAAACCACCAGTTAAAAGATACTAATGACTGCACTACAACAAAAACAACTCGATAAACACGAGAAGCAGATTGCTGACCTTTATAAAGACGTTAGAGAAATTAAGAATATGAATCTTAAATTTATGTCTATGGGTAAAGGATTGTTAATTGGTTTTGCTGTTATGGTAGCAACTGATATAGGAATTGGTGAACTACTGATGAAACTTATATGATTAGTTTTTTAGCAAACATAGCACCAATAGCACTAGGCTTTCTTGGTAAGTTATTTGCTTTGAAGAGTCAAGCGGCTCAAGAACAACAGAAACTAATGATAGAGAACATGCAAGCTCGCAATGATTCTATTAATCAAGCAAGAGCGGCGGCAGACAAAGAATCACCTATGGCGGCTTGGAACAGGCGAATAATTATTCTTGTAATTTTAGCGCTTGTAATTTTTACGCAAGTAGCACCAGTCGTTTTTAATGCAGAAATGGTTATACCAACAACTAAAGAGGGTTTAAACTTTTTAGGTTTGTTTCAACTTACCCCGGATGTAGTCGAATACATAACTGTACAAGCTGGTTCAGTAGTCAAAATGGATGAACTATTCGGATGGGCAACCATGATTATTGAGTTCTATTTCGGCGCACAGCTCGCCAAAGGCAAATAAAAGGAGAAGATATGCCAGTAAAAATTGAATACCAAGAGATGCCACACATGATGCCAGTACCTATGGAAACTAAATCCAAAGGTTTTGTAGGAGGAATTATCTTATGGCTCACTAAGACTAGAACGTGGGAGATTACTAAAGATTGGAAATTTCACATAACACATGATGGTAACACACATCCAACGTATTACGTCATTCCTAAAGGATTTATCTTTGATGGCGCTTCAGTACCTAAACCATTAAGAAGTTGGCTCTCACCTATGGGTGTCCTCTTGAGTGGTGGTCTCGTACACGACTATGTGTATAAATTTGAAGTTCTCAAGTTAGGTGGCAAGAAGGGTGCTACAGAGAAAAAGACTCAAAAATGGGCAGATATGCTCTTTAGAGACATTTGTGTAGATGTTAACGGATTTAAACTGATTAATTACCTAGCGTACTACGCACTTAGATTAGGTGGCTGGTTAGCTTGGAACGGTCATCGCAAACGCAACGTACAATGGAATGACTCTTGAGTGAAATTGCACAGATTGAGTTACCACCTAAATTAGTACCAATATTTGAAGGCGAGGCAAGAATTAGAGCCAGCTATGGTTCTAGAGGTTCAGGCAAGACTCGTTCATTTGCACTAATGAGTGCTGTCTTTGGCTATCGCTGGGGTAGCTCAGGTGTATCCGGTACAATACTTTGTGGTCGTGAGTTTATGAACTCATTAACTGAGTCATCTTTAGAAGAAATTAAAGCGGCTATACGTTCAGTACCTTGGCTAGAAGATTATTATGAGTTAGGTGACAAGTACATTAAAAGTAAGGATGGACGAATTACGTACACTTTTGCTGGTCTAAGACGTTCACTAGACTCAATTAAATCTAAGTCTCGTATCTTATTAGCTTGGGTAGATGAAGCAGAGAATGTAAGCGGAAGAGCATGGGATGTGCTACTACCATCTATACGAGAAGAAGACCTTAGTATTGGATTTTCTTCAGAGATTTGGGTGACATGGAATCCGGAGTCAAAATATTCTGCAACGCATGAAAGATTTAGAGCTAACTTTCCTAGCAATTGTAAAATAGTTAAGTTAAATTACACAGACAATCCTTGGTTTCCAAAAGTTCTTGATGACCAACGCATAGAAGACAAAAAGAAACGTCCGGATATGTACGAACACATTTGGGAAGGTGGATTTTTAGTTTACTCAGAGGGAAGTTATTACAGCTCTGAAATGAGAAGAGCTAAAGACGAAGACAGAATTGGTACAGTAAGATATGACAGAGCTAAAGGAGTAGTAACAAGTTGGGATTTAGGGGTAGGCGACAGCACGTCAATCGTTTTCTCACAATTTATTGGTACTGAAATTCACATCATTGACTATTATGAAGCATCAGGTGCTGGACTAGAGCATTACGCTAAGGTGTTACAAGACAAAGGGTACGTTTACGACCAGCATGTATTTCCACATGACGTTAGAGTTAGAGAATTGGGTACAGGTAAGAGTCGTATTGAAACATTAGAAGGTTTAGGAATTAGAGATATTGAAATAGCACCTTCATTACTTATAGATGATGGCATTCAAAAAGTTAGAGAGCTGTTGGACAGATGTTATTTTGACGAAGTTAAGTGTGAAAAATTAATAGATGCTATGTTAAATTACTCAAGAGATTGGGATGACAATGGTAAGACGTGGAGAATGAGACCAAAGCACGATTGGAGTTCACATGCGGCAGACTCGATGAGGTATCTTGCTATTGGGTACACACCTTACAATGAAGCTTGGGATAAACCTTTAAGAAGAAACATAAAAGGTGTTGTTTAATTAGATAGTCTTTAATGCTAATCGCCACATTGGGTCTTCGTAGCGTAATAATATTTCTTCTTTCTTTTGTTTTCCTTTAGGTCTACCACCTTTAGCTTTATTAAATGGAGCAAATATTTGAACAGGGTCGGTGTGTCTGTTTAAACGATTTCTTGCGGCTGATTCTGTACAACCAAGTTCTGCTGATAATTCTCTTGATGTTATTTTTTGACCATCGTCTAGCATGTACGTCAGAGTTCTACGCTTACCCATTAGTGAATGTACTGCTCGTACTGTGAGAACCACAAAGCTATGTATACGATTGCAGTAACTTCAATAATAAAACCAACTGAATAGAAAAAAATTAACCATGACCAAATCTTTCTCATTGTTTTCTCCTATGTATGTCAACTAATCCACTAAACAAAGCATTGCGTGTTTGTGTAAAGACAGCTAATCTTTTTGCTAGTATCTTGGATTCTGCATCACCTTTTAACAAAGCACCTAATATATCCATTGCTTTCTCACCTTTAGTTTCTTTATCAGCAAAAGCCATAAGCTCTTTATCTGTAAATTTATTTTTCATCAGGCATACCTAGTGTCATTAACAACAGCGTAGCACCAGCGCTAACCAGTCCTGTACCAATCAGCGCAAGCAATGGAACTGTAGTTTCAATTAAGAATGTCATAGTTTTCTTCTATAAGATTTGCCATAGACTTTCTTTTATCTAATTCTACACCTTTTTTTCTAAGTCTTTTTTCAAGTTGAGCTTTAGTAAAATGTTCTGTAATGTGCTGTATGTTCAGCGATTTACTCCAGTATGGACGTAGTTTAGTCATTGTCATTCTCCTTATCTATATCTTTTTGGGTTAAGAAACCAGCGCAGTTGCTCATGATTTCGCTCGTACAAATAAGCTGGTCATCATCTATCACGTTCGGTGGTATTAATAATGAATCATGCTTATCTTGCAATGCACTACAGCCTGATAACAATAGCGCTAATACAATTATTTTAAAATGGGATGTCATCGTCAAACTCCTCAGATGCAACCGGGGTAATAGAAGCTGGAGCATCAGCAATTTGTTGAGCTGGAGCTTGAGTATTAACTTTCTTAGATAAAATCTTTAGCTCAGAACCAAAGCCGCCAAGCTTTACCTCAGTCACGTATTTCTTTTCACCGTTTGCGGCAACATAGTCTCGGTGAGTAAGCTGTCCTTCTATGTACAATTGAGTACCTGTATCGAGGTCTAATTTTTGTACAACTTCCGCGAGACGATTAAAAATTGTTATGCGGTGGTATTCAGCCTTGGACTTCTTTTCTCCGGAAGTTTTATCTACCCAAGATTCGTTTGTTGCTAAATTTAACAGAGCTACTACTCCGCCAGTTGACGTGTTTTTGATTTCTGCTGGCTTGGTTAAGTTACCAATCAACATGACTTTATTGACCATTACATCTCCTTATATTAAATTAGGTGGTTACTTAACGGTAACCAATCGGTAGCGTTTGTTTTAACTTTACGAGGCTAGGACACCCCGACTTCAGCATAGGTGCTACACCTCTGAGTTCTTTTTTGCTTCTGCTGTGGCA
>Ga0209634_1000925_pt1 | contig 22101 bp, 38 predicted proteins | sample LinPmetageLP40_FD_184043 | JGI IMG/M metagenome (GOLD analysis project Ga0209634, IMG submission 184043) | Marine viral communities from the Pacific Ocean - LP-40 (SPAdes) (version 2) | ecosystem: Environmental > Aquatic > Marine > Oceanic | place: Pacific Ocean | collected 2010-08-26 | reverse complement strand
GGTTCTTGATGTAGAGGCGGGTGCAGATAAGTTCGTGCCACTTGAGAAGAAGGTTGGTGCACCGGGGACCCCGGGCGAAGTTAAGCCAGTTCTTAATCCTGCCGTTAAAAAAGGGCTTTCTCAAGACGATATCGATTATAATTTTGTACATGATTATTCGCCGTTGGAGTCTGTACTAGCTAATTCAAAGCAGGTTTTAGGTGAAGGTAAGAAAGGTTTTACTGGGGAGCAGCTATTGCCTCGCTTGAAGAAAGCGGGGGTTACAGACGCTGAAATAGAGGTATCTGGTATTGGTGCTTTTGCTGCCAGCAACAAAACAGTAAAACGCCCTGCATTAGATTATCTGGACTATGTAAAAGAAAACGCCCCTGAAGTAGATTATATGGTGAAATATAAATCAAGGGGAGATGACGTTGATTTTGAAGATATGGATAACTTCGAGGGTTTCTTGCACGAGAGGGCGCAGCGTCTTACAACGCCAAACGCTGCCTCTGAAGTTGATTACGGAGAACTAATTGTTTACAACCGCAAGGCTCCAGAAGCATCCACAAGAACATTGACGCATCATCCTGATGTCAGGGGCAGTTTTGCACATGTGCGCTTTAGCGACCACAACGATGCTTCAGGTGGTCTTTCTCGTTTTGTTGAAGAGAACCAGTTCGATGTTGTGCAACAGCAATATGGTAAAGATCCAATTTCAAATAAAACAAAAAAGAACTTTGTTGACTTAACGCCAGCTAAAATTGATCAGATTGAAGGCAGGATTTCACAGCTTTCAGATTCTCCTGATTACAAGGCATTTCAAGGGTTCAGACAAGAGCAGCTAGATTTAGATGCGAAAGTTGCATCACTAAGACAGAAAGAACAGAAATTTGATTCTCTTAAAAGTACAAGAAACAATAGTTTTAATAGGGGAATAACAAACGCAGGCGGGTCTTTTCTTTCGATTGGTCAGGATATGATGAAGCCGGGAGCCAGCAGAGCCATGATAGACGCAGAGTTTAGTGTCGCTGCCCCTAGTTTTTTAAAGAATGTTTTGTATGATGTGTTAGATCAAAACTCTACAAAAGAGTTAATGCTTAACGCCGATCAGTTGAAGGAAGCGTTGAGAAAAGGAATTGACTTTCCTTCAAACTCTCCTCGCGCTTTTGGGGATCCGGGGCTTGATGTTGAAGATATGAACAAAGTTGACTTCGCCGCCTTAAAAATTTCAAAAGAGATCGAAGAATTTGCCATTAAAAATATAGACAGAGGCATGAAACGAACTTCAGCAAGTTCGTATTTCAACAACAGACCTACATCTAATGTCTTAGACGCAAGTGAAGATTCAAATATGTTTGTTAGAAACCTACTGAGCGAAGTTCCTGACAGCAGACAGATTGATTTTAAGTCTATAGTTAAAGAGCAAGAAGCTTTTAATGTTAAAAAACAAGAGGCCGTGCAAGATAGACTAGATACAACGAACCTTCAAATACAGGCAGATAAAGTTACATCTCGTGTAAACGAAAAGCGTGGCAAAATATTTAAATCAGAAAGTGATGAGCTTGTTGAGTACATGTATAAAAATCAATATGTGGGTAAACCTATAAGAGACACAGATGTTGAATTTGTTCCTAATCAGCCTTTTAGGAATCAAAAGCAGGCTGCTCGTCACAATATAGCGATGGTCATTAGAGATGCTAGAGCACAGGGGGTAAAGAGAATTTACTTTCCTGATTCCAAAGATGTGGCAAAACTTAGAGGGCAGGATCCATCAGCGTTTAAAATTACTTATGACGAGGCTCCTAAAAAATATATAGAAGAGCTAAAAAAGGAATTTCCTGATCTTAGCACAGGCAAACTGACTCCAGATGAGTTTGTAGAAAATCATATAGGTGATTCAGATGTAGATCATCCAGTGACTTATTTAGATTTAGACTTTAGTAAAAGCGATGAATCGATAATTGGTAGAGATAACTTACTGCCTCGCAGATACAAGCGCGGCGGCAAGGTTGACATGCGTTCTGGTATCGGTGACTTATTTAAGGTATATTCATAAAATGCGTAGTGACAAAGAAATTATGAGACAGGCTGACAGGGATGTAACAAAGCTCCCTGACAACGAGTACGATAGATTTCTTGTGCTTGAAAAAATCAAGCGGGAGAGAATGGCTAAGTTGGCAAAAGCTGATGGCGGCATGATCAAGGGCTTTAGTCCTATTGCCCGTCCACAACGATTTAAGGGAGTGTTTTAATGTCCGGTAAAAAAAACAAGAGTGTTAAAGCAAAGACCACAGAAATGTCACCAGAAGCTTTAGAAGCAATTCGGGATACTGAAAAGTCTGGAGAAACTTTTAAGCCTAAAAAAATGGAGCCTGATAAACCAATCAGTGAGGAAGACAAAAAAGACATTAAAAGCTTAATTAAGAATGCAAAGTCCGGCGGCACATTCAATGGTAGAGCCATTATGAAAAAGCGCGGTGGAACATTTAAGGGAGTATTCTAATGTCTCTTGTAGATCCAGAAACCAATACCACGAAGCGAGGGCCGAAAAAGAAGACTGTAAAGACAGCATCTCTTGATGCAGTTATACAGCTTGCCCCTATGGCTGGAGAGATTGGTGAAGCTTTGATGTATGGGACAGGTGCGCTTGGTGCTGGTGCGCTTGGCGTTATGGGCAACAAGGCCAGAAAGCTTATGAAAAAAGGCGACGCTGCGTATGAAAAGGCCGTGAGTGGCAAGAAACGTGGTGGCGCTATTATGAAAAAGCGCGGCGGAACATTTAAGGGAACCTTCTAATGGCTATTGAACCAAGACAGATTGCAGGAATGATGGAGCAGGCTATGGGACCGGGTGGTCCGGCGATGCCTGAACAGGCCATGACCGAGGTTCAAGTACCGTTGCCCGGTATGGAAGATCTTCCGCCCGGTATTGAGATTGTTGGTGAAGAAGAAATGGTTGAGGTCGAGGCGGAGGTCTATGATCACAATGCAAATCTGGCCGAGGTTCTAGATCAATCTATACTTGGTTCTTTGTCGTCTGATCTTGGGGGATTAGTTGATGAGGACAAGGAAGGTCGTTCTGAATGGGAAGAGTCCATATCCAAGGGTTTGACGTTACTGGGCATTAATTATGAGGAGCGGTCTGAGCCGTTCGCGGGTGCCAGTGGTGTGACGCATCCTTTGTTATCTGAGGCGATTACGCAGTTTCAGGCGCAGGCATATAAAGAGATGTTACCACCGGGTGGTCCTGTAAAGACGCAGATCTTGGGTGAGCAATCTCGTCAGGTTGAGGAGCAGGCTCAACGTGTTAAGGACTTTATGAACTATCAGATTACGGAAGTGATGGAGGAGTTTGATCAGGACACGGATCAGATGTTGTTTTATCTGCCGATTACTGGTTCTACGTTTAAGAAGGTCTATTTTGATCCAACGAGGCAACGGGCGGTATCGAAGTTTGTTCCTGCCGAGGATCTGGTTGTTCCGTATCATGCGTCTGATTTGAGGACAGCAGAGCGGTACACACATATTGTTCGGATGAGTGAGAACGAAATCCGCAAGATGCAGGTAGGAGAGGTATATAGAGATGTTGATTTATCTCCAAGCGAGGATGACGATTCTGATTCAACAATTCGCGGCAAGGCTGACGAGATTCAGGGATTACGTTCAGGCTATTCTGATGAAATGTTTACGCTTTTTGAAATCCATGTGGACTTGGATCTTGAGGGATTCGAGGATATGGATGCGGAAGGTGAGCCAACAGGCATTAAGCTTCCTTACATTGTTACGATGGACGAAGCTTCGGGAGAGATTCTTTCGGTAGTACGAAACTATCGTGAGCAGGATCCGATGCGCCGGAAGCGTCAGTACTTTGTACATTACAAGTTTCTGCCCGGTTTCGGGTTCTATGGTTTTGGTTTGTTGCATATGATAGGAGGACTGTCCCGTGCTGCTACATCTATTCTCAGGCAACTTATCGACGCTGGTACACTCTCCAATTTACCGGGTGGTTTCAAGGCTCGTGGTGTTCGTATCAGGAATGACGATGAGCCTGTTAACCCGGGTGAGTTTCGTGATCTTGATGCTCCCGGCGGCGATATTCGCAATGCTATTATACCACTCCCTTACAAGGAACCTTCTGGAACGCTGGCTCAATTACTTGGGGTGGTCGTTGATTCGGGTAGACGATTTGCACAGGTTACGGACACCAAGGTCGCAGATGTCAACTCCAATGCTCCCGTGGGAACTACAGTGGCTCTCATCGAGCAGGGATCAAAAGTAATATCAAGTATTCACAAGCGGCTGCATTACGCTCAGAAGAATGAGTTCCGTATGCTAGCTGAGATATTCCAGAACAACCCTATGCCGTATCCATATGCTATCGGGGCAAATGTAAACCCCGCTATCATGGCACAGGACTTCGACGGGCGCGTAGATATCCTCCCTGTATCTGACCCGTCGATTTTTTCTATGGCGCAGCGCCTGTCTCTTGCACAGACACAGTTGCAGTTAGCACAGGCCGCGCCGCAGATGCACAATCTGTATGAAGCCTATCGCCGGATGTATGATGCGCTGGATGTCAAGAACATCGACTCGATCTTGCCACCACCGCAACCACCACAACCTATGGATCCGGCAACGGAAAACTCAATGGCTTTGAAGGGTCAACAGTTGCAGGCATTCCCGCAGCAGGACAGCATGGCTCACATTCGTGTGCATGTTGCCATGATTCAATCCCCTGCCATTCAAGCTAATCCGCAGGCTTTTGGTGTTTTACAGGCGCATATACAAGACCATCTGGCTATCTTTGCTCGTGACGTTATTATGGACATGTTTGAACAGGTCGTAATAAAGGCAAGGGAGGAAGGTGAAGTTATACCTCAACTTGATCCAAACGCTATCGAAGCAGCGGTTGCACAACAAATTGCTGATACGTTAGAACAGCTTGCTCCTATGCTCAAGCCGCAGACACCACCTGATCCTTTGGTTCAGATACGTCAGCAGGAATTGCAGAATGACACGCAAGAGATTCAGCGTAAGATGCAGAACGATGCGATGGACTTCCAGATTGATCAGGCCAAGTTGCAGCAGGCTTATGACACGGCGGTGCAGCGACGGGTGTTGCAGGAACAGATTGCAAACGACAGAAACGAAGTGAATGTTTATCGTATTAACACACAGGCTGATTTAAAACGTGAGAGGTAAATGTATCAGGCGATTGTTGTTGCTTGCATGATATCCAACATGGAGATCTGCGTAACTTTTGAGGGGCAACAGTGGTTTGACATAGAGCGGACATGTAAGGTCAGGGCGCTGGGCATGGCAAGTGATGTACACAAGTACTACAAAGGCTACAAACCAGTCAGCTACAATTGCAGAGCCATGCCTAAGGGTCAACTGTCTAGGTAATAGGGGTACGGTTTGATATGTATGAGTACAAAATTAAGGAAGTAGTTAAGGTGGTTGATGGTGACACCGTTGATATACTCATAGATCTTGGCTTTGATCTTACCAAAAAAGAGCGTGTTAGACTGACTGGTATTGATACACCAGAGTCCAGAACCAAAGACTTGGAAGAGAAAAAACTTGGTCTTGAGGCCAAGGATTTCTTGGAGCGCCGTTTGTCAGAGTGTGAAAAACTGTGGGTAGCTACGGAAAAAGACGGCAAGTACGGGCGAATGCTTGGGACTATCTGGTGTGGTGTTATGAACATTAACGAAGAAATGGTCAGTCGTGGTTATGCTTGGGAATACGATGGCGGCAAGAAAGAGAAGAACTTGGATGACCTCAGAACGATTAGAGGTATCATTTGAATGAGCTTGAGAGAATATATTCTGGTGATTTCTATGTGGGGCAGTGACGGAAGCACGGATCATTACATTGGACAGATGAGCTTGCAGCAGCCCATGAGCCGAGTACAATGTCACTGGATGTTAGAGGATAAAAGATGGTCGGCGGCTTATGACAATAAGCATTACAAAATGGCTATGCATTGTTTTCCAAAAGATTGTGCGGGGAAATCTATTTGTGAGTGAAGAAAAGAAAAAACCTGTTGAGGTTAATGTTGGGCAAAACAGCTTTGAGCTAGTGCTTCGTATACTCGGTAATGAGTTTGTTGCCATTAAGATTGGATCAACCAATTTCAGCGGTAAGCTAATAGCTGGTTCAATCTTGCTGCTGTTCTTTACCTTTATCATGCTTGAAGTGTTTGGCCTGTCAAAAGTTCTGGGAGTTGAGTAATGGCTTCAAAGTTAAATGAAGGTAGCGAATTTACCATCCCCTTAAAAAACCTGATAGGACTGATAGTTTTTACAGGTCTGTCAGTCTGGGGGTACTTCGGTATTATAGAACGGCTTGCTTTTCTGGAGCATGAGCAAGAGATGCACTGGGAAGAGATCCAAGAAAATGATGGCTGGATAGATGAATATGAGCCTCCCAAGTCAGTGCAGGAAAACATAAAGAGAGTGCGAGAGCTTGAACTACGCATTACAAAAATAGAAACATTGATGGAGATGAAGTAATGTTACAGGCTCTCATAGGACCGCTAGGAAACCTTGCTTCAACTTGGCTTGAGGGTAAGGTTGAAACCAAGAAAGCGGAGGCAGGTGCAAGAGTTGCTAAAGCCAAGGCTGAAGCTGTTATTATGGAGAAGAAGGCCACAGGCGAGATTGACTGGGATCTAAAAATGGCTGATGCTTCTGCTCATTCGTGGAAAGATGAGTGGTTAACTGTACTTTTTTCGGTTCCATTAATACTAGCATTCTGCGGAGAGTGGGGGAGACAAATTGTATCTGATGGGTTTACTGCTCTTGAGGCCATGCCGGATTACTATCAATACACTCTTGGTACGATTGTTGCTGCCAGCTTTGGTATGCGCGGTGCCGCTAAGTTTTTTGGTAAGAAGTGATGTCAAAGCGCCTGCAAAAAGACAGCGACTACGACCAGTACGACATGGATGGCGACGGGGTAGTTACCGACGACGAGCTTGAACACGCCAAAGAGATTAAGAAAACCGAGTATGAGTTACGCAAGCAGCTTGCTCAACGACGTATGGCTACAGCAACTTTGATATCTATGGGCATATTTACCTTTATGATGTTTGTGCCTTGGGTTAGTATAGAAAGAATCAATGCCTTGAGTGACATTAGTAATTTGTTTTATATTAGTGGCGCAGGCATTGTTGGAGCCTATATGGGTGCAACAGCGTGGATGAACAGGAAGTAAGATGGCACGACCCAGAGCAGCACAATTTGCAAAAGACATTGGTGTCTCGACTAATCAGGCAAAAAAGCTTATAAATAAAGGACGGCGACTTAAAGACGGCGGCTCAAATGTATTGGAGGCAACTATGGCTGATGCAAAAACAAAACCAGTAAAAGCGAAAGACGGAAAGATGCTTGTGCAAGAAAAGGACAACAAGTTTGTTCTTGGCATGGGCAAAGCTTACGAAGGTGATCAAAGGAAAGTACAAATCCGCTAATGTTTGAGCCTATCGACAGAGTGATGAATATGCGTCAGGGCGGTTCTGCCGTTGCTCCTCGTCGTACAGACATTCGTGGTCAGGATCACATGCTGTCGTACATCACTCCTCAAGAGGGTGAGATATTAATGGCTCTGGGTGGATCTGGTGAGCCGGGTCCGATGGGTATACCAGCATACATTGGGGACAATGAGGGTGGTCAGAGTAGTTCTGGTGCATCTGAAGGTGACGTTGGCGGCTCCTCTAATAATTCCTCTAATAACAATAATAACGCTTCATCCAGCACTTCTTCTAACAACAATAACCCAAGTAACGGCAATGATAGTCCTACTGGCATATCACCCGGGCAGTCTCAGGCACAGTTTGGAACAACTGATTTTGCTGGCATGACACCGGGTAGGGCTGACATGGCTTCTAGAGATCGCGCTGGTGGGACTAGTAATTATGGCGGCTACGAAGATGACGGCTTTAATGTAGATCAACCCGGCACTGGCACTGGAGTAATGACCGCGCAGAATTCATTTAACACTGCAAGAGGTATTACAGATAAAAATCCTTACGGTTATGAGGGCTTTTTCAGCAGAGTACTGGGCATTCATCCAAGTAAGGTAGACTATTCTGGTATAATGGGCTTAGATACGAGACAGAGTATTGCAAACAATCAATTCTCAAAGTTTGCTAATCCTACTAATACTAAAGGAAAATTTGGTTACAACCCTGCCTTTCCAGAAGCAAAACCCGGCTTTCTGAGGTCTGGTGTTCAAAAAGCAGGGTACAATACCGCTCTGGGGCCTGTTCAAGAATATGGTGTAAAGAGAAGTCCTATGGATATGTTAGCCATGGCGGTGCACCCATTCGGACTTATTGCAAATGTTTTAACTAATGACACATATGGTGTGGCAGGTATTCGCCCACCTGATGCTGCTCTTCCGGGTGAACCACAAAGTCTCTTTGGTCAGATTGCTAAAGGTGTTACGGATTCTATTAGCGGTGCTTATCAATCAGCCAAAGAGGTGGTTGGTGACTTAGTTGATAGAATGTCTCCAGAGCAGATTGAATCTGTTGCTAAAGCGACTCCAGAACAAAAAGCGCAGATACAAGCACAACTACAGGGTCCCCCAGAGCTTACTCAGATGGATACCACACAGGGCCTGAATCAGACAAACGTAGCGTTTGGGCTGGATTTTCCCGGGACAGAGTTCGATACAACTCCCGGCGGCGGTCGTTACTCAACTAACGTTGGAACTCCCGAAGAAGCTCGGAAAGCAGCATTAGATCTAGCGTTTCAAGGCTATAACACTGCTGCACCCCGAGCAGCACTTGAGACACAGCAAACGAGAGATGCTCGAAGCTTGGGTTTAGCAAGTCTTGGCTTGCCTGATGAGTTGAGCGGTGTGCCTATGTCTGGAAGTCAAGTTCAGACATTAGGATCTCTTGTGGACACAGAATTACCAGCAGGAGAGCCAATTGACACAAGGTCAGCACCGAGAAGCGGGTATGGTCTTACACCATCTGAACGAGCTTTTCAGGAGCTTCAAGAAAGTTTAAGTGGTGGTAGTGACGGCGGTTTTGATCCTTTCTCGCAGACTAAAAGTGAAGATAGCTCTGATGACACAGCACTTGTAGGCTATCAGCCTACTACTTCTGGGGGCTACTATGATTATGGAATACAAAGTCCTTATGACAACAGACTTATAATTCCTACTGAGGAGATTCTGAGTAACAAAAAATATTTTGCATAACAAGGGGTAGTAAAATATGGATGTATTATCTTTTATAAAAGATTATCAAAAGATATTGATTAATAGAATTGATGACGTTAGTCTTTCGATAACAAGCGGTGGAGTAACCGATTGGGAAGACTACAAGGCAAGAGTTGGTGAAATACAGGGTGTCACCTACGCTCTTGATGAATTGAAGGCCCTGCTAAAGAAAGTGAAGTACATCGATGACACTGATCGTACCTGAGTATGTTTTAGCGCAACAACAAGCTAAGAAACAGGCTGAGAAAGCCGCAAAAGAAAAATCCCTAAAAGACAGAATGCCACAACCCACAGGATGGAGAATCCTTGTCATGCCTTATATGGGCAAAGACAAGACTGATGGCGGTGTCTACGTTCCTGATGCTGTAAGAGAAAGAGAGTCACGAGCTACAGTTGTAGCTTATGTTGTAAGACTCGGACCGCTTGCTTATCAGGACACAGACAAATTTGGGGAGCACGGGCCTTGGTGTAAGGAGGGAGACTGGGTTTGTATCGGTAGATATGCTGGATCTCGCTTTAACATTGAAGGAGGAGAAGTCCGTGTCATTAACGATGACGAGGTCATCGCAACCATCGTTGATCCTGACGATGTTAAAAGCTATGGAGCATAGTAATGGCAGAAGCAGCAGAAAAGACTACAGATCTAGCCGCTGAACTTGATGAAGAACAAGGGAAAGAAATAGAGATTGCCGAGGAGGAATCTCAAGAAGCAGAGGTTGTTGAAGAAACTGAAGAGGACTCTGACTCCGAAAAAGACGAGAAGGAAGAAGAGCTTGATCAGTATTCCAAGAATGTTCAGAGCCGTATAAGCAAGATTACGCAGAAGTATAGAGACGAAGAAGCACAAAGGATTGCAGCGGTTGAGTTTGCTCAAAAGGTAAAAGAGCAAAACGACGAACTTAGAAACCGTCTGACCGCTCTTGACCAGTCTTATGTCGGTGAGTTCGGCACAAGGATCGAGTCTCAGATTGCTGCTGCAAAGGTTGCGTATCAGAAAGCATATGATGAGGGTGACGCTGACTCTATGTTTGAGGCTCAGAAGAACTTGAGCAAACTTGCACTGGAAGAAGCACAAGTGGAGAATGCCAAGAAGAGGCAGGAAAAACAAGCTGCTGCCCCGCCACCTGCACCACAACAACCTGCACCACAACAACAAAAGGCCAAACCTGACGCTAAAGCAGAAGCTTGGGCATCTAAGAATGACTGGTTTGGTCAAGATCAAACAATGACTTACGCTGCTTTCGGCATTCATAGGCAGTTAATCGAAGACGAAGGATTTGACCCAACGTCCGATGAGTACTATACTGAACTTGATCGTAGAGTCCGATCAGAGTTTCCACAGAAGTTTGGAAGCTCTAAGGACAAAGGACCCAGAGTCGCTTCTGCTGAGTCCACGGCTTCCAAGTCGTCTACAAAAAAGGGGCGCAGAACAGTCAAGTTAACCCCTTCGCAGATTCAGATAGCGAAGCGATTAAATGTTCCGCTCGAAGAATACGCTAAGTATGTTAAGGAGTAATGAAATGACTGATTCTACAAAAAGATCGCCTCGCGAAGCGGAAACTCGCGCAAAGACCCAACGCCGTAAGCCTTGGGCACCTCCATCTAAGCTGGAGGCTCCAGAACCACCCGCAGGGTACAAGCATCGTTGGATCCGTACTTCACTTCGTGGTGAAGATGATCAGATGAATGTGACTACCAAAATGCGTGAAGGGTGGGAACCTGTTCGTGCTGACGAATATCCTGAGATGGCTGGTAAATTTCCAACCATTGATACGGGTGCTAACGCAGGGACAATTGGAGTCGGCGGTTTAATGTTGGCTAGAATACCTGAAGAAACGGTTGAAGAAAGAACTGAATATTTCCGGGAACAGACCCGCACTCAAATGGATGCCGTGGATCAAAACTTAATGAGGGAACAACATCCTTCTATGCCTATCCATAGTGATAGGAAAAGTCGTGTATCGTTCGGAGGCCGTAAGGACGGCTCTGATTAACTCAATCAGCTATGTATAAGGAGTATTTATCATGGCAAATTCCAATGGAGCCTTTGGTCTACGACCATATGGTATGCTGGGTTCAGCGCCTAATTCCACTGGGACGACTGAGTATCGTATCGCATCTGATAACTCAAACCCGATTTTCCAAGGCATGGCGGTTATCCCGCTTGCTGCTGGTGTTATCGACGATCTGCAAGCTGCTGCTGGTGGTAACGTCGCTATCGTGGGTGTGTTTAATGGGTGTGAATACGTCTCATCGACCACTGGAGAAGTAATTCGTTCTAACACTTGGCCCGGTTCAGGTGCTGATTCTAACTTCCCTGTTAGAGCGTTTTTGTATGACAACCCGTCACAACTGTTCACCATTGCTACATCAAACGTAGTTTCTGCTGCTAATACAGAAGCAGAGGTTCGTGCAGCAGTGTTTGCAAACATCGCGTTTGCAACTGGTAACAGCGGTTCGACTACATCTGGTATCTCTTCTGCAACAGCAGACTTGAATACTATCGCCACCACCAACACTTTAGCTCTGCGTATCATGGGTGTACAAGAAGACCCTGATAATGCTGACTTCACTGCTGCTGGTATTCCGTTAATCGTTCGTATAAACAACCACTTCAATGCGCCAACAGGCTCCATTGCAGCGGCTACTGTTTCTACGACTGGCGTATAAGGAGGCTGATCAATGGCTATTTCTCGCGCACAACTAGCGAAAGAACTGGAACCCGGCCTTAATGCTTTATTCGGCATGGAATACGGACGGTATGAAGGTCAACACGCTGAGATCTTTGACACCGAGTCATCTGACCGGGCGTTTGAAGAAGAGGTAATGTTATCTGGCTTTGGCGCTGCTCCTGTAAAACAGGAAGGCTCTTCAGTTTCATTTGACGACGCAAACGAAGCTTTCACTGCTCGTTACAACCACGAGACAGTGGCTATGGCATTCTCAATTACTGAGGAAGCTGTAGAAGACAATCTTTATGATCGTCTGGCATCACGCTATACACGGGCACTTGCACGTTCTATGGCACACACCAAGCAGGTTAAAGCTGCATCAATCTTGAACAACGCATTTACTGCTGGCGCTTCTGCTGGTGGTGACGGTGTTGCTCTTTGTGATGCATCACACCCGCTTACAAACGGTGGCACTTTCAACAACGAGCCAGCAGTGGCTGCTGATCTGAACGAAACTTCTCTTGAAGATTCACTCATCAGCATCGCTGGGTTTGTTGATGAGCGTGGTTTGGTTATTGCCCTTAAAGGCATGAAGCTAATCATTCCTCGTCAGCTTCAGTTTGTTGCCGAGCGTCTCATGGTATCAAACCTTCGGGTAGGTACAGCAGACAACGATGTAAACGCACTCAAGTCAATGGGTATGCTTCCAGACGGTTATGTAGTCAACGACTACCTGACTGACACAGATGCATTCTTCCTGAAGACTGATGCTCCGAATGGCTTTAAGCACTTCGAGCGTATGGCATTGTCAACTAGCATGGATCCAGATTTCGATACTGGCAACATGCGGTACAAGGCTCGTGAGCGTTATAGCTTCGGATTCTCAGATCCACGTTGTGTATTCGGTTCACCGGGTGCATAAGTGAGTTTGTTGAAACAAATACAAAGGGCGGCTGTTCAGTCGCCCTTTTTTATTGTATAGTTCTATTAATCCCTGACAGTTACATTGGGTGACTGACATTAGCCACGACAGGAGATACTTAAATGGCTACTACTACTTTTACCGGAGCGGTTCGTTCCGAAAACGGTTTTAAGGTTATTAATAAAAACGCCTCTACAGGTGCGGTGACAGAAACCTCATCCGTTGCTTCTACTGGTGTTTTTACCAATAAATATATCAAGCATGTTGGTTACGCTTCTGGTGTTACTGTAAACTCCACAGCAGGTGACAGTCCGACTATTGCTACATTTGTACAACCAGCTAATACCATTATCACGGATATTAAAATCTTTTGTGATGTTTCTCCAGTTATTGGAACAGGTGATATTGGTTACGAAGTTGGTACATCTAGTTCTGGCGCACAGATTGTCGCGGCAATTGCTGATGAGATTCTAGATGGCGGGACTACAGTCGTAGTGCATAACGTGACTACAACTACTTTGGTTGTTCAAACGCAGAGTGGGACAACAGCCCCCGCTTCCGTACAGTACACAGATACTGCACGAAATATTTTCTGTAATATCACCAATACAGTTGATGCAACAACAGCAGGTTCTTTCACATTCATCATCGAGTACGTTCAAATTGCGTAATTGATATAGGAGGGGGAAACCCCTCCTTGTATTACAGGAGATTGATATGGCAGATGCTGTAACATCGCAAACACTTGTTGATACCCCGAAAACCGCAGTTTTGAAATTTACTAACATTTCAGATGGTTCGGGTGAAAGTGCCGTTAAAAAAGTTGATGTATCTGCGTTGTCCGCAAACATAGATGGCAGCGCATGTACAAGAGCCACTATAGAAAAGATCTGGTGGCAGTGTAATGGAATGAAAGTAAAAATCTTATTTGATGCTTCAACTGATGATTTCTGTATTGAACTGGGTGAAAATCAAAGTGGTCATCACGACTACATTAGTTTTGGTGGTTTAACTAACCCAGCAAGTTCTGGTGTTACAGGTGATATTATGTTCACGACTGTAGGTCACACTTCTGCGGACACATACACCATTATTATGCAAGTGCAAAAGAGCTACTAGTAATGGCTCGTAAGGCAGACAAGCAGCCTCCAAAGACAAAAAAGTATTTCCGCTCCACCAAAAGTGGGGCGGGGATGACAAAGGCTGGTGTTGCCAAATATAAGAGAGACAACCCCGGCAGCAAGTTAAAAACCGCTGTTACGGGTAAGGTTAAAAAAGGTAGCAAGGATGCTAAACGCCGTAAGTCATTTTGCGCTAGATCTGCCGGGCAGATGAAAAAGTTTCCGAAAGCTGCTAAAAACCCTAATAGCCGTCTAAGACAGGCTAGGAGAAGATGGAAATGTTAAGCTCTCAGTTTATAGCAGGAACCATTTTTGTTGCGTTTGTGGGTGCGTGTGTTGCGGGACTCACATGGATATCCTCAACTCTTATTGAAGTTGACAAGAATGTAGCGGTCATGGCTATGAAGATGGATGCTAACAATGAAAAAGTAGATCAGCTTCATGACATGATCAGACCGATGTGGGAGGAGTTTACGGGAAGGACATACGATGGCAATCTCGCGAGGCTCGATGAGCAAACAGATATCCAGTCCTCCACAAAAGAAAAAGTGGAGTTCAAAACGCAAACGCTCCATAAACTGTAAACAACCTAAAGGTTTCAGTGAAAGAGCGCACTGCGCTAGTAAAAAGAGGAAAAGATAATGGCACTTACTGGGTCGAAAAAAACAAAAGTTAAGAAAGTTATTAAGGGGTTGAAGAAAGCAAGCAAGCTACATGCCAAGCAAGCTCGAACGCTTAACAGTATGGTGAACGGTAAAAGGAAAAAATAAAATGCCGAAAGACGCTTGTTATCATAAGGTTAAAGCTCGTTACAGAGTTTTCCCAAGCGCATATGCTTCAGGCGCTATTGCGAAATGCCGAAAAGTTGGTGCTGCCAACTACGGCACCGGAGGCAAGAAAAAGAAAAAGGGGAAGGCTTCGGGTGGAGTCTTGAACATGAAAAATGGAGGAGCCGCTGTTACTAAGGCAAAGCGACCATCTAGCAATCCTAATGTTGCTAGAGGGTGCGGTGTTGTCATGAGTAACAAAAGAAAAGCAACGCAGTACTCGTAGGAAAAAATGGAACCCATATCAACAGCGTTAGCTGGCATAGCCTTATTCAAATCCGCTGTTGATGGTATCAAAGGTGCTATTAGCACAGCCAACGATGTGGGGGATATAGCAGGCTTTATTGACAATCTGTTCGAGGGTGAGAGCCAAGTACAGAAAAAACGCAACAAGAATTCCGGCATAGGTGTAGGAGATCAGTTTGGTATTAAGTCAGTAGCGCAGGAGGTTATAGATGCGAAGCTGGCGAAAGAACAAATGCAGGAAATAGCCTCTATGGTTGACATGCGATTTGGTCATGGAACATGGGCTAGTATTGTGGCTGAAAGAGCAAGACGTATACGAGAAGCAAAAGAGGCTGCCGCAGTGGCTAGGCGTAAGAAGATACAAGAGGCTAGAGAGTTTGAGGAAACAATGAAGCAAGCTGTGCTTATTGGATCAGTCATTGTTATAGCGTTAGGTTTGTTTGTTTTCTTGATGGTCAGTGTAGCAAAGGCAATGGGTTTATAAATGGCGGTAAGGAAAACCAAAAGTGGGCTGGCGCTCAAGAGGTGGTTCAAAGAGAAGTGGACGGATCAGAGCACGGGGAAGCCGTGTGGCCGTCGCAAGGGAGAAAAACGGGGTACTCCATATTGCCGCCCCTCCAAGCGGGTTAGTTCTAAAACCCCCAAAACAGGGAGCGAAATGACAGCCGCTGAAAAGCGTAGTAGAATAGCTCAGAAGAAAAGAATTGGTCAGCCAGCAGGTAAGCCACGGCGTGTAAAATCTTTGAAGAGGAAAAAGAAATGAAAGATGTTCCAGCAGGAAACCAAGGCAAAGGACTTTCAATGTTGCCTACCTCCGTTCGTAATAACATGGGATTTAAAAAAGCAGGAGGCACGGTGAAAGCAAAAAAAGGTAAGTTTATGTGCGCTCCTCGTAAGTTAGAAGCTGGCGCTATGAATATGCCTACCAGAAAGAAGTAAGATGCGTGAACTCATAGAGGAGTGGGTTCACAATGATCTGAGTGTGGTAGACCCGGACATAGGATACGCACCTTGTCCTTTTGCTAAAAAAGCCTTGATAGATGACAGGCTAAGAGTTGTTGAGTGTGTTAGCAGGCAGGATCTATGGGAGACTGTGGCTGTACAGTGTAAGAACTTTAGTAAGAAACACTCTGTTATAATCTGTTTGGAAGAGGAACCCAGTCAAACATACGAAGAAGTAGAAGCCGCTTGCATAGCTATGAACGAATGGTTTGCCTGTAATAATCTAGACTTGTGGCTTTTATCTTTTCAAACTGATTTTAGCATGGTTTTTATACAAAGATTGTCAGAGCTTGATGATGCGAGTAAGATACTAGAGAAGACAGGATACTATAAGAACTACAATAAAGAAGATTATCTCAATTTAATTCTAACCAGAAGAAGGAAACGAGAAAATGGCAGGCGCAAAAAAACAAGTTATGAAACGTAAAGGCGGCGGTAAAGTTGTAGCTAAGAAAATGATGGGTGGTGGTGCTGCTAAAAAAGCCATGAAGCGTATGCGTGGCGGCGGTGTTCAAAAGAAAATGATGCGTGGCGGCAAAGTTAGGATGAAGTAATGGCAACGTCAGGATCCAGAGATTTTGACATTGATGTAGCGGAAATCATCGAGGAAGCATACGAAAGATGTGGACTCGAGGTTCGTACTGGGTATGACACTAAGACCGCCAGACGTTCTTTGAATCTCATGTTTGCTGATTGGGCAAACAGAGGGCTGAATCTCTGGACGGTGACTCAGGCCACTCAAGCATTAACCTCTGGAACCGCGACGTATACCTTTACCACTGCATACACCGACATACTTGAGGTGGTTCTTCGTGATAGTAGTGGCGTAGATAGGGATGTTAGTAGGATTTCTAGAAGTCAGTATCTTAGTATACCTAATAAAACAACGACAGGGACACCTAGTCAGTTTTTTTTCAACAGGTCTACAACGCCTACACTAACCTTATGGCCTACTCCAGATAGCTCTACGGATAGTCTTGTATATTACTATGTAAACAGGATTCAGGATGTGGATACACTAGTAAACACAGCCGATACTCCGTTCAGGTTTTTGCCGTGCATGGTTGCGGGTCTTGCTTACTACATTGCTATGAAGAAAGCTCCAGACAGAGTTCAACTGTTAAAAACTGTGTATGAAGAAGAGTTTCAACGTGCCGCAGACGAGGACGAAGATCGTGTGTCTTTGAAGTTGCAGCCTAGTATACAGTATCTAAGAGTTAACTAATGGCTCGGTATGCGTCTGGCAAGAAAGCATGGGGTTTTTCAGACAGATCTGGCTTTAGATATCGCTTGTCTGAAATGATGACTGAGTGGAACGGGATGAAAGTAGGTCCCGACGAATACGAACCCAAGCATCCACAGTTGACTCAGACGCATACAGGGTCGGACCCACAGGCATTATTTGAACCAAGACCAAGAAATGATACAATACCAGTGACGGTTAGATTTCCGTCTTTTAGCACAGAGACTTTTGAATATGCGCTCATACCTATAGCTGTGGGTCTTGTTGGTGATGTTACTTTTGGAGGAGATGTTCATACTCCTGTCACTGAAGGTGTTACAGGTGTTTCCGCAACAGGTTCTATAGGAACAGTTACAGCGTCAGGCACGGGAACATCCATAGCTGCTACATATACTGTTACAGTTGCTTCTTATTATGGGGCTAATAAATATTATCTTGATGGTTCTAGACAAGCTACGGTCAATCTTTCAGAAGGTAGCACTTATCGTTTTGATCAATCTGACAGTAGTAACTCTGGTCATCCATTAAGATTTTCTACAACTTCTGGCGGAACTCACAGTGGTGGTTCTGAGTATACAACAGGAGTTACCACTAACGGGACTCCCGGCTCTTCAGGAGCATATACTCAAATAACAGTGGCCTCTGGAGCACCAACACTGTATTATTATTGCACAAACCATAGTGGTATGGGCGGAACGGCGAACACACCATGAGCTATACATACACACAGTTAAAGTCTGCAATACAGAACTACGTTGACAACAACGAGACAACTTTTGTTTCAAATCTCGATAGATTTATCAAAAGTGCTGAAGAACGTATATTCACCAGCGTAGATCTAGAGCTTTTTAGAAAGAATGTCTCTGGAGCGATGACAGCTAGTAATGAGTTTCTGGCTGTTCCGGCGGATTATCTTGCCACATTCTCTTTGTCTATCGAGGTCTCTAGCTCCAAACAGTTTTTGCAACAAAAAGATGTTAACTACGTTCAGGAGTACACACCAAACTCTGCTACAACAGGTGTTCCGCTGTACTACGCTAAGTATGATTACCAAAATTTTATACTGGCTCCTACACCAAACTCAAACTATGTGTCGGAACTCCATTACTACTATCGTCCAGTTAGTTTAACTGATAGTAAGTTTACTTTAATTGTGAGTAACGTGGCTGGAACTTTTGTTAATAATGAAACTATAACAGGTGGAACCAGCGCAGAAAGCACGACCATAAACTCTGTTGCAATCAATACAGCTACGGCAACTGGACAAATTATTGTTACCATTCCTACCGGAACATTTACTGTGGGTGAGACAGTAACCGGAGGAACAAGTGGTGCCACGGGTGTGGTTGTGTCTACTTCTGCTGACACTACTAAAACGTGGATTAGTGAGAACGCTCCAAACGCTATACTATTTGGCAGTCTTGTAGAGGCATATATCTACATGAAAGGGGAGCCAGATGTCATGAAGTTGTATAGCGAAAGATTTTTGGAGGCGTTATCTAGGTTGAAAGATTACGCAGAGGCTCGAGAAAATACAGATGCGTACAGAAGGGGGCTACCAGACAGGGCTAGAACATGAAAATAGCAATAGTGGGTTTAGGGGGAAGCTATGCGGACTATATTTCAGCAAGAGTTGCTTCTCAGGATTTTGACGAAGTTTGGGGAATAAATTGTATAGGGGCAATCATACACGTTGACAGGACGTTTATGATGGATCCGGTTACAAGATTTTTGAATACAGAAAACGCAGGCACACAGACTGGTGTTGCAAGAGAGTTTCTTGCCAAGAATACAAGACCAATCTATTCCTGTATTAAACACGCAGATTTTCCGGCAGTTGAGCTATATCCTTTGGAAGAAGTCGCGAAGGATACGGGTTTATGTTACTTTAACAACACAGTTGCATACGCCATTGCTTATGCAATATGGAAGAAAGTAACGAAGATATGCTTGTTTGGCATAGATTTCACATACAAAAACGTCAATATGGCTGAGTCTGGAAGAGCTTGTGTAGAGTTCTGGTGCGCTACAGCAATTTCCAAAGGCATAAAGATAGAGATAGCGCATCGATCCGGACTAATGGATACCAATGTCCCAGACAATGAGAAGCTGTATGGGTATCATAGACTGGAGGATCCATTAGTACAGACGGTTGAAAACGGTAGTCTTCTAATAACGAAGCAGTCAAAGATACAGCCGCCTGAACCAAAAGAAAGCGATCCCATTATATTTGGAAGGCACGATCATGTTTGATTTAAGTGTAGGAACTGTAGGAGCAGTCAACATTGTAACGTCTGACAATGGTGGACTGTCTAATGATCAGATAGCTGATATGCTGGCTAGTAAGCTTATTTACATATCGGATGAGGCACCAGAACCCATCAGATTGCAGGCGGAGGCTTTTCAGGATAGAGTTAGAAACCTAGCACAACACTATATAGAGTTGGCTAGAAAGGAAGAACGTGCTAGTATTTGCGCTAAAGTTCGTGATGCTGGTCAATTGGAACTAGCAAAAGCTATCGGGAGACTGTAATGGCAATCGCACAAGCAATGTGTACAGCATTTAAGCAAGAGCTTATGTTAGGTACACACAATTTCGCAACAAACGGTAATGCTTTTAAGCTGGCTCTTTATGCAGAGGGTGGCGGCGGTAAGTCTAGCACCACAGCTACTCTTGGCGCAGCAACGACAGCTTATACTACCACAGGTGAAGTAGCCAACAGCGGCTCTTACACGGCGGGTGGTGGTACTCTTACTAAAGTTGCTCCAACCACTTCTGGCACGACAGCATTGACTGATTTTGCAGACATCAGCTTTACTACAGCTAGTATTACGGCGATGGGTGCGTTGATATACAACGATACTAACAGTGACAAAGCTGTAGCTGTACTAGATTTTAGTTCTAATAAGACATCTACTTCTGGAACCTTTACAGTTCAGTTCCCTACGGCAGATGCGAGTAATGCTATTATACGAATAGCCTGATGAGGTAGATCTATGGCTCTTATTGCTGGCTGGGGACGAGGAACTTGGGGAGAAGGTGCTTGGGGCACTATTCTTACTGTTTCAGTTACTGGCGTACAAGCAACAGGAACGGCAGGTAGTGTAACTTCAGATGCTTCGTCTGTTTTTACAGTTACAGGAGTTACTGCAACAGGTGCGGTAGGAAATGTAACTTCAGATGCCTCGGCTGTTTTTGCGGTAACTGGTGTAGCTGGGACTAGCGCGTTAGGAAGTGAAAGTGTAACCGCTGGATCATTGGTAGTTCCAACAGGAGCAGCGGCAACAGGTGCGGTAGGAAATGTAAGTGTAACAGCCGCAGCGACTTTTGCGGTAACCGGGGTTTCTGGTACTGCAACTCTAGGCACGGGAACGATAGCCCCTATTCAGTCAATAGGCGTGTTCCCAACAGGGGTTACGGCAACAGGTGCGGTGGGAGAAGAAATACTTTACAGACCAATCATCCCATCACAAACACCTAACTGGGCTGGTGTAACAGTTTCACAAACACCTAACTGGACAGATATAGCAGCGTAAGGACAGAAAAATGGCAAGCACCTATGTAAATGATTTAAGACTTAATGAACTGGGTACTGGCGATGGTTCTGGTACTTGGGGGACTACAACCAATACAAACCTTGAGCTTATCGGGGAAGCATTAGGCTTTGGTACAGAAGCCATAACTACAAATGCTAATACTCATACAAGCACAGTGGCTGATGGATCTACAGACCAAGCTAGGGCTATGTATATTAAGTATACAGGTGCTTTAGACTCAAACTGTACTATTACTATTGGTCCTAACACTAATAGCAGAGTTCATATAATTGAAAACGCTACCACGGACAGTGGTGCCTCTGGTCCGTATAGCATCATAATTAGTCAGGGGTCTGGTGCAAATATAACCATACCTAATGGTGATACTAAGGTTGTATATCTCGATGGTGCAGGATCGGGTGCGGCTGTTGTTGATGCTTTTGCATCTTTAAATGTTGTTGACCTAAAGGTTCAAGACGATCTTACCGTTACGGATGATGCGGCTGTTGGCGGGTTACTGACTGTTAGTGGTGGCGCGTTACTGAACGGCACAACTCCTACCTTAACTATAGGTGATGCGGGAGCGGAAGATGCAAAAATTGTATTCGATGGAAACGCTCAAGATTTTTACGTTGGTTTAGATGATAGTGTCGATGATCTGGTTATTGGTAAAGGGTCTGCTGTTGGCACAACGCCAGCCTTAGCCATAGATGAAAACCTACTTGTGACTGTAAAGGATGATGTTACAGTAGTTGGTAGAGCAATCGGCAGTACAATAACCGCTGAAAACGATGCGACCTATGATTTAGCAGTAGGGAATAATTTCACCACGACAACCGCAGGAACTGTCACGATGACCTTTACAAACGCAGCCGCTGGTCAATCAGGCTGCATTAAGTTTGTTAATGGTAGTAATCATACAGTACAGGCACATGACGATGTAGCTATCAATGCAGATATTTTAACTGCGCTGAGTGCAACAGGTACTTACTTTGTGACATATTATGTAACTGCGGCTAGTGGGAATAATACAATTCTTGTAGGTGCTACGGCTATCTTAACTTAGGAATAAACCATGAGTATAATTCAAGCAGCAGGTTCAGGCGAAGTAAGCACAGGCTTTTACAAGCATCTGCTTGACCAGTCGTTAAAGTTTAACGATGACGATGCTCAGTATTTAACTAGAACTCCTGCGTCCGCTAGTAATCGTAGAACATTTACTTTTAGTGGCTGGTTCAAGCGTGGGAACATCGGCACAACACAAGATATTTTTATTGCAGGAAGCAATGCTTCTGGTCAACTTTCAACTC
>Ga0209634_1000924_pt1 | contig 22112 bp, 38 predicted proteins | sample LinPmetageLP40_FD_184043 | JGI IMG/M metagenome (GOLD analysis project Ga0209634, IMG submission 184043) | Marine viral communities from the Pacific Ocean - LP-40 (SPAdes) (version 2) | ecosystem: Environmental > Aquatic > Marine > Oceanic | place: Pacific Ocean | collected 2010-08-26 | reverse complement strand
AGGGTTGTAAAGAAGCTTGTTTATATACTGCGGGTCATGGTGCATTTAATAACGTACAGCAAGGCAGAATAAATAAAACAAGGTGGTATATTCAAGAAAGGGAATCTTTTTTAATACAATTAAAAAAAGAAATAGCTAATCATATAAAAAATTGTAGTAATAAAGGTTTTATTCCTTGTATTCGTTTAAATGGTACAAGTGATATATCATGGGAAACTACTGGCATTATGGCAGATTTTCCAAACGTACAATTTTATGACTACACTAAAATATATAAGCGTATGAAAATGTATGTTAATGGTCAATTACCTAGTAATTATCATTTAACGTATTCACTAAATGAAGATAACAAAGAACTAGCCTTTGAAGTTTTAAAAATGAAAGGGAATATTTCAGCAGTATTTAGAAAATATTTACCTAAAACTTATCAAGGGTACACAGTAATTAATGCAGATGAAACAGATTTAAGATTTACAGATGATAACAATGTTATATGCGGATTAATTGCAAAAGGACAAGCCAAAAAAGACTATAGCGGATTTGTTCTTGATTAATAAACAGAAAGGAAAAATAATGGATAGTTACGAAGCAGTAGGAATATGTGAGGGGTTTATAGAATGTAATGATGAATCAAAAATAATAGAAGCATGGCAACACTTAATAGATACAGGCATGGCATGGACATTACAAGGAAGCTTTGGTCGTATGGCTAGAGATTTAATTGAACAAGGAATATGCACAGAATAGAAAGGGCTAACAATGAAACTAGATGATAATTTAACAATACAAGCGGTAGCAGAAAAAAGAGCAGTACCCATAGATATATTAGAAAGCGAATATGAGTATTACTCAAAAAGTAAAGATAAGTATATCAAATTATTAGATTTAGATTTAATACATTTTATAAGAATCTTTTTAGTAATGGTACAAGAAAAAGAAAATAATAGTTTTGAAGCTAAAGAACAAATAAAAAAATTATTAGAAAGGATATAAATAAATGACTAATAGTAAAAAGTATCAAGAATTTTTAGATAGTTATTTATCACAAGGTTATTCATATGAAATGGCTAGTGAGTTTGCTATAAAAGATTTACAACAATATTACAGGGGATTATAAAATGAATAAAAATACAAAAGAATATTTAATTATATTTGCGTTTCTATCTATACCAATTGCATATGTATTAGTAATATTTATATACATGAGGTTCTATCAATGAATAAATGTTCAGAAAAAGATTTAGCTAGATTTAAAAGGTATAGAGATAGACACCCTAAAAGAATCGCACTATCTAAAAAAAAATATTGGGATAATGTTTTATCTAGCACAATTAAAGGACTATGTATGAGAATTAGTAAAGATTGTAAAAATAGGGCAACAAAAAGAAAACTAGAATATAATATTTCTATAGAATATTTAATAAAATTATTAGATGAATGTAATTATACTTGTCCTGTATTTAAAAATAAATTTATTATAAATTCTAAAGAAAAAAATAAATTATATAAACCTAGTTTAGATAGGATAGATAATTCAAAAGGTTATATTGAGGGGAATGTAATGTGGATATCATGGAAAGCAAACACCATGAAATCTAATGCTACAAAAAAAGAATTAAAAATGTTTGCGGATTGGGTGATGAATGAATAAATACAGTAGAATCAATGAGTTAATACAAAAGGCAACACAAGAAGAACCTTTTGATAGTTTTTATGAATGGGATAGTTTTGATAAAATTTATGATTTTCCTGTTTATAGATTACATATAGGTAGTAAAATTTTTGTTTGGAAGTTAGAAGAGGTAAATGATTATCATGATAAAGACCAATCTAAAAAAAAGGAATTAGTGGATAGTGTATTCGCTGAGTTGATTGTTCTACGCAATAAAAGATAATGCCTTATCATAATAAAAAACAAAAAGCAAGTGCCAAAATGTCACAGATAAAATCTTACACAGTAAGAAAAATAAAAAAAAATATTTTTTTCTTGACATCTATAAAAATGTATGCATAATAAAATTATGATAATACAGAAAGGACTATATCATTATGACTAAGACAATAGAAATATCAGTAGAGAAAAAAGAAGTAGACCAACAATTAATTTCCCTCATTGATAAAAACATTGTTGATATTAGAAAAGCAGAAAATTCTAAGTCAACAATTAATTTAATGGATTATGTGGCTAATCATGTATACCCGAACTACAAAGATAAAGACAAGAACAAAGAGATAAAAGCAGTAAGAAAATATATCTTAGCAAGTTATCCTTTTGATGACACCTTAGGCATTAGTAGAAATGCTTACGATACTATGAATAGTAGAGTATCAAGAGGCAGTCAATTAGTTTTTCATAAAAAGATAATTATAACAGATGATAAACTACAGGATAAAAAAGGTAATAGACTTATCATATCTAAAGTTGAGGATATGCATAATAAGTTTATAGATAAACCTACAAAAGAAAAACCTAGTATTCAAATAGAAGAAGGTGAAATAACTTCACCACCTACTATAGAAGAAAGTGATTTTAAACCTGTCAAAGATTATATTGAAATCAATAGTGTTGATGAAAGGGTTGAAGAAACTATATCCTATCTAACATCATTAACAAATCTAACAGAAAATGATTTCGATACTTTGATATCCGATAGAAATCTCAAAGAATACATAGAGGAAAACTTTAAACCTATTGAGCATAGACTATCAAAACTTTTAAAGATGTCTAAAAATAAAACTAAGAAAGTTGCTTAATCAATCTGAAGGACAGGGGTTTCATACCCCTGTTCTATTTATAGAAAGGACTAACAATGACAAAAGATGAACGAGCCTACAAAATAACTGATAGATTGTATTGGATATTTATAGAAAATACACATCCGAGTTATCTCAATGACTATATAGAAGAAGACCCCGACAATCCACAAGGAACGAGGAACACAGAAAGAGGGCGGGAACTATTCGAAGAGTTAGAATCATTTGTGAAAGGGACATTATGAGTAATACACAAAACGATAAAATAAAAGAAGATATTATAGAAGAGGTTGAGGCAATGACAGTACACGACTTTCAAGATATTTTAGATAATAAAAAATTAGATGTGCAAGTAGATGAATTAGATAGAGTTATTGATGAATTAGTAAATAAATTATTTGAAGAGAGGTCAGAATAATGACTAACAATAATTGGATAGCATGGAATTACAAATCAAAACCAAATGAAATAGTTGAGTATGTTATTGATGAAGTAAATAATATGTTAAAAGATAATAAGATTAAAATTGATTATGACTATGATGAAGAAAACGACAAAGGTTATGATTATTATATTGAATTAAAAAAGGAAAAAATAGATGATTGAACAATTAAAAGTAATACAATATGAATTAAGGACTACAGAAAAATATTTGTCTGGTATTATACAGAATGAATGGATGAAAGACCATCCTCATTTTATGTATAATGATAAACAAGCAATAAAAGATATAATTAAAAATCTTAGAAAAAGACAAAGAGTTTTAAATACAAAAATAAGAGGATTAGAGGGGAGTAAATAATGGCAACAGCAAGTGAACTACAAGAACAATTAAAGAAAGCAAAAAGAGAACTAAGAGAAGCGAAAGAAGAATCTAAGGAATTAAGAATTAGAGAACAATTATATTTAGAAAGGTTAGATAATTGGGCTGAGAAGAATCAGTATTTAAATAATAAAATATCTAATATAACAATGGATGAGGTTGCACAAATGCAAAAAGCTAAAGCAGAGTATGTGGATAAGTACACAAAAGATTTAGAAATGGCAGAAGCATTTGATAAACAATCCCAGGTCAAACTAAATACTTTTGAAAAGAAAGAAGAGTAATGGCAGTCTATTACATAGATGAATATATACAGTATGCTAAAGAGAAAGCAGACGAGGCCAAAAAGAAATGGGTCAATGGTGATGAATGGAATGATGATGAATACGAAAAGCTACAATTCCTAGAAGCTAGTGTAGAGGCATTAATAGAAATGAGAAAACATGGACAATTATTTTATACTGATTTTTAACCCCATAGAAAGACACACGAGGGTCAATAAAGACCCCATGTATGCGTCTTAAAATGGAAAAAAATCATCCATTATTTCAGTTTTGTGTGCCTTTCGGTCTTAACTTGGTCGAAAGCCCACTGCCTGTCATCAGGTCTAAATTCGACTTCGACAAACTTTCTGATACTGTCTTCATCAGTAGTATACTTATGAAACATATTAAGAAAAAAGTTGATAGATTTTTGAGTAGTACTAAAAACATTCATAATTTCACCCCCTGTCATTATATAAATTATAGTGTTGTTTTATAGAAATGAAAGTGTTATTTCAACAAAGCAGATGTGACATTATGGTACATTTTTTACTTGACAAACTAAATATAATATGCTTAATAGAAATAGAAAGGAAAATATAATATGGGAACAATTAAAAAACATGAAGGTAATTACGGAACATCTATAATATCAAAAATTACTGGTGTAACTAAACAAAAAAGATTAGCTAAAAAGAAAAAAGTAATAAAAAGAATGAAAGGAAGATGCAGATGAAACAAAAGAGAGAAGTATCTTGCCCTGAGTGTGACGGCAAAGGACATATAGAATGGGGTGTTAAGAATGATGAAATAGATACATGCCCTGTTTGTGAAGGTCATGGTAGTTGGTTAGAAGATATTAACTTTGAAGATGACAAGTACATAATTGATGATGAGTATTTAGAAACAATGAAAAAAGATATTGAAGATACTCTCATTGAACAAGTTAGAAAAGAAAGGATATTATAATGGAAAGAAAAAAGTATGTGGTTTATGTCACAGAAACTGTCACTAAGAAATATTTTGTAGACGCAGAAAATGGTGAGGAAGCAAAGGAAAAGTATCTATTAGAGGGGTTAACATCACCTTTATATGTTACAGAAGTTGATAGAGAAATAACTTATGTATCATTGGCTAATGAAAATAACTTCTAAATTTCGCATGTGTGTAGTAGATATATATCCCCCCAAGGACAACCATATGTTATCATACTTATGCAAATTTGTCAAGCATAATTTTTTTGTTGACATACTTTTAAAAAAGTGTATACTATAAATTGTAATGGAATATCAATACCAATTAAAAGCAATCCAAACTCTTAATGTAGAAAAGGGTGGTAGCTACAGAGGTGATTGCTTGTTCTGTTTAAATAGAAACACACTATCAGTTAGAAATGAAAATGGTAATTTGGTGTGGAACTGTTTTCATTCTAGTTGTGAGGCAAAAGGCATGTCTAATAATGGTGTGACTGTAGATGATTTAGAAACTTTTATGGAAAGTAAGGCCTTGGTTGCTCCTAGTGTCCCTACTGAATTTAATATCCCAAAAGAGTTTGTCACCATTTATGGTAATAATAAGGCTAGACAATACGTTGATAAGTATGAGTTGCAAAATACTGATGCAAGATTAATGTATGATGTTAAGCAAAACAGGATAGTTTTTCTCATAGAGGATTATGGGAAAATCGTTGGTGCGGTTGGTCGTGGGTTGGCTGATGACATAATCCCTAAGTGGTATAAATATAATACCTGTCATTTACCTTTCGTGGTAGGTACAAATAAATATATCGGGATTGTAGTAGAGGATTGTGTCTCAGCCTGTAAAGTAGCCATGGCTAATCTAACAGGTATTGCTATTATGGGTACAAGTTTAAAGCAAGAATTTATATCACCAATAGCTAGTATTGTAGACAGATGTTTTGTTTGCCTAGACAAAGATGCAACAGAAAAAAGTTTTAAGATTAAAGATGCCTTGTCTTATCATGTTCCTACTTATGTAGAAATGATAGATAAAGATTTAAAGAATTATAATGTAGAAGAATTAAAGAAATGGAGTGTAGATATATGCAAGACTTTAAAGCCTTAATAATTTCAATACTTATAGTAACTGCTTTTATATTTTACTTAGTATTAAATTTACCTAACGCCTATGTTTAATAATATAATATTAGAAAGACACTACAAGAAAGGTAGTAGAGGTGGTAGATTTAAAATATCTGATAAGAATAAAAAGTTTTGGAAGACTTGGGACACACCTGTAAATACTATGGAAAAACAATTAAATCCTGATGCAAAAGAATATAGACACAGAAATACTTTAGTGGATAAGATTGATTTAAGCTATGTACAAGCTAAAGATTATGAGATGAAAGTTTTTGATTGCGACAGGGCAACAAAAAAAATGTATGAAGAATATTACAAAACACACAAGTACGAATAGAAAGGAAACGAATGAGATTATTTGACAGAGAAAAAAATAGATATGTAGTAGACATTATGGGAGTGGCTACGATAGTAGGTATAGGATGTGAGAGGTATGATGATATATATAATAAAGCTACAATAATGTATAGCCTTACCTATCACAATAAAGCATTAGAAGATTTAGGGGATAATGATACCATTAGTTTTGAAGACAATAAAAGATGTAAGACTAGTGGGGTTAGTATTGTGACAGGCAAAAGAAAAAAAGAATATCAATTACCTTTTAGTGAAACAGGTTATCGTTCAGACTTTACAAACATAGTAGACTATGACCCTGAAATTAGTTTTGAAGAAGTAATAAAAGATTCAGCTAGGTGTTTACTAAAACAAAATGGAGTACATAGAGATAAATATTTTGATTCAGAGTCCTTTGAAGACAAGCCTATAGTTAGTGTTGTGAGTAAGATATGAGATTAATATTTTTATTGACATTTGTCATTAGTTCCTGTACACTATCCTTTAATAGAGAAAAACCAAAAGACAAAATAGTTATTGAAGAGTTAGAGCCTATTCAAAATACAAAGATAGATTGCAAACAAGAAGCATTGACCAAATTAGAAATTACAAAATGCAAAATGGAAGCAAGACTATTAGAGTTAGAATATTAAATCTTACATGTGTAAGATAGAAAGGTTATTATGGAAGACGGGAACTTAAAATTATATGTATTAAAAATAATTTTAAAGAAAACAATATTTGATAGAGTAAGAAAAATTGTATCAGATTCTTTTTTTATTAATGGTGGTAGAGATATATATAAAGCCATATCTAAAATATACGAAGACAATCCTGGGATAGAAGAAATAAGCATTAGTGATTTAAGAATAAGTTATTTTGAAACTTACTTTGCTAATCAAAGTTTTCAATCAGAAAAAAACATCAAAGAATTAATTAGTAGGATAGAACGTATTCAAGACATGAATGAAAGCGTTGTAGAAAATGCTATCAAGAGTATGTACAAATCCGCAAAAGCAGATGAGATGTCAAGGCTATGTATATCTATAGGTAATAATCCTAGCGAACATTCTTTTAAAGAAGTACAAAGATTTTTAGAAACTATTGATGAAGAATATTTTGATAGTGTAGATGATACTTCTGTTACTAGGGATGTTGATGAGATAATAGAAGCAGTCAATCAACAAAGAGAGTTTAAGTTTAATATACATGCATTAGATAATGCTACAGACGGCATAGGTAGAGGAAACTTTATGATTGTTTTTGCTAGACCTGAGAGTGGCAAGACTGCTTTTTGGGTGAGTATGGTGGCAAGTCAAGGTGGATTTGCATGGCAAAAAAAGAATGTACATATTTTTTGTAATGAAGAACCTGCGATTAGAACTCAAATGAGAATGTTAAATGCGTGTAGTAATCTTAATAAAAAACAAATATTAAATGGTAGTAGACAATTAGCAAAAGATAGATGGCATGAGATACAATCATATATATATACTCACGATAGTGTTGATATGAATATGGAAGACTTAAACACATATTGTAAAGAGCATGATGTAGATATATTAATTATAGACCAATTAGATAAAGTTAATATCACAGGCAAGTATAATTCTTCTCATGAAAAACTAGGTGAGGTTTATAGACAGGCTAGAGAGATTGCTAAAAGACATGATGTATTAGTTGTAGGTTTATCTCAAGCTTCAGCCGAGGCACATGGTAGAGAAAGATTAAGTTTTAATGTTATGGCAAATTCCAAGACAGGTAAAGCTGCTGAAGCAGATGTCATCATAGGTATAGGAAAATTAGATGAGGGTGAAGAAAACCCTAATGAAGCATGTGTACGACAAATAACAATCTCAAAGAATAAACTGACAGGAGACCACGGGGAGTTCCAAGTACAATTAGTTCCCACCTTATCTCAATTCACTTCATTTACATAGAAAGGATATTAAGTGATAACAACATTAGACATAGAAACAACAGTAAGTAAAGAGGGAGACCCTTCCCCTTTTAACTATGAGAATAGATTAGTAAGTATTGGTATTAATGATGACTACTATTTCTTTTATCACAAAGATGTAAAAGATGTAGAGAAGATAAAAGAAAATAAAAACAAAGTTCAAAAGATATTAGATGAATCTACTTTAATCATAGGGCATAATTTAAAGTTTGATATGTCATGGATGTATGAGTTTGGGTTTACTTATAATGGTAAACTTTATGATACTATGTTAGCAGAATATATTATTATGAGAGGCCACAAAGATAAATCTTTATCCTTAAAAGAATGTTGTAGAAGACATAACATTAGTTTAAAATCTGATATACTAGCTACCTATATGGATGAAGGCTATGGTATTGATGAGATTCCATTAGAACATTTAGAAACTTATGGAAGACAAGATGTTAAGATTACAAAAGAGTTATATCTTACACAAGTAAGATTTTATAATCTACATGCTAACAAAGGATTACTTCCTACTAGAGATTTGATGAATGATTTTCTACAGGTTTTAATTTCTATGGAATGTAATGGAAACTATATTAACTTAGAAGATTTAAATGGTGTTGAGAAAGAACTAACACAAGAATACTATAAGTTAAAACATAAGATAGAAAAAATTGTTGCACAAGTTATGGGTGATACTAAAATAAACTTATCCTCTACAGAAGATTTATCTAAGGTTATCTACTCAAGAAAAGTACAGGACAAAAGTATTTGGACTAGCATGTTTAATATTGGTATAGATAAAAGAACAAAGAGAGCAAAGAGAAGACCTAGAATAAATGACAGAGCATTTCATGAGTTAGTAAATAAGTATACAGACCCTGTGTTTAAAACAATAGCACAACAATGTACTGAGTGTCATGGTGTTGGTCACATAAGAAGAATAAAAAAAGATGGTAGTCCTTTTTCTAAAATGTCTAAGTGTTCTAAATGTAATGGACAAGGTATGCTGTTTATTGATACAGAAGCTAGGGCAGGATTTAATTGGAAAGCTAACAGTGTTCAAGATACAGCACAAGGTGGTTTTAAAACAGACAAAGAAACTTTAAATAGAATTGCAGTATACGCAGAGGGTTCTTTAAAAGAGTTTATAGATTGCATTGTAAGATTTGGTGCATTAGAAACTTATCTTAATACTTTTATAACAGGCATAAGAGATAATACTAATCACGATAATATACTACATCCTTCTTTTAATCAACACATAACTGCTACGGGAAGATTATCAAGTTCTAAACCTAACTTCCAAAATATGCCTAGAGGTGATAAGTTCCCTGTAAAAAGAGTTATACAGTCTAGGTGGGAGAATGGTCAAATATTAGAAGTAGATTTTGCACAATTAGAATTTAGGACTGCAGTATTTTTGGCACAAGATGAACAAGGTATGCAAGATATAGCAGACGGAATAGATGTTCATCAATACACTGCAGATATTATAGGTTGCGATAGGCAAACTGCCAAGGCACATACATTCAAACCTCTATATGGAGGAATGATGGGCAAGAAAAAAGAAAGGGAGTACTATGAAAAGTTTTTAAAGAAGTATAAACAAATTGCAGAGTGGCATAAATATTTACAAGATAGGGCTTACAAAACAAATATAGTTAAGCTACCAAGTGGTAGAGAATATTATTTTCCTAATGTGTATAGAAGAAAAGACGGCTCTACTACACAAGCTACAGCCATAAAAAATTATCCTGTTCAAGGTTTTGCTACTGCTGATATAGTTCCTATAGCATGTATAAATGTTTGGGAATTGCTACGAAAAAGAAACTTAAAAAGTTTAATCATAAATACTGTACATGATTCGGTTATACTAGATGTTCATCCTGATGAGATACATCATGCGATTAGTATAATCAAGACAGGATTTTCCAATGTAAAGGACCAACTACTACATAGGTATGACTGCGAGTTAAATGTACCTTTAGATTTTGAAATAAAAAAAGGTATAAATTGGCTTGACTTATCCACAGTTATATGATATAATACGTTTATAAAAAGGAGGCATTATATGTCAAACGAACTAATAGCGGGTATAGATACTATGTCCAACGATAAATTGATGGCAATGATAGGGCAAGACATCGACACAGGTGGCTCTTCTCTCTCTAGGTTATCAATTAATTATGATACCGAAGACAGTGAAGGCAATCTGATAAAACGAGGTCTATATAAAATAGACAGTCAGAAACACGGACTTGTCTTTGCAGAGAAGGTATCTTTCAGACCTTTTCTAAATACCTTTCAGTATAATAAATACGATGAGGAAGATGAACACAACAATTATAAATCTGTTATGTTTACAAGTTGGTCAGACGCAAAGCCTGACTCTAATGGAACTGATGCTTGTGGTAATGTACCTAAAGCATTAAGAGAAGACCTAGACCCTGCATCTAAGATTCAACAAGAAAAGGTTACTTGTTATCGAAATGTGTTTGGGGTGGCATCGGCAAAAGGAAAGACATCTAAAGGGCAAGAAGTTACTATAACTGAAGAGCCTGTACTCTACAGAGTTAGAGGTGTTAACTTTCTTCCTATAGGTGACCAATTAAAAAGTCTATCTAAAAGAAATAAAATTATGTATAATACTGTTTTGGATTTTAATGGAACAGAAAAACATACTAAAGGTAGTGTCACTTACTTTACGGCAAAGATTAGAGATGCCAATAAAGATGTCAAGTTTTCTGATGTAGACAAGACTAATCTAAAAAACTTTTTAGACTATGTGAAACAAGAAAACGATTATGTTAAATCGGAACATGATAAAGCAAAGAAAAATCAAGTAACTGCAGAAGATGTTCTTGATAATGAAATCATGAAGGAAATGACTGCTTGACTTTCTTAGAAGAAGTAAAATCATTTTTAGCACAGGCTCAACGAGAGCCTGTCGCTATACCTAAACCTATTATAGAAAAGTTTAAAGAAGAATGTGAACAAGCAATAAGAAAACAATTTACAGATAAAAGAGAAACAGATTTTAGAATACGAATGTCTAATGTTGGTAAACCCTTATGCCAATTACAAATGGATAAAAAGTATTCTGGTGATAATAAGATAGTGTCTTATGAAAATTATAATTTTAAGTTAAGAAATTTATTTGGTGATATAATAGAAGCTATTGCTGTTATGTTACTGAGAACAGTTAAAGCAAAGATTCAAGGAGTTCAAGGTAAGGTTAGTTTAAACACAGAGTTCTTTGATATAAAAGGAACGTATGATATAATTATAGATGATAAAGTCTATGATATAAAATCTGCTTCACCTTTTGCCTTTGAAAAAAAATTCGGGGAAAGTGGGGGTGGCTTCCACAAAATTGCTGAAGATGATGTCTTCGGGTATCTCTCCCAAGGATATCTATATTCGGAAGCCACAAATAAACCTTTTGGTGGGTGGATTGTAATTAATAAATCTACAGGAGAAATATTAGTTAGCGAACCTCCTGAAGATGATTCAGAGTATAGGAAAAAAGCACTAGAAAAAGTTCATAATAATGTGAAAGCGTTAATGGAAGATACTCCTTTTAAAAGAGAGTATGAATTACAAGAAGAGTCTTTCTATCAAAAGAAGACTGGTAATAAAGTTTTGGGTACTGTCTGTTCTTTCTGTCAATACAAACATAAATGTTGGGGTGATAATATTGAGTACTTGCCCCAACAGCAATCTAAAGCAAGAAGCCCTAAATATTATTGGTATGCAGAATTAAACAGTCCGAAGGAGATAGCACATGGTTAAAGATATAACATTAGATAGTGATGGGGTAGTGATAGTTGTCAAACCCTATGGAGAAAATGGTAAGTTTATTTGTGGTCTAGATAAAAATTATAAACAAGATACAGAAGAAAAAAAAGTATGCTATGCGGTAGCCTTAGGCCTATGTCAAATAGCAATGGATGACCCTGATATGGTTTATGATATTGGTTTAAGTGTATCTCAAATAAACGAAATGGAAAATGGAAAAGACAATCTTATAAATCTAGAAGATTGGAGGAAAAAATTAAATTGAAACATAACGCAAATTTTAAGTATGATTTAGAGTGGGGTAAACAAGGGGAGACTGTTGTTGCTGAAATACAACAAGGAGAAAAGACTGAGGTAAAGTCTGAAAGAGATAAGTGGATTAAGACAGGTAATCACTATTGTGAATACCAAAGTAGGGGAAAAGAAAGTGGGATTAAAAAAACACAAGCAGAATGGTGGACAATTAATTTCTACAGTGGTGATAGATTTTGTTTTAACATAACATTAAAGACAAAAGATTTGAGAAGTATTATCAATAAGAATAACTTTAATAAAGTTCCTGGTGGGGATAACAATACTTCATGGGGATATTTAGTTCCTATTATAAAACTAATTGATTTTAATAACTATGGTAGTTCTGAATGAGAATACTGAAAGACCCCTTCACAGGAGATTTACTTTTATCTTTAGATTCATTTGAATCCAACCAAGTAAAGGATAAAGGGTATGTAAAGATATCTACTAAAACAAATTTCTTTGGGTACTTAAAAGTTTTGCATGACGATTTGTCTGCAATTATTACTGAAGAGTTAAGAAATATACATCTACAAAAGGAGAAACAAAAAAATGCAAAAATACGAGATAAGTCAAAACCTAGTACAGGGAATAATTAATTTTTTATCAACACTTCCTTGGAATCAAGTTAACAAGTTATTAAATTCTATAGCAATAGAGGTAAACGAAAATGAAAATTCAAAGAAAGAATCTGATAAGAAGAAAATATGATTTACTTATTGACGTGGGAAGATTTAATGTTGGGATAAATAGAGAGTTTGAATTAGTGCTTGATTATAATACAGTCAATCACAAAAAATTGTATGAGACATTAAAAGAAAAATATCCTAAGTATCAGCACACTAATATAATAGTGGCTCTTACTCAAGAAACTAAATTTATGTTTGATGACTTAGCAGAAGATGTTACTAAGTTTGTTAATAGTTTAAATTAATATAATTCTTCTTCTTTATTTAAAGTTATACTAGGGTCATCAGGCTTGACAATATTACTACCAAAACTAATATCTATTTTAGGTTTAGGTAAAGTTTGCAAATTATTATCTGGCATAGATTCTAAGGGCCTGTTAGCTTGGGAAGTTTGATACATTTCTTCTGCAGGTAACATCACATCATTAACGTAATTAATTAAATCATTTTTTCTTTTTTGATTGTATGTTGGTTCGTTTCCTTTTGCGTATTTATTAACAGCATCGATAATACTATCAACATCATTTTTAGAAATGGACTCATACAAACTAGGTGCCTTTTTTATATTTCCTGCAACAATTTTATGTTGAACCAACAGTGTTTGATTTAGCTCTGGTAGTTTTTTAAATCTGTCAATTATCCCTTTATCTTTATTGTCTTTAAAAATATTATTATATTCTTTCTCAGTCTCTATAACAAAAGTGTTAAAATAATTTTCATTAACTCTTTCTCCCTCTTCGGGAGTTAACACTATTTTATTAGCTATCTCATCTAATTCTTTAGCATTAGTATTACTTAAATTTTTTTCTAGTGCGGGTTCTAGTTTTTTATTTATAGTTTCCCCAAAATTATATTTAAGTAAATCTTCTTTATTATGCTGCCCTATATCAAAACCATTAGCTACAGTTGGGCCTGAATTTTGTGATTTAGGAACATGGCCTATAAAATTACCATTTTCATCCTTTTTAGTTTGTTCTAATACATTATGTATAAAATATCTATCGGCCATTATTTCTTCACCAAACTTCCACCGAAGTATAGACCCACTATTGATGACATAAGGTGAGTATCGAGAGGGGTAATCACTACACCTGCAAATGCTCTGTCCATAAGTATTTCTTTCTTCTCTATCAGAAACAAAAAACCCGGTTTAAATTCTGTCCATGTTAATATAACAGGTATATCTAAAAGCACAGGAACTATCTTAGGCCATGCAATAACAAAGAAGACAGCCGTTAAAGCTATGATTCTTCTTGTCCATTGAAAGCCTTTGTTCTCATATGTTCTTGCCTTATCTACAAAAGACATTTGAGTTTCTGCTCTTGCCAATAACATTTTTTGTTCTTCTTGTTTTGCTTTAATGCTTTGTCCCCATATGGACATTACTCCACCTAGTAAGCTAGAGCCTAGCATTGTAATCATTTCTACTGGTAATCCACCTAACATTATTTTTCCTCCTCTATATTTAATATATTATATAAGTATTTTATTTGTTCCATTTTTTTAGGAGTCATTTCACCCCTGTATAATTTTCTTAATGCATCTTCTGACATGTTCTTCATTCTTCCTTGTACACCTGTAAATAATTGATTAGGTGAAAGACCTAACTCTTTAGATTTTTCCCATGCCCATTGAGGTATAATTAAAGGTGCATCAAAATTAAATCCATTATGTGCAAGATAATCCATCAAAGCATCCTTACTTAAATTTTCTACTTGCTTTAATTGTGACCCATACCATGTGTATTTAATTAACTTTGATTCTTTTAAAGAATAAGACGTAAACCATCTAGCTCTCCAATCTGCAAAGTCTCTTTGGAACGTGGCGTTATCTTTACTTACTTGTAATGGATTATCATCAGTAAATACAAACTGCTCTATAGCAGCATGGAATATACCTTTAGGTGTGACATCTTTTAATAATTTTTTTACTTCACCTTTGTCTTTAGGTATTCCTGGTAATACAGGGTCATCCACTGTTCTCATAAAAGCTTCTTGTAAAGCACGATAAGTTAAACTTACACTTGATGTAGCTATCTTATATCCAAATTCAACACCTGGAAAGGATATAAAATCAGATGGATGTAGGCTTGGCGCTGCAAGTGTTGCAGTTAAATCCATATTAGTTAACTTAGAAGGCACACCAAATAGTAACCAATCTGGCAGACCTGCTTGAAGTAAAAATAAACTTAAAGTAGGGGTGGGAGTTCCAGGAAAAAGTCTATTTTTTAGTTGGACTAATGCGTCTGCTCCGTTGACACCAATAGCACCTATTACTCCTGCTGTTAAAATATTACTCCCTACAAATCCTATGAGTTGTGCCCTATCCCCTTTGTCTGCATTTTTTACAGCCTCAATCATTTGGGCATACCAATTATGTTGAAATGTTCTAAATAAACCTGCTGCTCTACCTATTGTTCCTAATTGTTGAAACAACTGAGGTCTTTCTGCAATATCATATCTAACCATATATTTATCAGCAAGTTCCCACGCTCTTGATGAAGCTAATTTTTCATTAGCACCTAATCTTTTTAAATGATGTGCAAATAATAATGTAGCATTTAATCTAGAAAATTGTTCCATGTTAGAAGCTAATGCTCTACCACTGGTTATATTAAGAATATTACCTTTTATATTTTTTACATCTGAAAATCTACCTTTCTTATAGTAGCCTTCCCCTGCAAACTCTCTTAAAAAGTTATCATTAATAGTTCTATTTTTTACAGCTTCTTGTATTACTTTTTGACTAAATTCACTTGGTACAACTAATTCTTTCTGTACTTTAAGAACAGTTATATACGCATCTGCTAATGCTTTCGCTGAGTTCATTCCTGCTAATTGAGATAAGTGAGCAAGTTTATGAGGTATCATTTGATAAGGCTGAATACCTTGTGCCAAAGCAAATCTAGCATTTAAACTAAGTAAGTAAAAATGATTAGCTAATGCAGCACTAGTAGTATACATATTTTTAAATTGTGGAAGAACTTTTAAACCATCAGTTATTGTATCTTCTATGGATTCAATAAGTTCTTTTGGTCTTTGTGTTTTTTTGCCGAGAGTTCTTACTTCTAAAGCATTGCCTAAAGCATTGTTAATATAGTTTAAACCAAACTCTGTAGCTTTAGGATATAGCTGTCTTATAGTATTTTTTTCTCCAAACTTAACATTAAATCTAATAGGAGTATCTACTATTTGTTTTATTCTAAAATTAAACTCCATATGATTAGCAGCTTTGACACCGCCTTCTACATATAGCTTAATAGCTAAATTAAAATCATCAACATCTTTTCTAGAGGATTTTACACTTAATACATTTCTGCCTTCAGAGCCTAAAAAACCTCGAACTGTTTCTTCTTTAACTGTTCTTCTTTTTAATTTTCTTCTATTAAAACCTTGTTCAGCATACATTTCATCAGAAAGTTGCTTTATTCTAAGACCTAATTCTTTCTTTCTACCTCTGAATAAATGCTCAGATACTATTTGAAAAGCTGCCACTGCATCATCAGAGTATCTGCTTACATCAGGTTTATTTACATTGACTTTAACTTCATTACCTAATTCTTCTTCTAATCTTTTTTTTAATCTTTTAGCACCTGCTGAAGTAGACGCAGGAAGTGCCTGTATCAATACTCCATTTTTATCATTTACATAAACTCTATATGTACCAGTAAATATATGTGGAAAATAGTTTGGTCTTCTTGGTAGCTTTTTAGTGTTAGAGTTTGTCTTTTTAATTTGGGAATTGTAGTACTGTCTAACTTTTTCAAAGCCATTAATAATATCCCTATATGCTAGTATTTGATTTTGATTAAATCCTAATTCTTTTAAATAAAAATTAGTAGCTACATCTTCTTTATCAAATTTAGAGTCTTTGTATTCTTTTTTAATATTTGCAGCTTTAAGTTGCCCTGTAGTATCTTCTGATAATTTTTCTGATATAAATGCTTTTCTATCTTTTATAAAATTATTATACCCTACTTCTACTTTAAATGTTCCTTCTACTAATGTTTGTTTTTCTTTTTGGGATAGTCTGTTAAATCTAAATAACACACCTCCTTCACTAGGTTGTAGTTTACCATAACGAAGTGCTGTTACTCCTAATGTTTTTGTAAACTTAGGGTTATCTAATAACTTTAAAATTAGGTCTTCATTTTTTACACGGAATGTATTAAATTCCGCTACAAGTTTTCTAACTATAGGATTATTATTAAATTCTTGAGGTAAAGTTATTCTACCTAATTTTTTTAATAGCTTATCATCTAAGTCTTTGTACTTCCTTTCTAAAAATTTAACTTTAACAGTTGTTTCTTTACCAGTTTTTTTATCTACTTTTGTTTCTTCTCTAGTCTTTAAAACAACTGCTTCATTTTTAAACTCAGTAGGTCCTCTTACATCAGAAACTTCTTTGTTTACCTTGTTTACAAAATTTGTTTGTAATTCTAGATAGGAATCTAATTGGTCAATAATTTTTTTTAACTGCCCTTGTGAGGCACTGGCTTGTTTAAATTGTAAAACAAGGTCATCCATTTTATCTCTAGTCTTTTTTTTATTTTCTTCTGTTTTTTGTTTAACTTCAGTTTTTTTTAATTCATTTAATTCTTTTCTAATTTGTTCTTTTCTTGCCTGTAAAAAATTCCAACTGTCTATACTTGTGTTTAATTCTTTTGCTGTAGAGGGAGTATTTTTTTCTAATTCTTTTATAAATTTTGCTTTACTTCTGTAGTCTAAAACTTTATCTATGGCTTTTTCTGCATATCCCTTTGCCCCTGTTATAGGTCCTGCTGCTGACAATGATGCAAAAGTTATACCATGTATCATTCTGTCTTCTAATGTTTCTGCGGGAGAGGCAAATCCTAAAGTACCCATTGCAGATATTTTAGTTACTGGAGCAAATTGATTTAAGTAACCTAGTGCATAACCCATACCTGCACCTAGTGCTCCTGCTTTTATAGATTCTTTAATACCTTGGTCTGATGCAACAACTGCATCTGTTGCTCCCATACCAACTATAGGATTTTTAGTTAAAGCTATAGCAGCCACATAGGTAGGTATTTGTACTGTAGCTGAACCAAAAGAACCATATAATTTAGAATAAAAATCATCAGGAGTCTTTTCTCTTAATTCTTTTGCTTTTTTTAAACTGACAGTTTTCATATCTAATATTTTATTTCGGGCCATTAATGCTGCTGTATTTATAGGGTCAAGCTTACGGCCCTCAGTATCTAAGTAAATACCTTTTTTTGCTTGTTCTAATTGTTTATCATCAAAAGCTAAACCTACAAGATTAGCCAATCCATGATATAAAAAGTTACCACTACCTTCGTGATACCCTGCTCTACCACCATAGTATAATTGTCTAAAACCTAGAGTAGTACCTAAATCATCAAACTTTTTTTCTTTAGTCTCTGAATCTGTAACCCCTACAGGATTCATTTCCATTTCAACTTCTTCTTCTGCAAGATTATTTTTTAATGTTAAATCTTTTTTAATAAAGTCTTTAAGTTTTGTTTTACTTTCTTGAGATAAATTTTCAGTATCTATATCTAAGATTTTACCATCTGAAGTTACATAATTAAATGTTGTCATAGATTACCTTTAACTCAGTAAATCGTCTACGTCTTCTGGACTGGAAATTTTTTGTTTAGTAGTAATAAGGTCATCACCTTGTGACATAAATATTGTTTCAGCAGACTTAACTTGTCTATTATATTCTTGATTAAGAAGGTCTTGTATCTGTTCTGCTGAAGTATTAAAAATTTGGTTTGACATTATTAATCTGTTTCTTACTACTTCTTCCATTGTACCATCAATATAATCTTGGTCTATCATTAGTTTAAGTCTACTATCTTCAAAAGCAGTTTTGCCAATACTACCATAAATACCTTCACCTTCTGCTATAGTAGGGACATCTAATTCTGGAACAATAGCTTGGCTTATAATTTTATCTTCTTCTTCTTTTCCTTTTGTTCTAACATTTTTTGTTATAAGTGCTTCTAAAGTATTTTGACCCATACGATTATTATTAACTAAACCTTTTGATATTTTTAAATCATTTATTTTAGTATCATAATTTTTTTTGGCTATCTCTGAATAGTTACCAGTTTCATAAGCTGTTTTTTTATCTTCATCTAAACCTTCAAATTCAAATTTTAATTGTTTTAATTGTTGGTCTTTAGTAGAGGGTGCTAAATCTGATAATCCTGCTATTTGTGAAATAGTCATTTTTTCAAACATAAAATTGTTAAATCCAGTATTGCCTGTAGACTCCATAACCCTTAACGCTTTATTATAATTATCACCAATAATTTTACCTTCATTATTTACATCTTCTTTAGCGGCAGCTAAAGTTGTAAGATAGGTTTCACTATTTTCTCGTTCTTCTGCTATTGTAGCTAAAATATTTCTTCCTGCACCTTTAGCTATTCCTCTAATTGTTCTAGGATTAAATACACTACTTAATAAACCCATTACTCATCTCCTTTTGACATTAAACCTTTGTTAATATTTTTTTCTTCATTTACTTTTTCTTTTTTGTTTTTAGTTTTTAATGCTTCTATGTCTTCATTTGCATCTCTACTTTTAAATATAGCTTCTAAAACTTTCTTTGTTTCTTTTTCCTTAGGTCTACTAAGTTTAATCTTTTCTACTTTAGCTGCTTTACCTATAGTCAATATCATTTTTTCTACTATAGGTGTTACAAGTAAGCCTAAGTCAGGAGTAAATGCTCCTTCTATAAATCCTGAAAAAACTAAAACTTTTGTAATAGCTTGTACTGATACTCCTGCTTCTAATAATATAATTACTTTACTGGCAGTTTCTTTGTTATGTAGTTTATTCCAAATAAATTGTGATGCTTTTTCTGCATCCACAAATCTTGGTGGGTTTTCCCATGTCCAATTTTTAGGAGTGTCTGTTAATGACTGACCTGCTACAGGTGTGTCAAAAGGATTTGATTGTCTTTCCATACCCATTATTGTATTATCCTTTTAGACATCTCTAAATAATCATTATTTAGATAATCATCCCATGCTGAAAGTAATTGACTATAATTTACTGCAGCACTTACTGCCCCTACTTTACCCGCAGGTTCTGGTGCTTTAGTTTGCATTTTGTATTGACTAAAGTTTACAGCAGCCTTTGCATCTGCTGCTGTTATTCCTGAACTTTGTTGTCCTCCACCTCTACTGCCCATTACTGTAGAAGCTGCTGTAAATATTGTACTCCACATTTTTTACTCCTTAACCAAAGATTTTCATATCTTTAAATATTTCTATACCTATAGCACCTATGATGCCATTTAATTCATCTTTTGATGCCTCGTCTAATAAATCTAATTCTGCCTCTCTTTCTAAAGCAGACATAGCAATATTATGTGCTCTCTCTTTAGAATTTTCTGATGCAGTGTTTACCCAAGAGGCTTCATCTCTCCACTGTTGCCACAATGCTGATAAACCAAAGTTAGATATGTTTAATAAATTTTGTGCGTCTGTTTGATTGGCTGCATTTATTGCTGCTGTATTACCTGTGTTAACACTTCTTCTCCAAGTTACATTTGATTGGTCAATAACTCTTTGATTTTCTACGTTGAATCTTTCTCTTTGGTCTTTTAGTTGTGAATTAAATTGATTGATAGCAGCCTCTCTTTGTGCATTAGATTCACTAACACCTATTTGGTTTTGTGTGTTTTGTGCATTTATTTTATTAGCTTCTGCTACAGAGTATTGATTCATTGCATCTGTTCTTTGTGCATTGTTAGTATTTATTTGTGTTTCTAAGCTTGAAAAAAACTGGTCTGTTTGTGATTGACTTTGTGAATTAAACTGTAGTGATGCATTTTCTGCCGCTTGGTCGGATAATAAAGATTGCTGCCTTATTTGTATATTTGTTAAACTTGATTGTTGCCTGTTAGATAAATTCTGCATATCCATTTGGAAATACTGTTGAGCATTTAACACTGCAGCTTGTTGTCTATTAGATAAATTTTGGAATATAGCTTGTTGATACACTTGAGCATCAGCTTGAGCAATAGGTATAGATGATTGTAATATACCAGAAGCTAGAGCCTCTGCTGCAATACTAGAAGCACTAAGGCCTCTTTGTTGCATAGCTGAGTCTACTAATCTTTTAGCACCTTGTGCAAATGCAGGTAAAGGTTTACCTTCATCTACTGATTGTTGTATTGCTTGAGATATATTTGCTAGTTGCCCTTGAACTGTGGCTTCAGGAGGTAGTGCTGTTAAGTCTTCTTGTGCCGCTACCATGGCTTGAGATACAGTACCTTGTGCAGCAGTCATTTGAGGTACAGTTTGTCCTGTCACTGCTTGATACTGAGGTGCTGTTACTTGAGGTTGTTGTGTTACCTGAGAAGCACTAGGAACTGTTGCAGATGTAATTGTTGGGGCTGTTGTTGCAGTAGGTGTTGCCGCCTGTACTTCACCTGTTAAACCTGTTGTTGCTAATGTTGTAGCTGCTGTTGGTGCTTGTAATGCTAGACCAGGGGTAATTGCAGTACCCTGTGGTAGTGTAGGTTGTCTCATTGCCGCACCTACTTGTGCTTGTACTACTTGTGATGGGTCAGTTAGTGTAGGTTGTGGTGCAACAGGAAAAGTTACATTAATAGGACTACCATCAGGATTAGTTCCGGGATTTGCTGTTATGGGTTGTGGTGTGGGTGATGGCAAATTACCTCCATCTGGCATAGGCATAATATTGCCATATCCTTTTGAGCCTTTAGTTGTAAAACTATCGTAAACACTTTTATCTACTTTGCTAAAGTTTTCTGGCACACCTATCATTGCAAATTTAGGTTTTGCAAAAGTTTCATTAGTTTGTGGATTGTAATAATATTCCTGTTCCATTAATTATCTCCCATTAAATAAGATTCCATCCACATAATTTTTTCTTTTATTACTGCTATATCTTGTTGCATTTGAGTAACGGAATCTGCTTTTGATTCTACTGCCTCTAGTCGTTCTGACCACATGCCCCATGTCATTCCAAGACTTATTAATATAGCGATGTATGGTAATACTATTTTTAAATCTATTTTCATTATTTCATACCTGCTAAAGGATTAGCTAAAGTTTTCTGTATAGTGTCTGCT